>WNFU01004121.1_pt1 | contig 22901 bp, 20 predicted proteins | sample 5400121 | NCBI WGS metagenome assembly WNFU01 (sample SAMN13153360, study PRJNA577476) | soil metagenome | isolation source: 100 cm soil or saprolite under grassland replicate 1 | place: USA:California | collected 2016-06-15
ACAACCTCATCAAAGAAGGCTACGAGGTGGTCCTCGTGGCCAACGGCGCGGACGCGCTCAAGCGGGCCCGCGAGACCAGACCCGAGCTGATCCTGCTCGACATCATGGTGCCCCAGCTCAATGGCTGGGAGGTATGCCGACGCCTCAAGCAGGACCGCGAGACGCGTGCCATCCCCGTCATCATGGTCACGGGACGCGTGGAAGAGGGCGATAAGGTCCTGGGTTTCGAGATGGGCGCCGATGACTACGTGATCAAGCCATTTTCTCCTCGGGAGCTCGTGGCGCGCGTCCGCGCGGTGGTGCGGCGGGGCAAGGGCATCGAGTCCACTGACCGCAAGCATCACCTCAAGGCCGGAGACCTCGAAATTGATCGCCACCGCTTTGAGGTGACCAGCAAAGGCACGCGCGTCGATCTCACACCAAAGGAGTTCGAGCTGCTGGCCAGTCTGGTGGGTACGCCCGGCCGGGTCTTCGGGCGGGAGGAATTGCTGGATCTCGTCTGGGGGCAGGATGGATTCGTCGAGCCGCGAACCGTGGACGTGCATGTGGCCAGGTTGCGGGCGAAGTTCGCCTCCGCCCGCCTGCCGTTGACCGGTGTCGAAACCGTCCGAGGCGTGGGCTACCGTTTCCGGGAGCCAGAGCAACCCCTCCGAGCCGACCGAAATTAACACAAACGTAACATTTCGGCGATGCCGGTGAAACATAGCGGCTTGATCATCAGACCAAACCCACTGACTAAGGAGAGGACATGAAGAGGAAGATGGCGATCGGAGCGGCCATGGCGACGGCCGTGCTGGTCTCGGGCTTCGCGCTTGCCGACCAGGTCAAGCTGGATCCGGCCCTTCCTGCGTACAAGGCCGTGAGCGGTGTAAGCGGCAACATCTCAAGCATTGGCTCGGACACGCTCAACAACCTCATGACGCACTGGGCGGAGACCTTCCAGAAGTTCTATCCCAACGCGAAAGTTCAGATCGAAGGTAAGGGCTCCTCGACCGCGCCGCCCGCGATGATCTCCGGGACGGCCCAGCTCGGGCCCATGTCGCGCGAGATGAAGGGGACCGAGATCGACCAGTTCGAGAAGAAGTTTGGCTACAAGCCGACGCCGATCCGCACCTCGCTGGACGCCCTGGCCGTCTTCGTGAACAAGGATAACCCGATCAAATGCCTGAGCATGGCTCAGGTTGACGCGGTTTTCTCGAAGTCGCGCCGAGCGGGCGGGAAAGAAGACATCACGACATGGGGGCAGCTCGGCCTTACCGGAGAGTGGGCGAACAAGCCGATCAGTCTGTACGGGCGCAACTCGGCATCCGGCACCTACGGCTTTTTCAAGGAGCATGCTCTCAAGAATGGCGACCTCAAGGACTCGGTCAAGGAGCAGCCGGGTTCCGCGGCCGTGGTCCAGGGCGTCACCGTGGATCGGTTCGGCGCCGGCTATAGCGGAATCGGCTATGGGACGGCGGGCGTCCGGGCCGTGCCCCTCAGCGAGAAGGACGGCGGCAAGTGTATCGAGGCCGTCGCGGATAATGCCTATTCCGGCGCTTACCCGATGGCCCGATTCCTCTACGTGTACATCAACAAGGCGCCGGGCAAGCCGCTCGACCCGCTCACCCGCGAGTTCGTCAAGGTCATCGTGTCCAAAGACGGACAGGAGGGCGTCATCAAAGATGGGTACTTCCCTGTCCCGGCCTCCATCGCGAAGGAAGAGCTGACGAAGATCCAGTAGTGGCCATCAATACCGAGACCTTCAGCGCGGGCGGGCCGGCGTCCCCGGCCCGGCCGCTCGTTGTGAGCCGGGCTCGCACCAGCCGTCGAATCCTCGCCGACCGCTGGGCTTCCAGGCTCGTCGTGGTTGGCGGACTGATCGCCGCCGAAGTGTATCCGCTCTTCAAAAGGCCCACGGCCGCCTTCGTCGGCGCGTACGTCCAGGCTTCCGGCGCTGGCGCCCCGGCTCCGGGGGACTCGATGGGCGTGGACGAATACCGGGAGATCGCCGCCACGATCACGAGCCGGGGTGTTCTCGAGTTCCTGAGCCTCAAGGGCGCCCGGAACCTCCCGGCCGTGACGGTGCCCGGTCTCGGCTCGGCTTCGGTGACTGCCGTGGCCGGTTTCGGCAAATCGGGCTACATCCTCGGAACGTCCGACGGGCGCTCCGTCATCCTCGACATGGCCTTCGAAGTGGCTTTCCCCGGCGGCGCGCGAACGGTGACCCCGAAGCCAACCTTCGAGGAGCCCGCGACTCTCGATGACGGAGGCAAGCGGCCCATCCTGCGGCTGGCCCACGCGGCGGCCCAGGGCGGGCCGGTAACCGTGGCCCAGGTCGGACCGGCGGATCTCATCCTCCGCACGGTGGTCGAGAAGAAGGCGCTGGTCGGCAAGGCGCGGCGGGAGGAGTCTCTCCGGACATTCCAGGCACCGATTCAGGGCGAGATCACCGCGTTGAGGCTCGACGGGCGCGGTGAGGATCTGTTCCTCGGCACCTCGACGGGACAGGTCCTGCACTATGACCTGCGGGATCGGGACAACCCAAAGAGTATCGAGGCCGTCGCCGTCGCGTCCAAGTCTGGGGCGGCCGTCTCGGTTCTGACCTTCCTGCTCGGCGACCGCACCTTGGTCGTGGGTGACGCCGCGGGTGGAGTGTCGAGCTGGCAGATGATTCCACCTCCGTCCGGAGGCGAGAAGCGCCTTACGCGTATCTATCAGTTCCAGGGGCATCCAGGGCCGGTGGTGGCGATCAATGCCTCCAAGCGGGACAAGGGCTTCGCTTCTGCTGACCCGTCGGGCTACGTGCTCATTCAGTACGGAACGTCGGGAGAGACCATGCTCTCTCTCAAGGCCGACAAGGCTGGGCTTCGGTCGGTTCTCTTCGCGCCCAAATCAGACGCACTGCTCGTGGGCGACAAATCCGGGGCGCTGGCCCAGTGGCACCTCGACAATCCCCACCCGGAGATCACCCTTCGCACCGTGTTCGGCAAGGTCTGGTACGAGGGCTACTCGGTGCCGGCCTATGTCTGGCAGTCCACTGGAGGCACTGATGACTTCGAGGCCAAGTTCAGCCTGACGCCGCTGCTCTACGGCACCCTCAAGGGCACGTTCTACGCCCTCCTGTTCGCGGTCCCGCTTGCGCTCCTGGCCGCCATCTACGTCAGCGAGTTCATGCACCCGACCGTCAAAGCCTACGTCAAGCCTGTGGTCGAGATCATGGCCGCGCTGCCGAGCGTGGTCCTGGGATTTTTGGCCGGTCTCTGGCTCGCCCCCGTCGTCGAGCGTGTGGTGCCTGGACTCTTCCTCCTTCCCATGGTCCTCACGGTGTTCATCCTGGCCGCCTACCTTGGCTGGCGGACTCTGCCGCTTTCGGTGCGCGGCCGGTTCAAGACGGGCGCGGAAGTCTTCCTGCTGATCCCCGTGGCCCTGCTGGCCATCTGGACCGCTTTCACGCTGGGCGGGCTCGTGGAGTTGACGCTACTCGGTGGGAACTATCGCGGGTGGCTGCTCTCCGCCCTTGGGTTGACTTACGATCAGCGCAATTCGCTCGTGGTCGGTCTGGCCATGGGCTTCGCGGTCATCCCGATCATCTTCACCATCGCCGAGGATTCGCTTGCCAATGTGCCGCAGCATCTCCGTGCCGGCTCGCTGGCTCTCGGGGCCACACGCTGGCAGACGGCGCTTCGCATCGTCCTGCCTACCGGGAGCCCGGGCATTTTTTCGGCCATCATGATCGGCTTCGGGCGAGCTGTGGGCGAGACCATGATCGTGCTCATGGCGACGGGCAATACGCCGATCATGGACTGGAGCCCCTTTAACGGATTTCGTGCGCTCTCGGCCAATGTGGCCGTCGAACTGCCTGAGGCCCCGGACGGCGGGACGCTCTTCCGCGTGCTGTTCCTGGCGGCCCTGTTGCTCTTCTGTCTCACCTTCGCCCTGAACACAGTGGCCGAGGTAGTACGGCTCAAGCTGCGCAGGAAGTACCGCTACCTATGAGCACTCGCCGGAGGGGGATTTGGAGCACGGGAGAGCCGTTCATCTGGCTGACGGGCGGAGCGCTGACCATGGCCCTGCTGCTGGTCGCAGGACTTATCGGGCTCATTTTCTACAACGGCATGGGGTTCTTCTGGCCGAAGAGCGTGGCGCGGGTGACGCTCACGGACGGAACCGTGATGACTGGACAGATCGCCGAGCGTGAGCCCGTACCAGACAAACCCGGCCAGTTCCGGATCAAGCTCAAGGTCGCCAACCGCGATCTCTACGGCGCCGACTTCCAGTGGGTGGACGAGGCCAGGATCGCCAGGCGTGAATACCCGCTCGACATCGCGGTCATCGAGAGGACCGAATGGGGGCTCCTGATCGGTACCATCAAGGAGGTTCGCGACGGGGGACGTGCCATCGCGGTGGGTGACACCGCTGGCTGGGCCGAGATCCAGAAGCGTTTGGCGGAGATGGAACAGGTGCGTCGGCAGATCCGGCGCATCGAGAAGGTCGAGATAGGTGCCGTCAATGCGCGCCAGGAGAGGGTTCGCCTCAAGCTCAAGGGCCTCGAGCTCAAGGGTATAGCCTCGGGGCCCCAGGTCGAGGCCCTCAAGGCTCAACTGGGGCCGCTGCAGGAGGAGTACCAGCGCCATGCCGACCGGCTGGCCGAACTCCGGAAGACCCAGAGCATCACGGTGGTGATCGCCGGCGACGGAGGCAAGGAAAAGGACATACCCTTGGCCCAGGTGGTCTCCGTCCAGTTTCCGAACTCGATGGGACTCGTCGAAAAGACCGTCGACTACGTAGGCAACGTGTGGACTTTCATCGCCGACGACCCGCGCGAGGCCAACACCGAGGGCGGCGTCTTTCCCGCGATCTTCGGCACGGTCTTGATGGTGCTAATCATGAGCATCGTGGTGACCCCGCTGGGCGTGCTCGCGGCTTTCTATCTGCGCGAATACGCCAAGCAGGGGGCCTTCGTGTCGGCCGTGCGTATCGCAGTCAACAACCTGGCGGGCGTCCCGTCCATCGTCTTCGGTGTGTTCGGGGTGGGCTTCTTCATTTACTTCGTCGGGGGCTCCATCGACAGGATCTTCTACCCTGAGGCCCTTCCGACTCCGACCTTCGGCACGGGCGGTATTCTGTGGGCCTCGTTGACGCTGGCGCTCCTCACTGTCCCCGTCGTCATCGTCGCCACGGAAGAGGGGCTGGCGGCGATCCCCGGTGGCATGCGCGAGGCCTCGCTGGCTCTGTCGGCGACCAAGCTCGAGACGACGCTTCGGGTGGTGCTGCCCGCTGTCATGCCTTCGATCCTGACGGGGCTGATCCTGGCGATGGCCAGGGCGGCAGGGGAGGTCGCTCCGCTCATGATCACCGGTGTCGTCAAGCTCGCACCGACCCTGCCGATCGACGGGCAGTGGCCCTTCCTGCACCTCGAGCGCAAGTTCATGCATCTGGGCTTCCACATCTACGACGTGGGCTTCCAATCGCCCAATGTGGATGCGGCCCGCCCGATGGTGTTCGCGACCACGCTGCTGCTTCTGCTCATCGTGGTCTTGCTTAACGTTTTCGCGATCACCACTCGCAACCGGCTGCGCCGGAAATACGCGACCTCGGCCGTCTAGACCAGCAGCTCAAGGAGACGAGACATGGCGGGACCTGTCAGCGTAGCTGGAGGCCTTCACGCACCGACCTTGGACCGGGCTATCATGGAGGCGCCAATGGTCGAGATAGAAAAGGTCAACCTCTGGTACGGGCTTAAGCAGGCGCTCAAGGACGTGACCATGTCCATGTCCAAGCACCGGATCACCGCCTATATCGGGCCCTCCGGCTGCGGCAAGTCCACCCTGCTCCGCTGCCTCAACCGGATGAACGATCTCGTGGATGGGGTCAGGATGACAGGCAGCATCCGGATCGGCGGCACGGATATCTACGACCCCAGCCAGGACGTGACGGACCTCCGCAAGCGCGTGGGCATGGTCTTCCAGAAGTCGAACCCGTTTCCCAAGTCCATCTTCGAGAACGTCGCCTACGGTCCACGCATCCTCGGCGTGTCGAACCGCTCCGATCTGGAAGGCATCGTGGAGCGGAGCGTGCGGAGCGCCGCCCTGTGGGACGAGGTTGACGATCGCCTCCAGGAGTCGGCCCTCGGCCTGTCCGGCGGCCAGCAGCAGCGCCTGTGCATCGCGCGGGCCATCGCGGTGGAGCCGGACGTGCTCCTGATGGACGAGCCGTGCTCCGCCCTCGATCCCATCGCCACCGCCAAGATCGAGGAGCTGATGCTCGAGCTCAAGAACAGCTACACCATCGTGATCGTCACCCACAACATGCAGCAGGCGGCGCGGGTGAGCGACTACACGGGATTCATGCTCCTCGGTGAGCTGGTGGAGTTCGGGGTGACGCGGGATCTCTTCACCAATCCCCGCGAGAAGAAGACCGAGGACTACATCACGGGCCGGTTCGGCTAATGCTGTTCGGTCTGCTGAATAAGGAGCCGCTGCCATGCAGAGACACTTCCACGAGGAGCTCGAAGCCCTCAAGCAGACCCTGCTCGCCATGGGCGGGCTGGTCGAGGACCAGATCCGCCGGGTGATGCGCGCCCTCATCGAGCGGGACGACGCGCTGGCCCAGGAAGTCATCGAGCGCGACCAGCAGGTCAATGCCTACGACGTGGAGGTGGACGAGACGTGCGTCAGCCTGCTCGCCCTCCACCAGCCCGCGGCGGGGGATCTCCGCTTCATCACCACCGCCATGAAGATCGTCACCGATCTCGAGCGCATGGGCGATCAGGCCGTGAACATCGCCCAGCGCGTCCTCGAGCTGAATCGCGAGCCCCAGCTCAAGCCCTACATCGACCTGCCGCGTATGGCGCAGAGCGCCCAGCGCATGGTCAAGGAGAGCCTGGACGCCTTCGTGGCGCGGGACACGGAGCTCGCGCGCCGGGTGTGCGCGGAAGACGCCGAGGTGGACGCCCTCAAGGAGCAGATCTTCCGCGAGCTCCTCACGTTCATGATGGAAGACGCGCGGACTATCCCAAGGGCGATCCGGCTCATCCTGATCTCGCGCTTCCTGGAGCGGCTCGCGGATCACGCCACGAACATCGCGGAGATGGTGATCTACCTCGTCGACGCCAAGATGGTCCGCCACACCCTCGCCTGATGACCTGGGTGTATGCTGGAAGCGTGAGTGCGGAGCGCCGTTACCAGCTCCAGAATGCCGAGGCCAATCAGCAGATCGACGCCCTCCTCGAGCGCCTGCGCGTGCCCGGGGAGACGTGGCGGCTCGAATCGGAGCTGGTGACCACGGCGCTCAAGCTCTTCGAGGACAGCGCGCTCGTGGGCGACCTGAAGATCGCCAACGCCGCCCTCAAAGAGCTTCGCTACGGCTTCAAGGTCTTTGCGCCCTACCGGGGCGTGCCCAAGGTCACCGTCTTCGGCTCCGCGCGCACGGCCCCCGACCACACCATCGCCGACCAGGCCCGCAGCTTCGGGAAGCGGATGACCGAGTCGGGATGGATGGTCATCACCGGGGCGGGCAGCGGCGTCATGGGCGCGGCCCAGGAAGGCGCCGGGCGCGAGCGCTCGTTCGGCATGAACATCCGGCTGCCCTTCGAGCAGGACGCCAACCCGTGGATCGCCGACGACCCGAAGCTGGTCTCCTTCAAGTACTTTTTCACGCGCAAGCTCTTCCTCGTCCGCGAAGCGTGGGCCATGGCCTTCTTTCCCGGGGGCTTCGGCACGGGCGACGAAGTCTTCGAGTCGCTCACCCTGATCCAGACGGGCAAGGCGGAGATCGTTCCCGTGGTGCTGGTCGACGCGCCGGGGGGCGTGTACTGGCGCACGTGGCTGGACTTCGTGCGAGAGCAGATGGCGGAGACGGGCATGATCTCGCCCGAGGACGTGACGCTCTTCCGGGTCACGGACAGCATGGAGGAAGCGGCGGCGGAGATCGAACGCTTCTACCGCGTCTTTCACTCGTACAGATTCGTGGGTGAGAGCCTCGTGATCCGGCTGCGCCACCCCCTGCCTTCCGTCACCCTATCGGAGATTTCGCTGCGCTTCTCCGATATCCTCAAGGGCCCCGCCGAGCAGGCGCCCCAGGCCCTCGATGCGGAGCGGGGAGAATTCCAGGAGCTGCCGCGCCTGGTGCTGCCGTTCAACCGCAGCGGCTTCTCCCGCCTGCGTCAGCTCATCGACTTCCTGAACGCCAGCTGAGCCTCAGGCGTCCGGTTCCGGGCGCTCCGCGGTGGTTTGGCACTTGACGCATACCCACGTGCGGAGCGGCGTGGGCATGTTGCGGTCGCGGCGGAGAGTCCAGGGGATGAAGGCGATGGCGCCGCAGTGCGGGCAGCGTTCCGCCTTCTGTCCCGGGTTCAGCTCGGACGGGAGCCAGGGGATCTTGGAATCCATGCGCGGGATTGTATCGTAAGATCCCCCGGGTGCCCACCGCATACCTCGTCTTCCTCGTCGCCAACGCCGTCTACGGAACGAGCTATGTGGCGACCCGCATCGTTCTCCACGACGTGGGGCCCGCCACGCTGGCCGTGGCGAGGCTCGCCCTCGGCGCCGCCATCATCGTCCCGCTGGCTCTCGTCCGCCGCCCCGCCCGTGACCGGCTCTCGCGCGCCGACCGGTGGAACGTGTTCTGGATGGGAGTGCTCGGCTTCGCGGCGGCCTTCGGCTTCGCGAACTGGGGGATCGCGCACTCCACCGCCACCAATGCCGCACTCCTGATCACGGTGGAGCCGGTCTCCCTCATCCTGCTCTCGCCCGTCTTTCTCGGCGAGCGGCTCAGCCCCCGTGAGCTCATCGGCGCGCTGCTCACCCTCGTCGGGGCCACCCTCATCGTGCTCAACGGCTTCCCCGGCCTGAGCGTGGCGCTGGCTCCCCACTGGCGCGGGGACATCCTGCTCGTGCTCTCCGGTCTTTCCTATGCCGCATACTCGCTGATCGGTCGCGGGGTCCTCGCGCGTCACGCCGCGCTGCCCGTGACGGCGTGGTCCATTCTCTGGGGCCTTGCCGCCATGGCGCCGCTGGGAGCGCTGGAATGGCTGGGAGGCCACCGTCCCGTGTGGAGCTCCTCGGCGGTCTGGGGCACGATCTATCTCGCGGTCGTGGTGACGGCCCTCGGCTACCTCGTCTGGAACTACGTGCTCGAGCGCGTGGAGGCGCCGCGCCTGGCGATCTTCATCAACGTCCAGCCAGTGGTGGGGGCATTGCTGGGCGTGTGGTGGCTTGGCGAGCCGCTCACGGCGTTCACGGTGGCCGGCGGCATCCTCGTCCTGCTCGGCCTGCACTTGGCCATCAGGGCCGGGCGCATGGTTTAGAATACGGCCATGCGACGGGTGCGGGTGGGGCTGGCCCAGGTCAATCCGACGGTGGGAGCCATCGAGGCCAATGCGCGGCTCGTGGTGGATTGGATGGGGCGCGCCCGGGCGGCAGGCTGCGACCTCGTGGCCTTTCCCGAGCTCACGTTGACCGGCTATCCTCCCGAGGATCTCCTCTTCAAGCCCGCCTTCATCTAGGCGAACCTGCGCGCCCTCGCCGACGTGACCAAGCAGAGCAAGGGGCTGACGGCGGTGCTGGGCTACGTGGACAAGCGCGACGACATCTTCAACGCGGCCGCCGTGCTCCACGACGGCGCGCATGCCGGCACCTACCACAAGCAGTATCTGCCCAACTACGGTGTCTTCGACGAGAACCGCTACTTCCAGTCGGGCACGGAGTCCCCCGTCTTCGCGGTGGGGGACGTGGCCATGGCCGCGAATATCTGCGAGGACATCTGGTATCCGACCGGCCCCACCACGCGTCAGGCCCTCGCGGGGGCGGAGCTGATCGTCACCATCAACGCCTCCCCCTACCACGTGGGCAAGGCGCAGTTCCGCGAGAAGATGCTGGCCACGCGCGCCTCCGACGACCTGGTCTGTCTCGCCTTCGTCAACACGGTGGGGGGACAGGACGAGCTGGTCTTCGACGGGCACTCGTTCGTCTTCAATGAGAAGGGCGAGTGCATCGCGCGGGGGCGGGCCTTCGAGGAAGACCTCGTGATCGCCGACATCGACCTCGAGCAGGTGTTCCGGGCGCGGCTGCACGACTCACGCCGCAGGAAGGAGAAGCTCCAGGCGGACGCGAGCACGCGGCGCATCTCGCTGCCCGCTCCGCCACCGCGCGAGAAGGCCAAGCTGCCCGTGCACGAGGTGGAGGCCCTCGAGCCCGTCGAGGAGATCTATCGCGCCCTCGTCCTCGGCACGCGCGACTACGTGACCAAGAACGGCTTCAAGCACGTGGTGATCGGTCTGTCGGGCGGCATCGACTCGTCGATCGTGGCCGCGGTGGCCGTGGATGCTCTGGGGGCGGCCAACGTCACCGGGGTCACCATGCCCTCGCCCTTCTCCTCCACGGGCACCCGCAACGACGCGGTTCGTCTCGCCAAGAACCTCGACATCGATCTTCTCCGCGTGCCCATCACGGGTGTGCTCAAGGCATACAAGCGGGTGCTCGCGGGGGCGTTCAAGGGACTCAAGGAAGACGTCACGGAAGAGAATCTCCAGGCACGCATCCGGGGCAACTACCTGATGGCGCTGTCGAACAAGTTCGGCTGGCTGGTGCTCAACACGGGGAACAAGAGCGAGATCGCGGTGGGCTACACCACGCTCTACGGCGACATGGCGGGGGGCTTCGCGGTCATCAAGGATTGCCCGAAGACGCTCGTCTACAGGCTGTCTGAGCACGCGAACGCGCGCGCGAGTCGCGAGATCATCCCCAAGACCGTCTTCACGCGGCCGCCCTCGGCGGAGCTCCGGCCGGGGCAGACCGATCAGGACTCGCTGCCCTCCTACGACATGCTGGACGCCATCCTGGAGTGTTACGTCGAGGGAGACCTGGGGGTGGAGGACATCGTGGCGCGGGGCTTCGATGGGGCCACGGTGAAGCGGGTGATCGCCATGGTCGACCGCAACGAATACAAGCGCCGCCAGGGCGCCATCGGCATCAAGATCACCCCGCGCGCCTTCGGCAAAGACTGGCGCCTCCCCATCGTGAACAAATTTCGCGAGTAGCGCTTCGTAGTTTTACTCGCTGCCAGTTCACGGGCGGGGGTGGGGGAGGTGCCCTCCCGGGACCACGCTGAGTCGCATTCCCCTCCCCCACTCAGGCCCGCCACGAGATGTTGGTTTGGGGCTTCGAAGAATCTCCCCAGAAGATACGGGTCCCGGGAGGGCACCTCCCCCACCCCCGCCCTCCCCGCTGTGTCCGACAGCTTCTCCTGATCCGTAGCTTATTGGTCTGGCCCTTGGTTCTCTTCGCCTCATCGTCTCCATCGGTTCAGTCATTCGTGATCGGGTGAGCCTGGTGTGGCAGGGGGGCTCCCCTCCGTGGACCCGTATCTTCTGGGGAGATTCTTCGAAGCGGAGAACCAGGATCTCGTGGCGGGCCAGAGTGGCCCCGGGGAATGCGACTCGGCGTGGTCCACGGAGGGGAGCCCCCCTGCCACGCCGGCGGCATACATGGCGAACACCCTGAGCGAAGCATCCGGCGGCATAGGCTGAACACCCGGATCGAGGAACGCTGAGCTAGCTGGAGGTGAGGGCGTCGAGGGACTGGAGGGTGGCGAGGCGGCGATAGATGCCGTCCTCGCGGGCCATGAGGGCTTCGTGGGTGCCCACCTCGGCGAGCTTACCGTTGTGGACGACCACCACGCGATCCGCATGCTTGACCGTGGCGAGCCGGTGCGCGATCACCAGCACCGTGCGGTGCTTCATCAGCTCGCCCAGCGCCTGCTGCACCAGGAATTCGCTCTCCGCGTCCAGGTCTGAAGTCGCCTCGTCGAGGATGAGGATAGGGGGGTCCTTCAGGAAGGCGCGGGCGATGGCCAGCCTCTGGCGCTGCCCCCCGGAGAGCTTGATCCCGCGCTCGCCCACCGCCGTCGCGTAGCCATCGGGCAGGGCCGCGATGAACTCGTGGGCCTGGGCCATCCGTGCCGCGCGCTCGATGTCCGGCTGGCTCGCCCCGGGCCGGCCATAGGCGATGTTGTAGCCGATGGAGTCGGCGAAGAGAAAGGTCTCCTGGGTGACGATGCCCATGAGGGCGCGCAGTGAGGTGACGGAGAGATCGCGGATATCGTGGCCGTCGAGCACGATCCGGCCCGACAGGACGTCGTGGAAACGCGGCACGAGGTCCATGAGGGTGGTCTTGCCCGCGCCCGACATGCCCACGAAGGCGACCATCTCGCCCTTGGCCACGGTGAGGGAGATGCCGGCGAGCGTGTCCTCCGGCGCATCGGGATACCGGAACGACACGCCCTCGAAGACGAGGCGGTCGTGGAAGCCGGCGATGGCCGTGGCGCCCGGACGGTCGGCGATGGTTGGCGGAAGATCGAGAATCTCGAAGACGCGCTCGACCGAGGAGAGCGACTGCTGCACCGTGTTCATCATCCGCCCGAGCTGTCGCACGGGGCCGTAGAGGAGGATGACGGCCGCGGTGAAGGAGAAGAACTCGCCCGGGGTCAGCCCTCCGCTGATCACGCGGTAGCCGCCGTACCAGATCGCGCCCATGATGCCCACGGCGCCCAGGATCTCCATGAGAGGCTCGGCGAGCAGATCCACGCGTTGGTCCTTCAGGGCGAGGCGGAGGAGGCGATCGTTGACTCCGTCGAAGCGCTCCTGCTGGAGGCGCTCGCGCCCGAAGGCCTTGACGATCTTGTTGCCGGTGAACGCTTCCTGGAGCACGATGTTCAGCTCGCCGATCTTTTCCTGCGATCGCTTGGCGATTTTGTAGAGTGTGCGGCCGAGCACACGGAAGAGCACGCCGACGGCGGGGAAGATGACGACGGCAATGAGGGCGAGTACCCACTCCCGGATGAACATCACGGTGAGGAGGGCCACGATGGTCGCGGCCTGGCGGACGGTCATGACGAGCACGGTGGAGGCCAGCCTGGCGAGGCGGTTGACGTCGTTGACCACGCGGATCATCAGCTCGGCCGAGTGCATCTGCGAGTAGAAGGACAGCGACATGCCCTGGATGTGACGGTAGAGCTCGCGCCGGATGCGGGCGATCACGCGCTCGCCCACCGCGGCCATCAGATAGGACTGGCCGTAGCGTCCCACGCCCTTGACGATATAGGCGCCCAGGAGGATGAGCGGGATCAGCTTGAGCATGACGAGGTCACGCTTCAGGAAGATGTCGTCGAGGGCGGGCTTGACGAGCCAGGCGATGAACCCCTCGGCGCTGGAGACGACGAGGGCGAGGGCGCTGCCGATGACGAGCCAGTGGAGGTATGGCCGGAGATAGGGCCAGAGCCGGAGGAGGAGACGGTAGGAGGGCTTGGCAGCCATCAGGCGCGGCGCTTGGCGCCGAGGAGACGGCGGTAGAGCGCCTCGGTGCGGTCGATCTTTGCCGTCATGGAGAACTCGGCCTCGACCCGCTGGCGTCCCGCGCGCGCCATGGCCCTGGCGTGCCCGGGATCCTCGACCATGCGGAGGATGGAGCGGGCGAAGGCGTCGATGTCCCGCGGCGGAAAGAGGTAGCCGGTCTCCCCGTCCTTGATGAGCTCGGGATTGCCTTCGATCTCGGTGCCGATGACGGGCGTCTCCACGGCGAGCGCTTCACGCAGGGAGCCGGTGAGGCCGAGTCCCGCGTAGGAGGCGTCCACGCACACGTCGCTCGCGGCGAGGATCTCGGGAATGTCCTCCCGGTAGAGGAGGATGAGCATCCGGTCGGAGAGTCCCCGGGCCGCCGCCTTCTCCCGATATATTTCTGCCTTGGCCTCGTTCGCCCCCACGAAGAGCAGGCGCGTCTGGGGTGCTTTGGCCGCGACGATCTTCACGGCGTCCAGCGTGTCGTCGTTGCCCTTCTGACTGCGAATGCCCACCTGGGTGACGAGGTAGTGCTCGGGCCCAAGGCCGAGCTCGCGGCGCACGCGGAGGCGGTCCACCCCGGGATGGAAGCGGTCCGTGTCCGTTCCGGAATGGATCACGTCGATCTTGTCCGCGGGCACGCCCCGCGAGACCAGGCCGCGCTTGATGGATTCCGAGACGGCGACGATGGCCGTGACGCGCCTGGTCGTGTAGCCGAGCCGGTTGAAGCCGTCGAGGGGGAAGCTCACGCCCCGATTCAGGATGAGCACGGGAATCTTCGTGAACAGGCCGGCCATCATGGCGAGGGTGCGCGCGCGGCCTTTCTGGGCGTGGACGATCTGGATCCGGTCCCGCTTCAGGATCCGCACGAGGGGCGCCACGGATTTGATATCGAGCTCGGAGCGCATGGGGATCGCGTGATAGGCCAGGCCCGCCTCCGCGCACTTCTCGGCCCACCCACCGCCCGACCGCGTGGCCACCACTACGTGGTGACCGCGGCTCTGGAGACCGCGGGCCAGCCCGAGCAGCTGGACGGCGGCGCCGGTGAAGTAGTCGCTCTTCGGATAGAGCTGGAGGATTCGGAGCGGCTCGGTCACTTCTTGAAGAAAGCCCGCACTGCCGCCGCGACCTCATCGATCTCCGATTCCCTGTGGCCGGCGGAAATGGGCAAGGTCAGGATCTGCTCGACGACGCGCTCGGTGTGCTCGAGCGGCCGCGGCTCGAGGTATGCCACCGCCGGCTGCTGATGGCAGGGGACGGGATAGTGGATGCCCGTGGCGATGCCCTTGTCCTTGAGAAAGGCGGCGAGCTGATCACGCTCGGAGGTGGCCACCACGTAGAGGTGGTAGACGTGGCGCGCCCCCCGCGCTTCCGATGGCAGCAGGAGGGGCAGGCCGGCCAGCCCCGCCCCATACCGCGCGGCCAGGCGGCGGCGCTCATCGTTCATGGCGTCGAGCCGGCGCAAGAGCACCCGCCCCACCGCGGCCTGTATGTCGTTGAAGCGCAGGTTGAAGCCGATCTCGAGGTGGATGTCCTTGCTCTGCCGGCCGTGGTCGCGAAGCCGCCGGCATCGGGCGGCCACCTCGTCGTCGTCCGTTACGAGGAGGCCACCGTCACCCATGACCGTGAGATTCTTCGACGGATAGAAGGAAAACACCCCGGCGCGGCCGAAGGAGCCGACCTTCTTGCCCTGCCAGGCCGCTCCGTGGGCCTGCGCGCAGTCCTCGAGCAGCCAGAGCTTGTGTTTGGCGCAGAGCTCCTGGATGTCGGTGAGATTGGCAGGATGCCCGTAGAGATGGACGGGGATGACGCCGACCGTGCGCGGCGTGACTTTCGCGGCGGCGTCCTTGACGTCGACCGTGTACGTATCGTCGATGTCCACGAAGACCGGGGTGACTCCCGCGAAGCAGATCGCCTCGATGGTCGGGAAGGCGGTGTGGGCGGGCACGAGAATCTCGTCGCCTTCCTTGGCGCCGAAGGCCTTGATGGTCAGCCACAGGGCGGCGGTGGCGCTCGTGGTCAGGACGGCGTGCGTGGCCCCGTTGTAGGCGGCAAATTCCTTCTCGAAGGCTTTGCATTCCGGGCCCAGGATGTATTGGCCCGACTCGACGGCCTTGACGACCGCCTGCTTGATCTCCTCGTCGACGGGGGGCCGGGAGAGCGGAATGGCCATGCGGTGCTCCTCTTCAGCTATCGATACGGCGGTACTTGCCGCGGTAGTACAGGAGCGGCTCGAGACCCGCGTCGCCACGGGATTCCGCGGCCTCCACGCGGCCCACGAAGATCGTGTGGTCTCCGGCAGGGTAGCGATGCATGACCTCGCATTCGAGCTCGGCCAGCGAGTCCTTGAGCACGGGCAGCCCGAGGGCGCTCTGACGGAAATCGACGCCCTCGAACTTCTCGGATGGATGCTTGGCGGGCTTGGTGGCGAAGCGCGTCGACACGGTCTCGTGATGCCCGGCCAGGATATTGACGGCGAAATGACTGGCTTCGGCCAGGGCCGGGTAGCTGTGGGCGTCGTGGGCAACGCAGACCAGAATGAGCGGTGGACTGAGGGACACGGAGGTGAAGGCGCTGGCCGTGAGGCCGGCGGGCCGGCCCTCGCTGTCCGTGGTGGTGATGACGGTCACGCCCGAGCAGAAGTGGCCGAGGACCCGCCGGAAATCGTCGGGCGAAATCACTCGCCTTTTGTACCAGTTTCACGCAGATCTTTCAACTTCTTTGGGGGGTTGGAAGACACTCCACGCCCGCCCTTCCTTGACGGCTGAGAGTACCGGACCCTATACTTTGGCCAGACGCATCGATCGTCGTCCGAGGAGACAGGCTTTCCCATGGCAGAGACACCGCGACCCGGCCCCCCCACGGCCAATTTCATCCCCGAGGTCAAGCACACCCTGGCCGTGTCGTCGGGCAAGGGCGGCGTCGGGAAGTCCACCGTGGCCGTCAACCTGGCGCTCGCCCTCAAGCAGAAGGGCCATGTCGTGGGTCTCGTCGACGTGGACGTATACGGTCCCGACATCCCGCTCATGATGGGCACCAAGGGCAAGCCCGGGATGTTCGACAACAAGATCATTCCCATCGAGGCCCACGGCATCAAGATCATGTCCATCGGTCTCCTCGTGGATGAGCGTGAAGCGCTCGTCTGGCGCGGGCCGATGATCCACTCCGCCGTGCAGCAATTCCTCCGCGACGTGATGTGGGGCCCGCTCGACTATCTCGTGTTCGACATGCCCCCGGGCACGGGCGACGCCCAGCTCTCCCTTTCCCAGGTCATTCCGCTGGGAGGCGTGGTCATGGTCACCACGCCGCAGGAGGTGGCGCTCCTCGACGTGCGCAAGGCGCTCGCCATGTTCCGTAAGCTGAATGTCCCCATCCTGGGCATGGTCGAGAACATGAGCTACTTCATCGCCCCGGACACGGGCACCAAGTATCCGATCTTCGGCGAAGGCGGCGGCGACAGAGTGGCCGAGGAGTTCGGCGTGCCCCTGCTCGTGCGCATCCCGCTCGAGATGGACACGCGCAAGGGCGGGGACGCCGGTGTGCCCATCGTGGTGGGCCAGCCCGGCTCCGCTCAGGCCGCCGCCTTCCTCACCCTGGCCGAGGGCGTCACGGAGCGGCTCGGAGCGCTCTCGGCGCTCAAGCTGCCCACCATCGGCTGAGCCGGCACCCGCGGTGTCCAGCGTCTTCCTCCCGATCTTCCCCCTGCCGGACCTGACGTTCTTCCCGCACACGCTGCTGCCCCTGCACATCTTCGAGGCGCGCTATCGGGCCATGGTCACGGATTGCCTCGCCCGGGACAAGCGGATGGCTATCGTGGGGCTCCGACCGGGCTACGAGGCGTCCTACGATGGCAAGCCGGCCGTCTACGATGTCGCGGGCATGGGGCGTATCGTGCAGTGCGAGCGGCTCGCCTCGGGTCGCTTCAACCTGGTGCTCAAGGGCGAGAGCCGCGTCCGCATCGAGCGTGAGCTGCCGGCCGATACGCTGTATCGCCTGGTCGCGGCGACTCCGCTGGCCGAGCTCGGCGAGAACGGCCCGGGAGTGACGGCGCTCGTGGCCCGGGTCACCGGCCGATGCCTCGGCATACTGCGCGCCGTCAATCGCCCGACCGACCAACTCGAGACGTCGTTCGCCCAGGCCACCCCGGGGGCGTTGTGCGATCAGATCGCCTCCGCGGTTGTGCCCGACGTGGCGGTGCGGCAGGCCCTGCTCGAGGAGCTGGACATCGAACGGCGGCTCGAGCGCTTGGCGGGCACTCTGGATGACCTCTACACCCAGCTCACGGGGGAGCGGTGATCGTTCGGCTCGTCCTCGCGTCGCTCCTCCTCGCCGCATCGGCCGGACCGGTATGGGCGGCGTCCTGGGGATGGCTCGGGGTGCGCATCCGCGATCTCTCCGAGCAGGAGATGGAGGAGATCTCGCAGAAGCACGGCCTCCGCGAAGGCTTCGGCGTGCTCATCGTCGAGGTCCTCAAGGAAACGCCGGCCGCGAAGTCGGGTCTGGCCAATGGCGACCTCGTGGTCGCCGTCCGCGAGCGCCCGGTGGTGGACACGCGCACGCTGCAGCGCCTGGTTGCCGCCACCCCGGTCGGCGAGGAATTGCCGCTCACCGTCCTCCGGCGCGGCGAGGGGCGACAGCGCGTGTCCGTGCGCGTGGGCGTGATGCCGGAGGCAGCCGCTGCGGATCGGGTGGCCATCGAATTCGGTTTCCTCGTGCGCGATCCCGAGGAGCAGCCCGAGAGTGGCAGTGTCTCGAGGCTTGGGAGCGGTCCGCCGTCCGTGGCCGCGCTTGTCGCGCGCGGGTCCGCGGAGACGGCCGGGCTTCAGATCGGGGACGTGCTCGTGGAGATCAACGGCCGCCCCGTATTGACCATCGACGCGGCACGGCAGGCCCTGCTCGCCGTCTCGCTCGACAAGCCCTTGCCTCTCCTCGTGCGCCGCGATGACGAGCGTCTGTCGCTCACCCTCAAGCCGGCCCAGGCCGCCCCGTAGCCCCGCGCGGGCGTCTTCCCCTCAACCCTTCTCGGCCAGGGTGAGGCGGCCCGGAACGAGGTCGAGCGTATAATGCCGGGGATGATCGTCCTCGGAATCAACGAAACCCACTGCGCCACCGCGGCCATTCTCCGCGACGGCCGCATCGTGGGCTGCGCGTCCGAAGAGCGCTTCACCCGCCTCAAGAACGACGCGGGCTATCCGCGCCGCGCCGTCGATGCCCTGCTCAAGCAGTGCGGTGTCGCGCCCTCCGAGATCGACCTGGTCGCCCTGTCAGGGGCGCGGGCCGCGTCGCGCGAGTGGCTCAACCGGGTGCTCCACGACGAGGACTACGTCAGGGAGTACTACGGGGTCTCCTGGCCGTCGCCCCGTCGCGCCATCGAGAAGAAGATGCGGAAGTGGGGGGCCCGGTTCGGTCTCATCGACGCCTCGCGGGGGAAATTCGGCATCAGCCAGGCGGAGCGCCTCGCCTTCGTCACGGATCATCTCGGCGTGGCCAAGGAGCGCATCGTCTGCCTCGACCATCATACCTGCCACGCGGCGGCCGCCTACTACGGCTCGGGATTCGAGGGCAGGGAATCCCTGGTGCTCACCAACGACAATTCCGGCGACGGCCTCTGTGCCACCGCGTCCACGGGCCGGGCCGCCATCCTCGCGCGACACGAGGCCACGCCTTCCGCCCCGGGCTCGCTCGGCGCCTTCTATTCCTTCGTGACGCTGGCCCTCGGCATGAAGTTCGGCGAGCACGAATACAAGGTCATGGGCATGGCGCCGTACGCATCCGAGAAGTACGCGGCCCGCGGCGAGGCGGTCCTGCGCGAGGTTTTCGACCTGGAGGAGGGCCGGCCCGCGCGCTTCCGCTGGCGCAAGCCGGGCGAGCGCTACGCGCTGCTCCTCAAGGCCACGCTGGGGCTGCGCTTCGACGCGGTGGCCGGCGGTGCCCAGCGCCTGCTCGAGGAAACCCTCCTCCGCTGGACGCGCCTCATGCACGAGCGCTACGGCGGTACGCGTCTGGCGCTGGGGGGTGGGGTCTTCATGAACGTGAAGGCGAACATGCTCATCGGCCAGGAGGACTGGGTGGAAGAGCTCTTCGCCTTCCCGTCCTGCGGCGACGAGTCGAATGCCGTGGGCGCTGCCTATCTCGCCTATCTCGAGGAGTGTGGACGTCGGGGCGTGGCCGGCACGCCGCGGCCCTTCGGCCCGGCCTATCTCGGCAACGAGGTCACGGACGAGGAGGCGGAGGCGGTCATCCGCTCGCGCGGACTCGAGGGACGGTACAAGGTCGCCTTCTACGACCGGATTGACGAGAAGATCGCCGAGCTCCTCGTCTCCGACGGCGTCGTCGCGCGCTGCGCGGGGCGCATGGAATTCGGCGCCCGCGCGCTCGGCAATCGCTCCATCCTCGCCAACCCGTCGGACCACCGCGTGGTGCCGCTCATCAACCGGATGATCAAGAATCGCGACTTCTGGATGCCCTTCGCACCGACCATCCTCGCCGAGCGTGCGCCCGACTACCTGGTGAATCCCAAGCGCCTGGCCTCTCCCTACATGATGCTGGCCATGCCCACGCGCGCGGAAGCCCGCGACGCGCTGGTGGCCGCCGTGCATCCCCAGGACGCCACGGCGCGGCCCCAGATCCTGGAGCGCGCGTGGAATCCCGAGTATCACGCGGTCATCAGCGAGTTCCAGCGTCGCACCGGCGTAGGGGCCGTGCTCAACACCTCGTTCAACCTGCACGGGGAGCCCGTCGTGTGCAGCGCAACCGACGCGGTGGACACCTTCGAGCGCTCGGGGCTGCCGCACGTGGCCGTGGGGCATTGGCTGATCTCCAAGAAGTAGCCGGGGAGAGAGTGGGGCTTCCCACCGTCGACGCGCCCTGCTTTCTCTGTCGCTCCGCTGCCGCCGACGCCCTCTGGACTACGCCCGACCGCGCCTTCGCCGTGCCCGGTCTCTATACCGTCGCGCGCTGCCGGCAATGTGGTTTCCTGTATCAGAAGCCGCGGGTGGCCGACGCGCATCTGGCCGACTGCTATCCCGATCACTATCCGCGCCACCAGGAGCCCTCGCCCCGCCTTCCCTTCAAGGGATCACCCGCGCGCGTCAAGGCCGCGCGCTGGGCGCTGGCGAGCGCCCTCGGCTATGCCAAGTTCCGTGACGAGGCCCCCAACCTCTGGACCCGGCTGCGCGCGCGACGCATCGTGCGCAAGATCCGCTGGGACTGCCCGCCGTGGAGAGGGCAGGGGCGCTACCTCGACGTCGGCTGCGGGTCGGGGAGTGCGCTCGGGGTGGCGCAGGCCCTCGGCTGGCAGGTGCGACGTGCTCGCGGCGCCGTTCGCCGCGGGCCGCTTCGATGTGGTCACCGCCTTTCATGTTCTCGAGCACGTGCCCGATCCCGTGGCGGTGCTGGGCCGCATGCTCCGGTGGCTGGCCCCGGAAGGGATCCTCATCGTGGAGGTGCCCAACGCGGGGGGACTGGGCGCGGCGATGTTCGGCAAGGCGTGGTCCGGGCTCGAGCTGCCGCGCCATCTCTCTCACTTTTCGCCCGAGACGCTTACCCGCGCGGTCGAGCTGGCCGGGGGCCGCGTGGCGTGGTGCTGGCACGGGGCCAAACCCCGCTACTATCTCTGGAGCCTCGCCTTTCGTCTTCGCGACGGCGGATGGCTCCGCCTGGCGCGCTTCACCGAGTGGCGTCCGGTCTACGGCCTGCTCAAGCTTTGTCTGGAGCTGACGCTTCCCCTGGCGAGATCGGCCAAGCGCGGGGAAGTGATCCGCGTCGGGATCACGTCCGTCTGACGCGCGCTAGTCGGCGAGCCGCACCGACACCTGCACGAGATCGGGCAAGGGAGAGCGTTCGGCCTCGAGGCGCCAGGAGCCGAGGCGTCCCAGCCCTTGCGAGAACTTTCCGTAGCTCGCGTGCGGAACGGCAGCTTCCACCACCGTGACCGCCGGGCCGCGCTTCCGGCTGACCGTTGTTCCTCCCGCGCGGGAGAGAAGTGCCGCGAGATCGCGCTCGGCCTCGCTCCGGCTCTTCACCTGAAGGCGGCCAACCACGTCGACCGTTCCCCGCCTGTTCGCCGAGGCCGCGGCCGCGACGTCAGCCCCCGCGCTGTTGCCCTTGGCCGGAACGGTGCGTGCCGCTGCCAGACTCTCTTTTCGACCTGTCTCGGTGGGCTGGACAGGAGCCGCTCTTGCCGGGGCCGGCTTCGAAGATGCGGTCGACTCCGCTCGCGCCTGCCTGACGCTGCTTTCCACCTGCGGGCTCCGCGGTATGATTTGCTTCTCGATGGCCTTCGCCTCGGTCGCCTTGGGGGTCGGTGCGACTTTCGGAGGCTGCAACTGGACCCGCGTTGCCGTTGCCCGGGAAGGCGTCGACGGCGTGGGAAGAGCGGGAGCCGGCGGCGACAGCGCGCGAATGGCCGGATCCGTCGAGGCTTCCGGTGGCGGACTGTTTCTCATCGCCGTGGGGCGCTGACGGATCGAGGTGCCTACGGCGAACCCGCGCTCGAAGACGAAGATGGCCACTGTGATCACGAGTGGCACGGCGGCGGCCGCCGCAAGATGCCGAGGTGGAAATCTTTCGAATCGCTCGAACACGAAACGACGCAGCCGGTCGGTCGCATGGTCGCTACGAATGACGCCGAGAGCCTTGCCGACGAGACCGGTGGAAAGAGTGGGCCGCCAATGGCCAAGCGTGGGCCGCCAATGCCCAAGCGTAGGCCGCCAATGGCCAAGAGTGGGCCGCCAATGGCCGAGAGTGGGCCGCCAATGGCCAAGCGTAGGTCGCCAATGCGCGAGCATGGGCCGCCAGTGGGCGAGAGACGGCCGCCAGTCGTAGCGAGGTCGCGTCGTGGTCTTCTCCTCCACGACTTTCACGATCTGAAGATCCGCCAGTTTCTGCCGGCACTCCCCGCACGTGTTCACGTGCAGCTCCAGCGGGACTCGCTCGGTTAGGCTGAGGTTCCCGTCGAGAAGCATAGAGAGCAACTCGCGAGCGTCCTGACAATTCATGTGAAGGCTACCCCCAGAGTCTGCCGAGCATGATACTCCAGAGGGCGCCGCGGAGACGCAAACTGAGAGATGGGCCGATTTGCGTGGGTCACCCCGCGCCGGCCGCGTTTGACCCACTCGGCCCGATCTGGCAGGATCGGCGCCACGTCGCGGATATGAGCCGACGCCCGGGAGGGCCAATGAAGACTGAAGAATTCGAAAGCTACGATGGGCTCGGACTGGCCGACCTGGTGCGCTCCGGCGATGCGAGCGCGGCCGAGCTCCTCGACGCGGCCATCGCTCTCGTCGAGGCCCGCAATCCCGAGCTCAACGCCGTGGTGTCCCGATTCTACGATCGGGCCCGCGCCGCGATTAGGGCGGGTTTGCCCGAGGGCCCATTTACCGGCGTGCCCTACCTGCTCAAAGATCTCGGCGCTCACTATACCGGCGCGGTGACCAGCTACGGCAGCGCGCTCTTCAAGGACTTCGTGCCCGGCCATGACAGCGAGATCACGATCCGGTTGAAGCGCGCCGGCCTCGTCATCTTCGGCAAGACCAATACGCCGGAGATGGGACTGGCGCCCTCCACCGAGCCCCGCCTGTTTGGG
>WNFU01003739.1_pt1 | contig 22891 bp, 18 predicted proteins | sample 5400121 | NCBI WGS metagenome assembly WNFU01 (sample SAMN13153360, study PRJNA577476) | soil metagenome | isolation source: 100 cm soil or saprolite under grassland replicate 1 | place: USA:California | collected 2016-06-15
GTTGCCCACACTCGCCTCGCCGAAACAAAGGCGATGCCCGATCGCCGCCAGCATCACGAGGGGCGTGCTGGGGATGCCCGGCAGAATACTGCCCGCCAGCCCGACACACATCACCAGCAGCGTGAGAGATAATCCCATGATCTGTTCCGCGGTCATCGGGTTAGTATAGCTCGATTACGCTCCGGGCCAGCCATCAATGGTCGCGGACTTACGCCCATGCCCCCCTTCGACCGGAACGGGAGTCAGCGCCGATAATGCTTCCTTGAAATCCTCCGGCCAAGGCGCTTCGAAACGCATCGCCTTGCACGTGCGGGGATGAGTGAAGCCGAGTTCCTGCGCGTGGAGCAGCTGCCGGGGGGCGCGGTAACCGGTCAACACGGTCAGCCGCTGATTGTGGCGACTGCCGTAGGTCGCGTCGCCCACGAGTGGAAAGCCGACGTATTTGAAGTGGACGCGGACCTGGTGAGTGCGACCCGTGTGCAGCATCACTTCGACTAGTGTGGCCTCGCGCAGCCGTCTCAGAACACGGTACGTCGTCCAAGCTTCACGACCGGTGCCGTCAGTCACCGCCATTCGTTTGCGATGCGTGGGATGCCGCGCGATGGCCGCGCGGATGTTGCCATTCTCCGGCGTCACTTCGCCGCAGACAATCGCGTGATAAACCTTCCGCACTTGCCGGCCGGCGAATTGTTCGGAAAGCGCGAGGTGGGCCCAATCGTTTTTGGCGGCGGCGAGGCAACCGCTGGTCTCTTTGTCGAGCCGATGTACGATGCCGGGGCGCGCCACCCCGCCAATACCGCTGAGTTGGCCCGCGCAGTGGTGGAGAAGGGCATTAACGAGGGTATTCTCGTCGTGGCCGGCCGACGGGTGCACGACCAGACCGGGCGGTTTGTTGATCACCAGCAGGTCGTCGTCTTCGAACAGGATCTCCAACGGTATCTCCTGGGGCCGCGCCACAGCGGGCCGCGCCTCTGGCCAGCGAATTTCCACCGTTTCGCCGCGCCGCGGGCGGTGCGTGGCTTTGACCGGCTCGCCGTCCACTCGAATGGCGCCTTCTTCAATCAACCGTTGGACCGCGCCGCGGGAGATGGTGGGGAACTTGGAGCGCAAGAACGTGTCCAGCCTTTCGGCGGGCAAGGTCGATTCGACGACGAAAACAGTCTCGCTTCCGGGCTGCATCAGGCGAAGGAGGGCGATCCGTTCATGGCCTGGGAGCGTGCGCCGGTTTTTCTTTCGGCAGCTTCCATGCGAGCAAGAGGCCGACGGCCAGAATGCCCACGCTGACCAACTGCGCCGGAGTGGCCCAGCCGGCGAAATAACTTGGATAGTCGCCGCGAAATATTTCGACAACGAAGCGCGCGACGGCGTAACCGACCAGGTAAAGAGCGAAGACCTGCCCGTCGAATTTCTTGCGTGGATAGACGCGGGCCAGCCACGCGTAGAGAGCGAGGTTCAGCAATGAGTCGTAAACCTGGGTTGGATGCACGCCAACACCCATCGTTTCATGTTCGACCGGGTAGTGGATGGCCCACGGCAGCGAGCAGGGTCGTCCATAACAGCAACCATTCAGCAAACACCCGAAGCGTCCGAAAAAATATCCCAACGCGATACTCGGCGCGAGCGCGTCGGCCAGTCTCCAAAGAGGAAGCCTCCGCAGGCGCAGGTAACCAATGCAAGTCAACGACGCGCCGATCAATCCCCCGTAAAAAACCAGCCCCCCCTTGCGAATCATGAACATTTCCCAGGGCGGTTTGCCGGCGAAATCCTTCTCCCAATAGGAGACCACATACCACAAGCGCGCGCCGACGATCGTCCCCAGAATCAGCCACGGACCGAGGTCCACAATCTTTTCGGGGGCGATTCCATCCCGGAGTCCGCGGCGGCTGGCGGTCCAAAGGCCGATCAGGAATCCGAATGCAACGAAGACGCCGTATGAGTAAATGGCGAAGTTGCCGATTTGGAACGCGACTTTGTGCACGCGACAGCAAGCTAGTGCTGTGACACAGAATTGTCGATACATGCGCGGCGAGAAATTCTCTGTCCGGCACGAGGAACGGCGGGACCAAGATTCAAATGGCAGAATGCCTCGTTGGATCAGTGCCCGACGTTGGTCAGGAGCACCGAACTGGCGGGTGGTGCGGAGGTGGAAGCCTTCGGCGCTGGCAACCTGGGCGGCAAGGGTGGCCCCGCAACACCAGGCGGCGAAGGCGGCAATTGAGCGACGACTGTGCGCCAGGTCTGGCGCTCGGCGGGTGACATTTCCTTCCACTGCTCGGCGTTCTTGAGAAAGCGGGCGCGTTCCTCGGGACCCATGCCGGCCAACTTGCGGAACGAACTAATGCACAGGCGACGCTGCGCAGGCGGGAGCTTCTCGAATACTTGCAGCGTTTCCTCCATCTGCCGGCGTTCCCCCTCCGAGAGGGCGCTGAGCGTCCGGGCCTTTGCGTCCGGCGCCAGCTCAAAGAACCGCTGGAAGTGTTCGCACATCCGTTGTCGCTGCGGCACCGGCAACGTCTGCCATCGAACCAGCGCGTTTTCCAGTTCTTCCCTGCGTTTCGACGGGGCTTCTCCTGGAGTTGTGTCGCGGTCGACGGGCCGGGACTCCAGGCGCTCGAAAATGCGGATGAATCGCTCGTTTTCCAAAACCAGCTTCTGCACTTCGGGCCGCAGGCCGTCCCATTCTTGCAGGCGCGCCTCAACCAACGAACGCAGGTCGGCGGGCACCGCGCTCAGCAGCGGCGGGCGGTTGGTAGGTGGCAGCTCCATCAGCGGACGTATGTGCCAACGCAACTCCGTTGCTTGGAGACGGGCTTCCCGTTCCTCGGGCTTCAGCGCGACGTATTCCTGGAGTTTCGCCCGAAGGGATTTCCGCTGCGCTTCGGACTTTTCCAGTAGCGTTTTCTCCCGGTCATCCGGGCTTAAGGCCAGCAGCTCACGAAAATACGCGATGGGCGACCGGGGCAGCGGCGGCGCCGGAACGGAAAGGCGGCCAACCCCGGTCGTGGCAGGCTGACCGGCGCCGTTTAGTCCCTGGGCGCCGGTGGCGTTGATTGCCAGCACCCCCGATACCGCGCACATGACTGGGAATGCCACCTGCATAAATCGATCCCTACTTCAATGCCGCGAGAAGTTCCAGGTCCGCCTGAGCCTGGGCACGGCCCAGAAGGTGACCAAGCGGCGCGCAAGGCCGGGCGATGCAGGCCAAACCAGCGAAGCGCTCGCGGCTTGGGACGGCGCACGCTCCCCTTGTGCTCGAGGGCAAGGAGGACCTGAGCCGTGAAATTTGACGCCAGCGGCGCGTCCGGCAACTCGTGGAGCAACCGCGTCAAGCCGACCTCTTCTTCCCACGCATTTCGATCCGAGGGACTGGCCGCCAGGTGGGACTGAACCCGTGCCTCTTCCTCGGGCGTCAGCGGGCGGCGGCGCGCCATTTCCAAAAGATGCTCAAATTCAGCACTGTTCATTGTTATTCGATAGTAAAACCACGGACCGGGCAAAGTTGCGCTCCGTGGTCGCGACCAGGTACTTGTTTGGCCCACGGCAGTTAGCGCCTGCCACTTAGTTGGCCGGGCCTTTCCACGCCCCGGTTCGCAGGTACGGCTTCAGTTTCTGCTTCAGTGTTTCACGTCCGCGATGGATCAACGATTTCGTGGCGGACAACGAGCAACCCAGAACCTGGGCGATTTCCTCATACGAGAGTTCCTCGTCGCGGCACAACACGATGGCCAGACGCTGGTTCTCCGGCAGGCCGGCCAGGGCCTGTTGAATCTTCTGCTCAAGCTCTTCCTGCAGCAGAAGGTCCGGCGCCGGGAAGGTATTTGCGTCTTCCAATTGCCGCCGCGGCTGGTCGGTGTGCTCCGGATGAGGCAGGTCGAGGGACTCAGCTGGATGCCGCGAACGGCGCCGGATTTCATTCAGACAAAGGTTGCGCGCGATGGTGAAGAGCCAGGTGGAAAACTTCGCGGCCACGCGATAACGGTGCGCCGATTTGAAAATCTGCACGAAGACGTTCTGGGCCAGATCCTCGGCCTCAGCAGCGTCGCCCAGCGTCCGGTAGATGACGTTCATCACCCGGTGCTTGTATTTGTCCACCAGCTCCTCGAATGCCTCGCGGTCGCCTTGCTTGACGCGCAGCATCAGAGTGGCATCGGGGTCGAGGTCGGCCGCCATGAACACGCACGCTAACAAACACCGCGATCCTCAGAAGGTTACGACACCTTCGTACGCACCGGGCGCCCGGTTATCTTCGCAGTCATCTTGCTGAGCCAGTTGCCAATCTTCGATTTCTTCTTTTTCTCCGGCGCCCGATGAAGGATGGTGCGACAGTGCCCGCTGCACGACGGACAGAGCATTAAGGCCGTCCCGCCGACGCGCCGGATCTGGTGGACGCACAGTTCGCAAAATACCTTCTGGCACTGCGTACACTCCATGGTCGCGTGCGACGCGGCGTGGTTCACGCAAGCGGCCAGTCCGTCTGAAAGAAGCGGATTGCTTTCCTGCTGAAACGACAAGCGCGGGATCGAGATGTGCACGGGCGGTTCCAGCACCACCGCCACTCCGCCCACGTGCAAAGTTTGACCCGGCAAAAGCGCGGCGTCCTGGATCTGTTGGCCTTCGATAAACGTGCCGTTGGTGGAACTCAGGTCCCGTACGAACACGTCCTCATTGAGCACCACGATCTCACAGTGCTGCCCGGACACCGTCGAGTCGTCCAGGCAAATATCGCTGGCCGCGCTGCGCCCGACGCGGTTAACGCCCGGCACAAGCGTGACAGTCCGCGCCGCTCCGTTGCCCGCTGTAACGACGAGTTGATGAACGAAACCTCCGGGCTGCATTGTATTACGCATACTAAAGCACTTTTGGCGTGTGCCGTCCAGTTTGAATCCCCCGCGTATTCACGAACGAAATTGTAGCCAACGCTGAATTCGACGGATAATTGATAAAACTTCTGCCAGCTTCGCTCCCATCAATCATACCCGATCGTTCCTGGCATGCTGTCTCAAATCCTCGTCCAGTTGTCACAGTCTTGTAAAAAGCGAGTGAAACAAACACCGGACCTTCCCGATCGTTGCTCCTCGTTCGACGGATTGCCCTCAGAATTGCTCCCGCCGGCGCGCCGCCGTCGGCGCTGCACAGGTTTGATCGTCAAAAAATTGGCCTTCACGCAGGCAGCTCGACGTGTCATTTGGCGGAGCGAGCCCGCACCCGGACCGCAGGGGTAACCAGCGTGAACCCAGGACGCTCTGATTTCTCATGGGACACCATCCACCCCCAGGTAAATGGGGTGTTTACCCCATGTCGGGTGCCTGCGCTCCGACCGGCCCGCGCGCCTATCTCCGAGTGGTTGGTGGAATGGAATGGCAAGGGCGTATGTCCAGCTTGACGCCGCGCGAGGGCACGCGGATCTGTTTATCGTAGCGCAGATTATCAATCTGCCGTGTCGCGCCGTGTCGCCGAATTGTATTCGGCTGACCGTTCGACTTACCGGGACGGGCCGGATCTTCGAGCGCTCCGCAGATTACAAATCTGCGAAACGGCAGAGTGCAACTCTGCGCTACGCCTTCAAGCCGCCGTCGCGCTTGGAGCGTCGGAACTTCCAGCCCACGGTAAACAGATACGGGCACGCGGCCTACACGACGACTCAGTAGGCCGGGCCCCTGGACCCGGCGTTCCGGGTGAGCACCAGGCTGCGGTTCAAGGACCAACAATTCCGAGAGGCACCGCCCCGCGACCAGCCCGACACGAGGATTGCCAAATTCCCGGCGGTTTGGAAAATGCGGGCCACGCAAATGCCCGTGCAAAAGACCATCGTCGCGGTTGGCGAAACTCTTTGGGATCTGCTCCCATCAGGCGCGATGCTGGGAGGGGCGCCGTTTAACTTTGCCTGCCGCGCGAACTCACTGGGCGACCGGGGCATTATCGTCACGCGCCTGGGACGCGATGAGTACGGACGCCGGGCGCTGGAGCAGATCGCCGCGCTCGGCATGGCGACCTCTTACATCCAAAGCGACGTGGAGCATCCGACGGGCACGGTGAAAGTGAAGCTTGACGCCCACGGAAATCCGGAATTTTCCATCGTCCCGGACGCGGCGTACGATTTCATCGAAACCAATGACGCCCTCATCGAACTGGCCGCCAGCGCCGACTGTTTTTGTTTCGGCACACTGGTTCAACGCGCGCCGGAATCGCGTCGGACGCTGGGCCGGATGCTCGAGGCGGCGGCCAAGGCAGCCAAGTTTCTGGACATCAATTTGCGCAAGGATTGTTACACGCTGGAAACGATCACCGATTCACTCCGCCGGGCGGACATTCTCAAGATGAATTTGCAAGAGGCGCACTATCTGGCGGAACTGTTCGAGATTTCGATTTCGTCGCTGCCGGAGTTCTGCTCCGAGATGCTGGAGGAATGGTCGCTGAAATGTTGCCTGGTCACCATGGCGGACCGCGGCGCCTTCAGCGCCGCGTCGGACGGAACAAAAGTTTACATTCCCGGCCACGCCGTACCGGTGGTGGACACGTGCGGTTCCGGCGACGCCTTTTCCGCAGGGTTCGTCCACGAGTTCCTGCGCTCCCAGCCGCTGGCCGACTGCTGCCGGCTTGGCAACGCCCTGGGTGCGCTGGTCGCGCGGCAAAAGGGCGCGACCACACCGATCTCCGCCGGCGAGATCTCCGACTTTGTGCAGGCGAAGCACCAAATGTTTCATGAACCAACCTTGATACAATTCTCCGTGGGCTGAGCGGGGCGAACTCGAGTCGGTGACCTCCGGCAGGCATGTGTACTGACTCCGGCACAGCCGGAGGTTCCCCCAGATGACTATGAATATTAATCAGCAGCGCTTGTGTGCAACCGCGTTCCTCTTGTCGTCAATCACCCTGCTTGCCGCCGACCTCCGATGGACGCACCTCACTAGCAAGAACGGCGCGCTGCCCGCCCCGGGTGAATCAACCGAACAAACAGGTGCCGTCGTGGCCGATCTCGATAAGGATGGAGTCAATGATTTCGTTTTGAGTTTCCGCAAGATCGCGCCCGCGCTGGTTTGGTACCGGCGCACGGACAAAGGCTGGGACCGTTACATGATCGAGAAAGACTTCCTCACGGTTGAAGCCGGTGGCGCGGTTGATGACATCGACGGTGACGGCGACCTGGACGTCGTTTTTGGCGGCGACTACAAAAGCGACGAGGTCTGGTGGTGGGAGAACCCGTATCCGAATTTCGGCGCGGACGTCTCGTGGAAACGGCGCCTGATCAAGAAGGGCGGAAAGACTCAGCACCACGACCAGGTCTTTGGCGATTTCAAAGGCACAGGCCGGTCTCAGCTCGCGTTCTGGAACCAACAGGCAAAGACGATTTTCGTGGCGGACATTCCTGCCGACCCGCGACGCACCGAGCCTTGGCCTGCCGTTGCGATCTTCTCGGGCGAGGCAGGCGAACGCGGCGAGCAGGGCGCGTTCAAATACGCCGAGGGAATGGCCGCGGCGGACATCGATGGTGATGGCCAAATCGATCTCCTGGCGGGCAATTACTGGTTCAAGCATCGCGGCGGGAATGACTTCGTTCCCATCAAGGTGGGCACGATCGGCGGCCGCATCCGCGCCGGCAGGTTCACGACCGGCAAATTCCTCCAGCTTGTGATCGCGCCGGGCGATGGCGTCGGGCCGCTCAAGTGGTACGAATGCACCGGTAGTCCGGCCAACAGTGCAGACTGGGTTGGGCATGATCTCGTCGGCCGCGATCTGGTCCACGGTCATACGCTCGAACTCGGCGATATCGACGGTGATGGCAACCTCGACATTTTCGCCGCCGAGATGGCCAAGTGGACCGACAGTCGCGCCGACCCAAACAACCCTGACGCCAAGGCCTGGATCTTCTACGGCGACGGCGCGGGGCACTTCCGCAAGACCGAGTTCACCACTGGCCAAGGCTGGCATGAAGGGCGTCTGGCGGATCTCGATGGCGACGGTGACCTCGATCTGCTCAACAAGCCGTACAACTGGGAAACGCCGCGTGTGGACGTGTGGCTGAACAACGGCACCGGCCCGCGCAAGCGCTGAGAGGGATCTTTTATCTCCGGGTCGCTGTATAGCCGCGAACGAAGCCGATGCATTGCGCGATGTCGGGCACGGACTGGTCCCAGTTGTTCTCGTATTCGATGGAAATGTGACCGTCGAAATTCTGGCGCTTCAACTCGTCGAGGATGCCGCCGATGTCGGACACGCCGGTGCCATAGACCGTGTCCGGCAATTGCTTGCCGATCTCGGTTCGTTCCTTGAGGTGGAGACTGATGATCCGTCCGCGAAGCAGTTTGATGCCGTCGAGCGGTTTGAGGCCGGACGAAGCCCAGTGGCCTGTGTCGGCGCAAGCCCCGAGCCGCGGATCGCGGTTTTTCACCAGGGACAGGACATAGTTCGGGTCCCAGATTTTGTAAGTGGGATCGTTGGGTCGTTTGGCGTGTTCATGAATGCCCGCGCGGAGGTCGAATTCTTTAACGAACTTCTCGATGAGGTCGAGCTTGCCCACGTCCTCCGTGGTGATGCCGTAAAGGCCGAGTTTCTTCGCGAACTCAAAGATCTTTCGCCATTCGCCTTCGTCCTTGCCGCCGACCACGCCATAGTTGACAGCGCGGATGTTGTGCTTGGCGAGTTTGTCTTTGACCTTCTGGATAAGCTCGTCCGAGGCGTTATGGTCCCATTTGGTGGTCGGTTCGTCTTTGCTCAGTTTCTGGCCGGGATAGAACTCGATGACTCGGCCGCCGGCCTGGTCGGTTTTTTCAATCGCTTCAAACACACTGAACCGGTTGAACGAGTAGGCCTGACATCCGAGGGCGAACCCACCGATCTTGCATTCGTCAGGAATCTTCTCGGCCCTTGCAAAATTCATAGCCGGAAGAGCGAGGAGGGCGAAAAGGGCGGGGATCAAGCGTTGCATCTTCATATTCTTTTTTCGTTCGCGTTGAATGACGCATTGCATCGCCGACGGCCGTCACTGTCAAAACCAAAAAAGCCGCCTGACCTCGCGGCCCGCGCAGGACTAAGCAAACGGAGAAAGCGTAGGCTTCGACCACGCATCTATGGGTGTCCTCTATTTAACTTCCGCCGTAAACGCCCCTAGATTGCCGCATTCTGAAGAATGCGGTCATGCACCTCCGCCAGGCCCGTGATCGAGGCCAGTCCTCGGTCAAGGCACGATGACGCGCAACGCCCGCCGGCGGACCGAAAACGTGGCCGGCAATTCGCCCACCAATTCACCATCAATTTCAAGCGGTGTGCGCGCTGACGAGGTTAAGCTGATTGCATCAGCCTGAAAATGCCGCATCCCGGCGCGGCGGCTTAGCGTGCCTGTCACCGCACCCCAGGCACAAGCCGCCACCGCGGCCCAACTCGCGCGCGGAATGACGCAACAATTCAACACGCCGTCTTCGAGCCTCGCCTGCGGAAACAAGACGAACGGTCCGCCATAGAGACGACCGTTTCCTATCACCACCTGTTCGCCCGTGCCGCTCCCGGCCCGAGTGCTGACGCAGATCTCGGTTTTCGCCTCGCGCACGGCCTTCAGCCCTGCAGCCACGTACGCCAAAAAACCGGTCCGCTTCTTCAAGCTCCAGTCCACCAATTCCACCGCCCGCGCATCAACCCCGGCACCGGCCAGTTGGACAAACAGGCGCCGCTGCAGTTTTCCGTCGGTTGCGAACTCGGCCTCGGCCAGGTCAATGATGATTTCGCGCGCGTTGCGAATGACCTGCCAGGCCCGGCCCAAATGAATCGGCATCCGAATCTCCCGGGCGAACACATTCGCCGTGCCCAAGGGCAAGACCGCCAGACGCGCGCGGGCGAAACCGTCCGGTGCATCGCCGATTCCGTTCAATACCTCGTTCAATGTCCCGTCGCCGCCGGCGGCCACAATCGTTTCGTGTCCCTCGCTGACTGCTTCCGTGGCCAGCCGTCGCCCAGCCCCGGGACTGCTGGTCGGCCGGAGAACGCAATCCGCGCCGATCGCGTCGAGATGCCGGTGAAAGCGCTTTGCTTTTTCGCCTTTGGCGGCGGGATTGAAAATGACGCAGATTCGCATGCGATGCGATTTACGGGGCTGCAGGGATTCCAGAGGGTTTGACTCGCGGACGCCCCAGCCCGAGCTGCTCAGCCAACGCGTCGGGCGGCGGGTTTTGATTACCCCCATCGACCCCGATCTTCCACGAGCCGTTGTCCTGTTTCTTCCGGACCTTCACGTCCAAAATGCGAGACGACGGCCGGTTCGTCGATCGGGCTGGACCCGGCCGTTCAGATTTTCCGCTCCGCGCGCAAACGGCTTGCGCGCAGGCGCAAACCGAATCCAAGAACCAGGAGCAGCAGCGCGACCACGATGAGATAAGCGGTGAAGGAGTCGTGCACAAACCGGTGGAGGCCGTAGATCAGCGGGCGATCCTCGGCCAGATGAATCGTAAACGGAACGATCGCGAGGTAAGGCAACGTCAGCGCCAGCGCCCAGATTCCGTAGCGCCGCTTTTCCTGCACGGGCCAAACCCGCGCTGTTTGGACATTGGCCTTCAGCCAACGGACGTAACTTCCTCCAAGCCAGAGAAGTCCTGCCAGCGAGAACCCATACCAGAGGATCCGGTACACCGGCGCTTCGTAGCCCGCCACCAGCGCCACTTGAGCGCGGAGTACGTCGAAGCGCAGAGTGCACCACCCCTCCCAATGCGTGAAGCCATCAAGAAAGATATGCGTCCAGGCGCCAATGAGGATTGACGCCGTAGTCACCCACAAAGGTTGCCCGGCGGACCGGCATAAGGGAAGCAAAGCGTCTCGATGCGGGTTTGGCAGCAATGAGACCAGCGGTTCGCGGATACCCCGACACACCAGAATGAGCAGCCACCCCGCGGGAATGCAGAACACGAAGGTGCCGAGCAACGTGTGTGAAAACGTGTCAATGTCCAACGCGCCGAAGCAGTACGCGACGTCGGGGGCTATGCTCCCAATCACCAGCGCAAGGAAACTGAATCGTCCGGGACACGCGCTCCGGAGCGGAAGGACCGCGGCAGGATGGGCCAGTGGGAAGGGCATTCTACCAGATCCGACAAAGCAGTGGGGGCGCCAGACTCACGTGGCTCACCGACCATCGGCCCGGGAATAGCACTGGCGGCGTCGCGTTCACACGTTGGCCTTCGAAAGCCGCACGCAACGACAAATCATGACGTTGATCACCAGCACTTGCCCTCATTCAACTTTGCACAGTCGTAGAGTATATTCCGCCGTTTGGCCGTTGGCCAGCATGTGTTTCGCGCCAGTCTCGTAGCGCAGATTCTAACTCTATCAGTATCTGTCCAAATCGTCGCGGCCCGCGGCGATTTGGCTCGCTGCTCTGCGCTGCTCCAGAAAAAGAATTGTTTGTCGCCCCATGGCGGTGTTATAGATGCATTGGAATTGGCTCTCGCCCGGTAGCCTGCATCAGGCTGGGGGTTACGGCACCCGGGTTGAGCCGCGCCGTGCGAACGGCGAACGACGCGACGTTGAAACCGAAATAAGATCGGGGCTTGCGACACGCCGAGGCGGGCCATCGGCTCCGCGAAGGTGCGCTGGCAGCGGCTTGGAGTCGTAGCAGGTCTTGAGATTCCATTCTTATGCACAAGAAAAAAGCCTCGAAGTCCAGCCAGTCCAACGCTTCCGCCCGCGCCGCGGCCAAGCCGTCCTCCGGCGCCGCGCCCGAAACTCAGCCTGGGTCCCGCACATTTCCCGTGGTTGGCATCGGCGCGTCGGCCGGCGGTCTGGAGGCGATGACGCAGTTGTTGAAGCATCTGCCCGCTCGAACGGGGATGGCATTCGTGCTGGTGCAGCATCTTGACCCCAAACACGAAAGCGCGCTCACAACGCTGCTCGCGCGCCTGACGGAGATGCCGGTCAACGAGGCCAGGAACAACTTGCGGCTTCGGCCCGACAACATCTACGTGATTCCGCCCAACAAATCGATGGGGGTTTCCGGCCGGCGGCTGAAGCTCTCGCCGCGCAACGACACGGAGACACACCTGCTGATCGACGAATTCTTTCGCACGCTGGCCGAGGAGGAGGGCAACCGGGCCATTGGCGTGATCCTTTCGGGCAACGGCTCGGATGGGACGCAGGGGCTTCTGGCCATCAAGACGGCCGGCGGCATCACCTTCGCTCAAGAGGAAAAGTCCGCGAAATACCCGGCCATGCCGGGCAGCGCGATCACTGCCGGCTGCGTGGACTTCGTATTGCCGCCGGAGCGGATTGCGCGCGAGTTGGCGCGCCTGGCCGGACATCCCTACGTGACGCCGGGCGGAGTGGAGGAGCAGCCGCCGGAGGGCCAGCCGCCCGCCAAAGAGAAGGCGTTTGAGTCAATCCTCCAGATTCTGCGCCAACGCATGGCGGTGGATTTCACGCACTACAAGCACGCGACGTTGCAGCGCCGGATTCAGCGGCGCATGGTGCTGCACAAGACTGAATCGCTCAAAGCCTACGCCGACTATCTGCGCGCCAACGCGACCGAAGTCGCGGAATTGTTCAGCGACATTCTCATTCATGTGACGGGCTTTTTCCGCGATCCGGCCGTATTCCTGGCGCTCAAGAAGAAGCTGTTCCCGCGGATGGTCAAAAGCAAGCCAGCCGACGAACCGATCCGCATCTGGGTGCCGGGCTGCTCGACGGGGGAAGAGGTCTTTTCCATCGCCATCGTCCTGATGGAGTTCATGGCGGACCGCAACTTGCATCATACGGCACAAATTTTCGGCACGGACATTCATGAGCGGGCACTGGAGAAGGCCCGGGCGGGGTGGTATCCGGAAACCATCAAGACGGACGTTTCCGACGAGCGGCTGAGGCGATTCTTCGTCCGGGTGGACGGGGGCTACCGCATCAACAAGGCGATTCGCGAGATGTGCATTTTTGCGCGGCAAAACGTGGTCGCTGACCCCCCATTTTCCAACCTGGACCTGATCAGTTGCCGCAACCTGCTGATCTATCTCGGTCAAGGATTGCAACGCAAGGCCATTCCACTGTTCCATTATGCGCTCAAACCGAACGGCTTTCTGATGCTCGGCGCTTCGGAAACCATCGGCGGGTTCTCAGACCTCTTTGCGTTGCAGGACAACAAAGCAAAAATCTACGCCAAGAAGACGACCCAAGTTCGACCGCCGGTCTCCTTCGGCCACCCCGGCCCTGACCCTGGCGTTGCCGCAACGCCGCCGACCCCGCCACTCCCCATCGGCGCCGGTCTGGCCGAGGTGCAGAGGCAGGCGGACCGAATTTTGCTGACGCAATACGGTCCGGCGGGAGTGGTCATCAACAGTCACCTGGACGTATTGCAGTTCCGTGGACAGACCGGCTCGTTCCTCGAGCATCCCCACGGTGACGCCAGCCTGAACGTGTTGAAAATGGCCCGCGAAGGATTGATGCTCGACTTGCGCACGGCGATCAACAAGGCATTCAAACAGAATGCGCGGGTGCGCCAGTCGGGGGTGCATGTCAGGCAGAACGAGTCCTGGCAGGAAGTTACGATCGAGATCGTCCCGTACACCGTGCCACCCTCGGCGGAGAAATTTTACCTGGTGCTCTTCCAGACTTTGCCCTCGACCGAGGTGTGGCCGGGGAAGAAGCTGCCGCGGCACAGCGTGCCCGGCCGGAAGTCTTCCGATAGCAACGAGATGACGCGGTTGCGGGAGGAGCTGGCGGCCACGCGCGAATCGTTGCAGGGTGTTATCGAGGAACAGGAGGGCACGAACGAGGAGCTGCGCTCCGCCAACGAGGAAATCTTGTCCAGCAACGAAGAGTTGCAAAGCACGAATGAAGAACTGGAGACCGCCAAGGAAGAGCTGCAGTCCACCAATGAGGAACTCACCACGCTCAATGATGAGTTGGAAAGCCGCAATACCGAACTGGAACACGTCAATAACGACCTGCATAATGTCCTCGGCAGCGCCAACATCCCGATCATCATTCTCGGTCCGGACCTGCGCATCCGCCGGTTCACCGCGGTCGCCGAGAAGCTGTTCAACCTCATCCCCACCGACACCGGCCGCCCGATTACCGACATCAATCTGCCGCTGAACATTTCCAACCTCTCGAATCTCGTGCTCGAGGTCATCGAGAACCTGACCCCCCGGGAAATCGAGGTCAAAGATCGGCGCGACCACTGGTGGTCGGTTCGCGTCCGCCCGTACAAAACCACCGACAACAAGATTGAGGGCGCGATCATCGCCCTGGTGGACATTGACCTGATCAAAATCAGCGCGCAGCAGATCAACCAGGGGCGGGCGTTTGCTGAAGCGGTCATCAACACCGTCCCCCGTCCGGTGCTGGTGCTGGACAAGGATCTCAACGTGCAGGCGGCCAACCAGTCGTTCTACCGCGCCTTTCATGTCGTTTCCGAGGAAACGCTGAACCGCCGCGTCTATCAACTCGGCCAAGGCCAATGGGACATACCGAAGTTGCGCATGCTGCTGGAGGAAATCCTGCCGCAGAACTCCAACTTCCAGGACTTCGAAGTCGAACACGATTTCCCGCACATCGGTCGCAAGAAAATGAAGCTCGATGCCCGCCGCCTTGCCATCAAGGGGGAAAAACAGCACCTGATCGTGTTGACTATCAGCGACGTTGTCTAATCCCAGTGAATCGTGCCTATTCCAAACAAGGCGTCGTGCGCCAGTCGAAGTACCCTTCATCCACCAGACGCGAGCGTCTGGTGGATGAATTGTACTTCGACCTAGCGCACGACGAATGGCACGCACTGCGGGAAGCGCAACGCGAAGTGGAGGCCTCCCGTCAACGGTATGCCGACTTGTATGACTTCGCCCCGGTCGGTTACCTCACGCTGGATCGCAGCGGCTGCATCCAGGACATCAATCTGACCGGCTCGCAACTGTTGGGCCGTAAGCGCTCGCAGCTGGTGGGCGGTCCGTTGCTGCCACTGATCGACGGACCCGACCGCCGCAAATTCCTCAGCCACCTCAGCCGGTTGCGCGGCGGCCACCACGACGCTATCTCCGAGTTGGGCATTCTGACCACGGGCCGCAAGCCATTCATCGCTCAACTGATCAGCTCGATTGGCAACCGGGAGGGGCCTTCGGCCGTCCAGTTCCACTCGGCCCTGCTGGACATTAGCGACCGGAAGCGGGCGGAAGCCGCGCTGCGGGAGAGCGAGGAACGCCTGCGATTGGCCTTGGCCGGCGGAAGAATGGGCACCTGGGAAATTGACCTGGTCAGCGGGCGTGCGTCGATCGATACTCTGGAGGCCTCTTTGCTCGGACTGGAATTCGTACCCAGGGATTTCACCCACGAGCGGTTTCTGCGGCTGCTTCACCCCGCAGACCGCGAGGTGTTCCAGGAAGAGACGCGGCGCGCCCTCCGATCCGGGGGCGATTTCCGGGCGGAATTGCGCCTCGAACCCGCGCACAATGGGGTCAGCCGGTGGATTGCCTTAATCGGAACGGTCGTTCGCAATGAAAAACGTCAGCCCGCCCGGCTTCTGGGGGTGAGCTTCGACATCACCGAGCGCAAACAAACCGAAGAAGCGCTCCGCCAGGCGCGCAACGAACTGGAGCGACGGGTGCGCGAACGGACGGCTGAACTGACCAAGGCCAACGTCTCTTTGCAGTTCGAGATCCGCGCGCACACCAAGGCGGAGAAGGCCCTGCGCGAGAGCGAAGCCCGGCTCTGGGCGATCATGGACAACAGCCCCGCGATCATCTTCCTCAAGGACCTCAAAGGCCGTTACCTGCACTGCAACCGACAGTTTGGGCAGGCATTCCAATTGTCCTTGGAACAAACGGTGGGCAAGACCGACGCCGAGATTTTCCCACCCGCGCAGGCGGCGGCGTTTCAGGCGCACGATCGAGAGGTCCTCACCGCCGGCGTTCCCATGGAGTTCGACGAAGTTACAAGTCAGGACGACGGTCCCCACAGCAGCATCGTCTCGAGGTTCCCGCTCTATGGCCTGGACGAGAAGATCTACGCCCTCGCCGGTATCGTCACCGACATTACCGAACGGAAGCGATTGGAGCAAGAACTCGTGCAGCTCAGCGAGCGTGAGCATCGACGCATCGCCCAGGACCTGCACGACGGTTTGGGCCAGCAACTGGCCGGCCTCTGGTGCCTGAGCGATGTGCTGCAAAAAAATCTGGCCGCCCAGGCTTCACCCGAAGCCGCGGCCGCGGGCAAGATTTCCAAACTGCTCCGCGCGGCCGTGACTCAGACCCGCAGCCTGGCACGGGGGCTTTACCCGGTGGCGCCGGAACCCAATGGGCTCACCTCGGCTCTGGAGGAACTGGTCGCTCGCACCACCGACCTGTTCGAGGTGTCCTGCCGCCTGGAATGCCGTAAGCCCGTGACGGTCGAAGACAACACCCTCGCCACGCATCTGTACCGAATCGCACAAGAGGCCGTCACCAACGCCATCCGTCATGGACGCGCGCGTCGGATCAAAATAAGACTTTGCTCGACGCCGGCGGAAGTGATTCTTACGATCAGCAATGATGGTGTCGGATTCGCCAAGACCGGGCGCCGGAAAGGCCTCGGATTGCGGATCATGAATCACCGCGTCGAAGCCATCGGCGGTACCCTCGTGATGCAAAACAAACCCGGCGGCGGAGCCGAGGTGGTCTGCACTGTGCGGCGAGGCGAGTAAAGGCGACACGTCGTTATGGCCAGGCAAATGTCGAAGCAAAGCCAACGAAAGAAAATCATTATCGTAGATGATCATCCGGTCTTCCGGGAGGGCTTGCTGAATCTGATCAACCGGGAGGCGGACTTGACCGTGTGCGAGGAGGCGGACGACGCGCGGCAGGCGCGGTCAGGCATTGAACGGTCAAAACCCGATCTGGTGGTGGTGGACATCGGACTGCCGGGCAAAAGCGGTCTGGAACTCATTCGAGACATCCAGGCTGAACGCCCGGAAACCGCGGTTCTCGTCATCTCCATGCATGACGAAACGCTGTACGCCGAGCGGGCCCTGCGCGCGGGTGGGCGCGGCTACATCATGAAACAGGAAGGGCCCGAAAAAATCCTGGCCGCCATCCGGCAGGTATTGAGCGGGCAGGTGTATCTGAGCGCCAAAATGTCGACGCGCGTCCTGGACGCCTTGTCCGGCCGTCGCGCCAAGGGCAGTCCCATCTCCCGGTTGAGCGACCGGGAGTTTGAAATCCTGCACATGATCGGTCAGGGCAAGGACAGCCACGTCATTGCCAAACAACTCAACCTGAGTTTCAAAACCGTGGACGCCCACCGCGGCCGCATCAAGGAGAAGCTCGACTTGAAAAGCGGTACGGAGCTGATCTGCTACGCCGCCCGTTGGGTGGAGGCGGAAGGATTGGCCTAGCTAACTCGAGCTTGTCCCAACGGGCGTAAATCCCGAACCACTCCGGTGCGAGAACGCCCTAAGGCCTTTCAACAATTGATACCGAGTTCCGGCATCCGCGCTGCTTACCTGACGTGGTATGTTCGTTCAGTTGTTCAATCCGCAATCCGGGCGCCGCGCCAGGATGGACTCCCAAGCTCTCGGCAAGGTATTGCATCTGGCCACCTTCCACGGCTGGAAGCCGGAGCGTATCGATTGGCTGGCACCTTCCGCCTCCTGGGACACGCAAATCATTGTGCCCTACCTCTCGCCATATCTGTCGGGAGTTGTCTCGGACTCGGACGCCGCCCGATTGGTGGTCGCTCTTAAGCGCGTGCTGGCTTCCGAGGGAGCCGGTCTGGCCTCTGACATCTATCTCACGGTGCTAGGTCTCACTGCCATCGCTGAAGGAAGCGGTTTCGCGCTGAATCCCGAAGTCGCGCCGGCTGAGACCAACTCATCACCTTCCTCGCCTCGCCGCGAGGTCGTGGCAGCGGTCTCCGCACCCGGGCCCAAACCTACCACTCGCGACCCGGACCTGGAGCGGCGGAAAGGGGATTCAAATCCGATCCCTGACTGAGGCGAGAGGAGCGAGACGGAACGCGGGCGTCCCGCTCCTGCTCGCGCTCGCGACAGCCGCCGCACACTGGTGACGCCACGTACGTGTTTACCGATCGGGCAGGAGGGCTTAGTGTCCGCTGCTCAGTGATGGCTGCGAAATCGAAGGATACTAATTTCCGCTCCCGTTCTCGCCGTCCGCTGGCGCCGGCAGTTCCCGGTGGACCAACGAGTCGCTCGCCAGCCGCTTCGAAGGATGCGGCCGGAGCACTCTCCGATGAAGAGTTGGCCGCGGCCGTGGAACTGAATAGCGCGGAATGGATTCGCCTCAAGAGCCGACTGCCGTGGGTCGAGTTTCATGACGATGACGATGCACTCTGGTTGTTCGCGGGCGACACCTGGCCGCAGAATAGCGTTGCGCTCGCCCGTTTCACACCGGCGAGTGCGAACCGGCGTGTCGGCGAAATCCTCGCACACCACCAGCGCAGCAAGGTCGCGTGCAATTGGGTGGTTGGTCCGGTTTCCCAGCCGTCGGACGTAGGCCAGCATCTCCGCGCCCATGGTTTTCGTTGCATGATCCACTGCGCGGGCATGGGCTGCGATCTCGACCGGCTGCCACAACCGCCGCCCGCGCCGAAAGGCGTCCACGTGGACCTGGTTGACTCGCCGCCCGCGCTGCAAGCTCTGACGACGGAACGACGCCGACTGCGCCACGAAGGCCGCAACGCGATGGCACGGATGGAACCGCGTCAAGTCTGGCACCTGGTGGCGAGTCTGGACGGCCAGCCGGTGGGTGAAACCACCGTTTGTTTGGGCGCAGGGGTCGCCGGCATTTACGGGGTGGAAGTGCTCGAAAAATTTCGCCGACGCGGCATTGGGACGGCGCTGGTGGATGCCGCGCTGCGGCACGCGCGGGCGCTCGGCCATCGCACGTCCGTGCTGGCTGCTACCGGGATGGGCCAGTGCGTTTATGCGCGCCTTGGGTTTCGCGAAGTCTGCAAAATGAGCTTTTGGAAATACGGCAAGATGCGGCAGATCACCTAGACGAATCAGTTGACGACATTTTGTGGCTGGCCGGCGAGAAAGGCCCGCACGTTGGCGACCGCGGCCTGCATCAGGCGAGCGCGGGCCGCACGCGTTGCCCAGGCGATATGGGGCGTGATCAGACAATTCCGCGCGTGAAGCAAGGGGTTGCGCTCCGGCGGCGGTTCAATGGACAGAACATCGAGCCCGGCGCCAGCGATCCTTTCGGAGTTCAATGCCTCGGCCAATGCCGCTTCATCGATGAGCGGGCCGCGACTCGTGTTGAGAAGGAACGCACTTGGCTTCATCCACGAAAGCCGTTCTTGGTTCACCAGCTCTTTGGTCTCTGGCGTCAACGGGCAATGCAGACTGACGATGTCGCTCTGGCGGAAGAGCAGTTCCAGATCGACGAATTGCACCTGGGCCGGCGCCGGTTTTAGCGTGGTGCCACTGGCAAGCAGGTTCATCCCGAAGGCGAGGGCGAGTTCCGCCACTGTGCGACCGATTCGGCCCAGGCCAACAATGCCCATCGTCAGGCCCTCCAGTTCGATCAGCGGGAAGTCCCAGTAACAGAAGTCCGGGCTCTTCGTCCAACGTCCATCGCGCACGGTTTGCGCGTGATGACCGACGTGCTGGGTTAATTCCAGCAACAAGGCGAACGTGTGCTGGGCCACCGAACGCGTGCCGTACGTCGGAACGTTGGCGACCGGGATATTGCGTTCGCGTGCGGCGGCGACATCGACGATGTTGTAGCCGGTGGCCAGGACGCCGATGTATTTCAGTTTCGGCATTCCCCGGATGTGTTCGCGGGACACGATGGTCTTGTTGGTCAGAATCAGCTCCGCGTCCGCCGCGCGTTGGATCACCTGGTCGGGCGGAGTTCGGTCATAGATGTCGCAATTTCGCAGCGCCTTGAGTTCGTCCCAGTTCAAGTCACCGGGGTTGAGTGTGTGCCCGTCGAGAACAACAATCTTCATCAGCTCGACCTTATCTCAAGGCATTCTCAAAGCGCGATAAAAACGCCGGCCGACACTGCTTGCTTCTGAATCAATGAACTCCAATGAGTCTCCAACCGGGTAGTTTGTCGTGATCGAAACCCAGTCGAATAATGTTGAAGATGCTTGAAGAATTACGCCTCTGCCCGGTTCGGTCGAAATAGAGAGCTGCACGCTTCCGTCGGAAGCTCTCACAAGGTTATTGAATTCCAACGGGCGGCTGGCATTCAGATTGTAGCCATTGATTACGGCGATGTGCGCGCGCGGCGTGCGATCAACCTGAATGAAGCCGCCGCCGATGAGCAGTTTACCATCGGCAAGAAACGCCGCTGAAAGCACGGAATTGTCCGGGCCTGGCCCGGCGTTAAATGACAAATCCAAACTTCCGTCGGTGTTGAGGCGGGCGATATTGTTCCGAGGAATTCCGTTTACGTGCGTAAAGTTGCCGGCCAGGACAAACTTTCCGTCCGGCTGAACCAATATCGCTTGTACCGTGCTGTACCGATCCAGTATGGCGCTTATGCTCGGGTCGAGGGTCCCGTCAGGATTCAATCGTACGAGAAGCATTCTGTCAAACCTCGGTGAAAACTGGCGGAGCACAATTCTGCCATCCGATTGGAGAGCCATTGAGGCGACGTCATAGAAGGTAGAAGTGTCGATCGGAACGAAACCTGCATCCGGTGATCCATCTGTATTGAGGCGGAACAAATGCCTCTGTCCGGTGAAACAACCTCCTACGATGATTTTGCCATCGGGCTGAAGTGTAATGACTTTTGCGTCGTTACATTCGCCGCCAGGGCTAGGAGGAAGAAAACCTTCATCTAACGTGCCATCGCCATGGAGGCGGGCGATGGCCGACCGGGGAATTCCCCGCACGGTATCGAACACTCCTCCCATGAGAAGCTTTCCATCTGCTTGCAATGCCACGGTACGGACCGTACCCGCACTGCCGCCGTTCAACACTCCCGAGCCGGGATCGAAGCTCATGTCAACTGAACCATCATTTTTCAACCGTGCGATCGCGCGGCGACGGGTAGCATTTACGTTCGTGAACGAACCTCCGATGAATATCTCTCCCGTTGGTTGCAGTGCGATTGCGTTGACTGGGCCGTCTGGACCCGGCGTGAGCAAGAAGGTGGCGTCCGAAGAGCCATCCGGGTTGAGGCGGGCCAAAAAAGAGCGGTCCTGGTGATTGAGGAGCGTAAATGCCCCGCCGATGATTTCCTTGCCGTCCGCCTGTGCGGCCACGGCATGGACGGCCAGGTCGGTTCCTGGGACCGAATTAAGGGCGGGGTCAAGACTTCCCGGACCCTCATCATCGTAGATAGTAACGACGAGGGTGTTGGGAGCTCCCAATATTGCGCCACCCCCGGGATTGCTCAGGGTCACAGCAAACGCTCGCGGTGGTTTATACTGGGTGCCGTCGATGATCGGGATTGGGACGATCCGCTGCTTTTCGCCCGGGGCAAATTGAACGTTCGTGGAGACATTAACGAAGTCGGCTCCATTGATTGCTGTTCCGTCGCTGGTGGCATAGTGGAGCGAGATGGAATTATCTCCGCAACCTGTGCGCATGAGAGTCAACAGGGCAGCGGGCTCGAATTCCGTCACCCGAACGGAACTCGCCGTAAATGCGACGATGTCGCTTTGACAGTCCCGATACAGCCGGGCCACACCCTGGCGTTGGACCCCGTTGATTGAGCTGAAATCTCCGCCAGCGTAGATCCAATCCCCCACGGCAACAACGGAGCTGACCACCTCATCCGGACCCGCCCCTATATTAAAGCCTGTATCAACCGAGCCGTGAGGATGCAGGCGGGCGATATGATTGCGCGGATAGCCATCTGCAGAAAGAAACTGTCCGGCAACGAGGAACTTGCCGTCTTCTTGAAAAGCCATCGAAGAGATTGCGCCATCCATTCCTGTGCCCGGATCAAAAGAAGTATCCACCGAACCATCAGGCTTAAGTCGGGCAATGTGATTTCGGGGAGTGGTCCGATTAATCTCGATGAAATTGCCACCGACCAGGATATTGCCGTCCGGCTGCAGGAGCAAGGCGTTCGCCACCCCAACCGTCGTCGGATTATAGAATGTCGCGGTAAAATTTGTGTCCACGCTCAGGTCGCTATCCAGCTTGGCCACAAACCCACCTCCGTGGGTTCCCCCACCCTGAGTCAGATACAGTCCCGCCACCAGGATTCTCTCATCGGGCTCAACAAGGATCGACGTTATCGTGCCGAATGTCCTTGAGACGCCACGGTTACTGGGAAATGAAGAGACCACTTCCAGTGAACCGTCGGGACGGTATCGTGCAATTGCGTTGAGTGGACTGGAACAACACGGTTGACTGTAAGGACTTCCCGTTAGAACCTTCCCATCAGGTTGTATGGCCAACGTTTGAGCCGGGGCAGTCGGGATGTTCGTAGCATTGAAGCCCAAGTCCAGGCTGCCGTCCGTATTGAGGCGCGCGAAATTGGTTCTTGGGATACCGTTCACGGCTTCAAACGCGCCGGCGATGAGGATTTTTCCGTCCGGTTGGACAGCGATGGCCGCGACGTTGCTGCTGGGTCCAGAACCGATGTTGAAGTTTGTGTCCAACGACCCATCTGCATTGAGCCGGGCCAAATGGCTGGGCTTCCCACCGCCGAGAGAAAAACTTCCGCCGATCAACACCCGGCCATTGGTTTGAGCGGCGATCGCGCTGACGCGCGCCAGATAATTCAAGGGCACGTCGAAACTGAGATCCAGGGACCCAGCTTGTGCCCAGATTCGGGTTGGACAGACAGGCAACAGCGCGATCGAGAACCAGATTGCTATTCGTCCAGGCAATCCGAGTAAACCGCGATCGCAACTGTCTTTGAGGGATTTGGTTCCGCTATGTTGAATCCCGACTGGATAAGGTCGACCACGCTTTCGTCCGAGTAGGATGCGGCGTTGACTCAGCGCCAATCGCATAATGGGAAACCACACGCAA
>WNFU01004258.1_pt1 | contig 22890 bp, 23 predicted proteins | sample 5400121 | NCBI WGS metagenome assembly WNFU01 (sample SAMN13153360, study PRJNA577476) | soil metagenome | isolation source: 100 cm soil or saprolite under grassland replicate 1 | place: USA:California | collected 2016-06-15
ACGCCGTGAAGAAATTCTCAGGGACACATCGTACATCGACGATGTCCTCGCCCGCGGCGCGAGGCGCGCCAACGAAATTGCCAATCAAGTCATGGACCGCGTTCGCAAAGCTGTGGGCTTGCGTTAGCGATTTTTTGAGAGCCGCTTCGGCGCGGTGTTGCGCCATGCTGCTGTGAGGGCTTCGCGCACGATGTTGATCGTTGCCGCCGGCAAGTAAACAATTGTGCTTCCCTGCCGGCCCCAGGCGCCTTTCGCCATTGTGAAAACGCCCGGACTACTTCGAACAAATTCTTTTTGCTGGTCTGGCGATAGCTTCACCGTCGCCGAGTTCTCATTGGGATATCCGAGCGTTGCGAAAATCCTTCCACCGACACGAAAATCAGGATGATGCATGTGCGCCGATTCAATCGCTTCCGGAAAACTCAGCGCCAGTTCGCGTAATTCATTTGGCGTCATGGCTCTGTTAAGCTCGAGCAGTTGTTCGATCCAACGTTACCTGCCTTAGAAAAAGAAAAAGCGGGAATCCAAACGATACACCACCGAGCAATGTTCCAACCGTCGGCAACCAAAGAAGCCGGACCCGCAAACGTTTGCCTTCGCTCTGAATAAACCAGATCAGCACGATTGCAGAAACGATCACATCCATCGCAAAGAATGCGCTGATGCGGTTGGCGAACAGTTCACGACGGAACAACGTCACATTTAAGCCGTGTTCCAATAGCCACGGCACAAATTGCGAGTAAGGAAGGAGCAATCCGAGCACACAGAAAACCAGGTAGAAGTGTCGCGCTTTCATGGCTGCTTATCATTGCATGCGGCGACAAAATCCGTCGAGCCAGTTCACCTCTGCTCTGATACGATCGGCTGAATGACAATTCTGCGCGTTCACGTCGTTCCAAATGCCAAGAGCGACAGCGTCGTGGGCGAGCACGGCGGCGCAGTTAAGATCAAACTGCGCGCACCGGCGGTTGAGGGAAAAGCGAATGCGGCGCTGATCTCTTTTCTTGCCGAACAATTAAACATTTCCCGCCGTGCCATCGCGCTGGAACGGGGTCCCAAATCGCGCGACAAACTGATTCGGGTAAATGGCTTGAGTCAAGAAGACGTGCGCAACCGATTGCGCGAGAGAGATCGAGCGTCTTAAAGGCAGCCAGGACGCACCGCTCTCATTTCATTTGCGACTGCCCTTGTATCTTAGCGGCTCGGAGCTCTTCGTGACGGCGTCGCTTGCGGGCGCGGCGCGGTCGCCGGCTGGCGAGTTGCAGCGCTATCGCGATAAAACAAGACGCCGTGTGCGCGCAAATTGGTAACGAGAGCGTGTAAATCGGTTGCCAGTTGTTGATCATTCAACAGCGTCGCCACTAAACCTTTGCCTTGCGTGGCGCTACGCAAAACTTTCTGCGTGTCGGCGATTGCATTCTGTAAACCGTCCGCAGCTTTTTTTGCGGAGGCCATCGTCGAATCTGCCTGCTCGATTACGCCGTCCAGTTTCTTGGAGGATTCTGCCAGCGCAGTGGTAGCCTGGTTCAAATGTTCCATGCTCGCCTTGAGATTTTCCATGTTCGCCGGGGAAAGCGTGTCTTGATTCAGACGGTTCACAGTTGTGTCGATCTTTTGCACGGTACCGCGGAGGTCGTTCACGAGCGCACCGCCTGAGCGTGTGAGATCGTCGATGCCGGTCTCGCGTGCACCATTGACATCGGCATTCGGCGGCAGATACGCCTTCGGAGGTCCGGACGGTATCGTTACATTCACGAACCGATCGCCAAGCAAACCCGAACTGCCGACTGTGAACTTCGTTCCCTCAGGGATCTTAATGTGATCATAGATTTTCAGAGGTACAGCCACGCCACCGCCGTCACGAATTAGCTTCGGGCCACCCGCGACTTTTCCGATTCTCGCTCCGGCGAGCAAGACATCGGTGCCTTTCAGCAATCCGCTCGCATCACTGAAGCGCACGGTGACGGTGTAATATGTCCTAAAGCCTTCACCCAGCCGACCGAATTGCACGACCAGCGCGCCTAACATCGCCAGCCCTACAAAAACAAAAACGCCCACTTTGAATTCCAAACCTCGCTCGTGCCGGTTCATCTTGGATGTTTATTGTCGATCTTGCTGCTGATTTTCGCAAGGTAAGCGACGACTCACCCGAGCGCGTTTCGCCCTCGAGACTGCAAGCAATTGAGGTCAATCGCCTCCGCCGTTAGATCGGCCGAGGAGGAAATCCTGAATGAGTGGATCGCTCGATTGCTGAAGTTGATTCGCCGTTCCGTTAAAATAGATCCGGCCGTCGTGCAGGTAGGCGATTCGGTCGGCCACATCAAACGCGCTTTTCATGTCGTGGGTGACAACCACGCTGGTCATTCCAAAGCGCTGCTGCAGCCGGCGAATCAATCGATTGATGCTATCGGCGACTACAGGATCAAGACCGGCTGTCGGCTCATCGTACAACACACACGAGGGCCGCCGAATGATGGCGCGCGCCAGCCCGACCCGTTTTTTCATCCCGCCGCTCAGACTTTCCGGCATCTTATCTTCCTGACCTTCCATTTCCATCACCTCGAGCATCTCACTAACTTTTGAGCGCAGAACTTTCCGATCGCGCTCGCCGGCTTCGCGCAAAGGAAAGGCAATGTTGTCTTCAACCGTCATCGAATCAAAAAGCGCGCCACCTTGAAATAGAATGCCAACCTTTTTTCGGATCGCGCCGAGCTGGCGCTCGTTCATTCCAATGATGTTTTGGCCCTGGATCCAAATTTCCCCGGAGTCGGGCTCCATCAACCCGACCATGTGTTTGAGCAAAACGCTCTTGCCGCCACCGCTGCGCCCAATGATGGCCAGCGTCTCGCCGCTGCTGATCTTAAGATCGACGCCGCACAAAATTTCCTGTTGCCCGATTTTCTTTTGCAACGAACGCACGGCAATCATGGGCGAAGAATTATCCGAAACCAGAGGAGGTTCCGCTGACATCTTCGGAGATGGAGGTGCTTCGATCATCGTAGTTCAAACTCTCAACCCCGAACGCTTTCGGGGTCAACTCTCAAACTGCAAGTCTCAATTGTGCAGCATTACTGATACCCGGCCGGATAAATAATGTTGAACAGCATGGTGAGAAAAAAATTGCAAACCAGGACCGCAAGCGAGGCGTTCACTACCGCCTCAGTGGTGGCCCGACCGACGCCAACTGCTCCCTCGCGTGTGGTCAATCCTTTTTGGCAACTGATAAATACGATGAGTATCCCGAAACAGAAGGCTTTTGACAGACCCATGATGATATCGCGGCTGCGTGTCCAGCGCACCATGTTCGCCATGTAGTAAGTGCCGTTAATGTCGAGCATGAAAATCGCAACGAGATAACCGGCTGCGATGCCCACGGCGATGCATTCCGCCACCAGAAGTGGCATCGAGACCATCATGGCCAGTACGCGCGGCACAACCAGGTAATCAACCGGATAAACAGCAAGCGCGCGCAAGGCATCGATTTGCTCGGTGACTTTCATCGTGCCGATCTCGGCTGACATCGCTGCGCCCACGCGTCCGGCTACCATCAGAGCAGTCAGCACCGGCGCGAGCTCGCGGCAGAGCGAAACCGAAACTACCGCGCCCACAGCTGAGCCCATTCCCAGTTTGTTAAATTGGAAAAATGTTTGTGCCGAGAACACCGCGCCAGTGAACGCGCCGGTGATTATGACGACGAGCTGCGAAAGCAACCCCACTTCGACAACCTGGTTGAGGAACAATTTCCACCGGAGCTTGTGGGTGAAAATGGAACGAAACGTGTCAGCAGCCAGCAGGACGAGTTCGCCGAGATATTGGACGAACGCGAGCAGCGGCGCACCGATGGCGCTAAAGAAGCGGACCATTATGAAAGACGCGATGAGAGATGAGCGGACAGTGAACGGCTAAAGAGCGTGCTGCGCAACGTTTTGTTCTAATCACCAATCGCCGATTACGTCGCTAGACGCTCGGTCTTTGTTCGCGACTGCAGTTCAGGCGGAATCGCGCCGATAAAAAGCGGTTCAAGATCGAGCTTAAGGAAAATCGTGCGAATTTCGCGAATGCTCAAAGTCGGTTCATCAAACTCGAGGTAAATGATGTCGTGATTGGTGTCTATCTTGTAACGCAGCCCGGCGATCTCCACGAGCTGCCGGTCCAATTCCAGGATCTTCCCCATTTCGCGCAAGCCACGTGCATAAATCTCAACTTCGAACATGCCCCGAACTCTAGCGAGCGGGTCAATGCCATGCAATCCATCTCGCACGAGAAAAATGATTGTTGGACCTCGTCCCTTCGAGCTTGCAATTGCGCCCGGCGCAAAGCTGCGTAAATGATGCCCGTTCAAGCGATGAGACGCGCTGCTCAGTATCTGTTGGCCGGTAATCTGGTAGTGAGCGCACTGTTCTTCGCCGGTTGCGAAACTGTTCCGCAAGGGATTCAGCAGGCCAGGATCGAGATGGCGCAACACATCGCAGCCGAACCGACCGGCGATTATTATATCGGGCGGCGTTACTACAAACCCGATTACAAATTCTGGGGTTACGTTCGCAAACCGGGCCAGCCATGGAGCACAGCGGAGCTGGTGATGCTCAATGAGAAAGAGAAACTTGCACCGGACCGCGAACGTCTCGAGTTCGGTAGCGATAACAATTACGAATACAAGCTCTACGGCTATTTCAGTGGCGACAAAGTGTATGAGCCTGCGAGCAATGGGATTTATCCGGAATTCGTTTTGAAGGGCTACGAGCTCATTTCCACCACCCCGACGCCGATTTTCAGAAGCCAAATGAGTGGCCGCTCTCCAACCGACCTGCGGTACGTTGTCGAGAAACCCGAATGAGCGCTTCGTCATCCCAAGCGGATCGCGCAAACGCGCGAGAAGACGCGCGAAAAGTCGAGGGATCCCGCGGCAAGATCTCAAAGCCCTCTCCTCAGGATTCCTCGACTGCGCTCGGAATGACCCGCGATCCCCTCACGAAGGAATTCCTCCGTTATCTCGCGAACGAGCGGAATGCTTCACCGCGCACGCTCAAGGCTTATCGCCATGCGTTAACCAGTTTCCGCGCCGAAAACAAAACGTCGTGGAAAAAATGCGCAGCTGACGATTTTCGCAATTACCTTTTTGCGGTGATGAAACGCGGGCAGGCGCGTTCGTACGTGCGACTGCAATTCTCAGCACTACGCAGTTTCTATCAGTTCCTCGCCGCTCGGAAACGCCTGCGACATAATCCTGTCCGAGAAGTGCAACTGCCAAAGATGGAGAAAAAACTCCCGCTGGTCCTGACACGTCAACAGGTGGACGAACTTCTCACGGCGCCGACGCGCGAGCCAAAGAGCCGATCTGCCCCATCATGGATGCCTCTGCGCGATGTTGCCATTATGGAATTGTTTTACAGCAGTGGCTTGCGCCTGAGCGAACTGGCTGCGCTCAATGTGCCCGATGTTGATCCTTACACAGAGTCGGTGCGCGTGTTCGGCAAGGGCCGCAAGGAACGCGTCTGCCCGGTGGGTCTCCCAGCGCTGGAGGCGATCCAAAAATATCGGGCGAGGGCCAACGTTCACGCGGGTGCGCTCTTTATCAACAAAGCGCGAAGGCGAATCTCTGCGCGCTCAGTTTGGCTGGTGTTGAAACGGTATGTTCGGCGCACATCCATTCCGATTTCCATGAGCCCACACAAATTGCGCCACAGCTTCGCCACGCACATGCTTGATCGCGGCGCGGATCTGCGCAGCGTGCAGGCGTTACTCGGCCACGCGAGTCTTTCCACGACACAGATCTACACGCACGTAACCGTCGAACGTCTCAAGAAAGCATACGCGGACGCGCATCCGCGGGCGTAATCGAAGTGTGGCTTAGCTCGGCGCCGGCGCCGCCGGTGCGCTGCTTTGTGTCTGTGATTCCGGAACCTGGAAAGACAGCTTGCCGTCGGCCGCAACGACATCCACGCGGTCGCCGGGTTTGACATTGCCGCGGAGCAATTCTTCTGCGAGCGGATCTTCAAGAAAACGTTCGACAGCGCGACGCATCGGTCGGGCGCCGTATTGGGGATCGTATCCTTTGTCGATGAGAAATTCCTTCGCACTTTGCTGCAGGTCGATGTGCACTTCCTTGGCTTTGATGCGCGTGAGCACTTTGTCGACTTCCAGATCAACGATGCGCAACAGTTCGGGTTTGCCGAGCGAATGAAACACGATGATCTCGTCCAACCGGTTAAGAAACTCGGGTTTAAAGACCCGCTTTGTTTCATCGAGAATCTTGTCGCGCATCGAATCGTAATCGTGGCCTTCACTCGGTGCGCCGAATCCCATCACCGTCTGCTTCTTCAGCAAATCGGCGCCGACGTTCGACGTCATGATGATGATTGTGTTCCGGAAATCGATCTTGCGGCCTAACGAATCTGTGATCTTGCCGTCTTCCAAAATCTGCAGAAGAAGATGCATCACATCCGGGTGCGCCTTTTCAATTTCATCAAAGAGCACTACCGAGTATGGTCGGCGCCGCACGGCTTCGGAAAGTTGTCCGCCTTCCTCGTAACCGACGTACCCTGGCGGCGACCCGATCAAACGGGACGCCGTGAATTTCTCCATGTACTCCGACATGTCGATTTGGATCAACGCGTCGGCGTCGCCGAACATGAACTCTGCGAGCGTCCGCGCGAGATAGGTTTTGCCAACGCCGGTCGGACCAAGAAATACGAACGAACCGATCGGACGTTTGGGATCTTTCAAATCGGCCCGCGAGCGCCGTAATGCTTTGCTGATCGCTGTGACCGCTTCCTCCTGGCCGATGACGCGCTCTTTGAGCTCCGCTTCCATCCTTAGCAGCTTCTGGGTCTCCTGCTCTTCCATCCTCTGGAGCGGAACGCCCGTGACTTTCGAGATGATGTGCATCATGTCGTCGCCAGTCACGACGACCTCTTTCTCTTCGCGTTCTTGGCGCCACTTTGTCAAAATGGCATCGAGTTTCTCCTTGGTTTGCTTCTCCTTGTCGCGAAGCGAAGCGGCTTTTTCAAAATCCTGGGCCTTGATAGCTCCTTCTTTTTCTAAACGGATGGCTTCGATTTCTTTCTCGATATCCTTCACGTCCGGCGGCCGCGTCATTGAGTTGATGCGAGCGCGCGCACCTGCCTCGTCCATGACATCGATGGCTTTATCGGGAAGAAAGCGGCCGGTGATGTAACGATCGGAAAATCTAACGGCAGTCTCGAGTGCTTCGTCAGTGAGCTTGGCTTTGTGATGCGCCTCGTACTTCGGGCGCAGACCTTTTAAGATTTGAATGGCTTCATCAACAGTCGGCGCATCGACCTTTATCGTCTGAAACCGGCGTTCCAGCGCGGCATCTTTCTCGATGTACTTGCGGTATTCGTTCATCGTCGTCGCGCCAACGCATTGCAATTCGCCACGGCTCAGGGCCGGTTTAATGATGTTGGATGCGTCCATCGCGCCTTCGGCTGAACCTGCGCCGACGATAGTGTGCAGCTCATCGATAAAAAGAATCACGGTCTTGGAACGACGGATCTCGTCCATCACCGCTTTGATTCGTTCTTCGAACTGGCCGCGATATTTTGTTCCCGCGACCATTAACGCCAGGTCGAGCGTGATTACCCGCTTATCCCGCAATAGTTCCGGTACGTTCCCGTTTGAAATCTCCTGCGCCAGGCCTTCTGCAATGGCTGTTTTGCCCACGCCCGCTTCGCCGATCAATACCGGATTGTTCTTCGTGCGCCGGCAAAGCACTTGAATGACACGCTCGATTTCGTTGCGCCGGCCAATCACCGGATCGAGTTCGCCTTTACGCGCTAGCTCGGTTAGATCGCGGCCAAATGCACGGAGCGCCGGAGTCTTGACGTCTTTCTTTGTTGGCTCCCCTTCTTGGTCCGGTTCGGACGGCGTGAAATTCGGATCGAGCTCTTTTAAGATTTCGTTGCGCGTACGTTCGATATCGAGTTCCAGAGTCTTCAACACTCTGGCAGCAACCCCCTCGCCTTCGCGCAACAGCCCGAGTAAAATGTGTTCCGTGCCGACATAGGAATGATTGAGCGCCTTGGCCTCTTTGCCAGCAAGCGCCAGCACTTTTTTGACGCGAGGCGTGTATGGGACGTTGCCAACCATCTTTGTCTCAGGTCCGGAACCGACTTGTTTCTCCACTTCCATCCGCACCGTCTCGAGATCGAGCCCCATCTTTTGCAAAACGTTTACTGCCACGCCCTGGCCGAGCTTGATGAGCCCAAGAAGCAAGTGCTCGGTGCCCACGTAGTTGTGGTTAAACCGGTCGGCTTCCTTGCGAGCAAGCGCCAAAACCTGTTGAGCTCGGGGTGTGAAATTATTCATTAGTTGATGGTGCGTCCGTCAAGCCATTGCCTGAGTCTCGCACCATCTTACTAATATCAGGTTTGGGGAAAACTTTCAAACGGTCACGGATGATTTGGGCTCGCAGATAGTCGCGCTCTTCAGCATTTAGCTTCTGTTGCGAGTTCTTTTGCAGATGTGCCGGCTGTGTTTCGATGAACAATTCGTCGATTTGGAGGCGCTGATGTTCAGGGAATGCGCCGAGATCCATTCCAAGCTTGATAACCGACAGCAGGTTGAGCGCTTCCTTGGATGGCATGGCGTGTGCGTAAGTTAGAACGCCATAGGCGCGACCGATCTGGTCGCAAAGTGTGCTCGGTTTTCTTTGCAGCAAAGTCTGGCGCGCGTCATGTTCCTTATCAATGATCGTCTCGATGACTTTGGTTAGACGATTGATGATCTCTTCCTCCTTTTCACCGAGCGTGGTCTGATTTGAAATCTGAAAAAGATTGCCCATGGCTTCGGTGCCTTCGCCGTATAGGCCGCGCACGGCGAGCCCAATTTTGCTGACCGCCTGGATGACTTGGTTGATCAGCTCGCTCAGGACGAGCCCCGGCAGATGCAGCATCGCAGAGGCACGCATGCCGGTCCCGACGTTGGTCGGGCAAGCGGTCAAATATCCGAGTCGCGGATCGAAGGCGAAGTCGAGTTTGCTTTCAAGCGCGGTGTCGATTTTATCGATGAGCTTGAACGCTTGTTTCAACTGGAGTCCGGAACGAATCGATTGCATCCGGAGATGATCTTCCTCGTTGATCATGATGCTGAGCGTCTGTCGTCGATTCACCACCACCGCACTGCCCGCGCCTTTGGCAGCATGCTCACGGCTGATCAAGTGGCGTTCCACCAGCACCTGCTTGTCCAATGCCGCGAGATCCTGCAAACCTTCCGAAAACGCGTCCTGCATTTCCGGTAGTGCTTCCACCTGCGAACGGACCTGTTCGAGAATTGACGTGCGTTCTGCTTTCTTGGCCCAACCTGGAAAGGCACGGTTACGCAAATTCCGCGCAAGACGCACCCGACTGCTGATCACAACCCGGTGGTGCGGGCCTTCGCCGCGCAACCATTCTCCAGCAGTCGACAGCATGCTTGAAAATTTCATGGCGAGTTGGAAAGCTCGCTTTCAAGCTGTTTAATTTGATCGCGCAGCGAGGCAGCACTCTCGTAGTTCTCGTCAGCCACGGCTTTCTGCAGATTTTCAGCGAGGGCGCGCATTCGCTGGTTCAGTGCCATGGTGCGCTGCGCGTGTTCCGGCAATTTTCCGATGTGTTGGGTTCCTTTATGCATCGCTTTTAACAGCGAACCCAAACCCTCGGCGAAGGTTCCGTAACATTCGCTGCAACCAAGGCGACCTGTTTTTTTGAAGTCCGCCTGACTAAAACCGCACACGGAGCATTTTTTTGCCGGCGCTCCTTTTTCAATTTCTTCGGCTGCCCCGATGCCCAGCAGTAAATCAGCAAGGGCAAAACTGGTCGGATCCTGGACACCTTTTTCCTTCGAGCAAGCTTCGCACAGATTTACCTTGTGCATCTTGCCCTCAAGGATCTGCGTCAGAAAAACTGTCGCATCATTACATTTGCAAACGTCGCACAACATTTCTGTTAGTTAGACCTTGATCTGCTGCAAACATTCAACCCGATACACATTGCCCTGACATCGTCTCGCTCGGCGATCCTTGCTACTTAATCGAAAATCGGCGTGCCAGTCTTATGTGTCATTTCGCGGAACCGTGCGACGATGCGCGTTGTGATCGCGCCGGGTTTTCCGTTTCCGATAATGCGGCCATCGGCTTTAACCACTGGAACGATCTCGGCAGCAGTTCCCGTGAGGAAGCATTCGTCGGCCACGAAAATGTCGTGCCGCGTGAAATCTGCCTCGATCACTTTGATGTCGAACTCGCCGGCAATATCAAACACGACCGATCGCGTGATTCCCTGCAACGCTCCGGCCGTGGTCGGGGGCGTGAAGATCCGGCCGTGCTTGATGATGAAGACGTTGTCGGCAGTGCATTCGGCGACGTTGCCTGCGTCGTTTAACATCAATGCTTCGTCAGCGCTGGCCAGATTGGCTTCGATGCGGGCCATTACGTTGTTCAAGTAGTTCAATGATTTAACCGCCGGATTGAGTGATGCTGGATTGCTGCGGCGTGTGGCGACAGTAACAATGCTCAGTCCTTTCCGGTAAAAATCCTCGTGATAAAGAGCAATCGTCGCCACAATTATTATCACGCTCGGATTTTTGCACTGCTCCGGATTCAAACCCAGATTGCCAACTCCGCGTGTGACGACCAGACGAATGTAACCGTCACGCAAATGATTTTGCCGGATCGTTTCAAGCAACGCCTCCGTCATTTCCTGCCGGGTCATCGGAATATCGAGACAAATCGAACGCGCTGAATTCCAAAGGCGCTCCAAGTGTTGTTCCAGGCGAAAAACGCGGCCGTTGTAAAAACGTATGCCCTCGAAAATTCCATCGCCGTAGAGCAAACCATGATCGAACACTGAAACCTTTGCGTTTGCTTCCGAATAAAATTTCCCGTCGATGTAAATCTTCGCTTCCCTGACGCCCGTCGTCGGACGCGGCCGACTTTCTATTGCAGGTTCAATTGTTTCCTCGGTCGCACGCCTGTGAGGCTTTGGTTCATCCAACACCGTCGCATCAGTGGTTTTCATGTTAGCAACAAAACCTGAAATGTTTATACGCGCAATTCAAACCGCAAAATCGGCGGCGCAAGCGGAGTCACTGCAGTACTCCATCCGTGATGTGCAACTGCCGATCGCCTCGTGTTGCCAGACGCGTGTCGTGCGTAACGACCAGAAGAGTTTTGCTGCGATCGCGCGCCAGATTTAGCAGCAGATCCATAATCGTGTCGCCCGTTTTAGAATCAAGATTTCCCGTCGGCTCATCGGCAAAAATAATGTCGGGATTATTTGTTAAGGCTCGCGCGATCGCGACGCGCTGCTGCTCTCCGCCCGATAATTCAGCCGGCAAATGATGCATGCGATCAGCCAGGCCGACTGCGGCCAAACTCTCCTCAGCCTCTCCCCTGATTGTACGACGCCCGATCATTCCCGGCAGCAGAACATTTTCGAGTGCGGTCAGTTCGTGTAGCAAAAAATAGCCCTGAAACACAAAGCCCATTTTTTCGTTCCGCAGACGCGCCTCCGCGGACGAGCTGCCGCTATAAAGCTCGCGTCCTTCGAATTTCACCGTTCCTGATTCCGGACGTTCCAGCCCTGCCAACGTGTAGAGCAGCGTGGTCTTGCCCGCGCCTGACGCACCCGAAAGAAAAACCGTTTCGTTGTGGGCGATGTCCATTGATATCTCGCGCAAGACTTCAATTCGTCGGGCGCCCATTCGAAACGACTTGCAAATATTGCGAGCGATCAGTTGCGGCTCGTGCACGAGCAAGTATCTCCCGCTAATCTGTTCTGGTGCAAGGCGCGATAACAAAAAGCCGCCGTCGGCTGCCACGTTGCCAGGTTGCCTTTCGCCACACGTGAGCTTGAGAAACGTTAGACGAACATCCGTGCTGTCCTCACATTAATGTCACGTCTAGCGATTCAAGCGTGGGCTGATCGATCGCGCAGGTTATGTAAAGAGAGTCGCCGCACTGCTACTTCCCAACAAAAGCCGCCGTCGAAATCATTCGCGGCGGCTGTTTGCGAAAATCAGCGCGTTCCCTTCGCTATGACATGCCTAGCGATTGAAGTGTTGGCTGATCGATCGTGGATGTGGTGTAAAGGCCGTGATCGCGCTGATAATCCGCGATCGCACCACGCGTAAGCGGCCCAATGAGACCATCCACTTCTCCGTGGTAATAACCTTGTTGCTGAAGCGCTGCCTGCACATTCGCGATCACTTGATCTGGCGGCAGGCGATTATGAGCGTAGATAGGCCCATCCCATGCATAATACGCGTTGGGATTGTAACCCCAAGCGGGGAACCAATACCCGGCGTTCCAATAGTACGGAGCACCGAACACGAACACAAAGTTGTTACGATAATGGTTATGCCACCAGTTCTGATCGTGCCACTCTGATTTGTAGTTGCGGAACACCGCGTATTTCTGGCCTTGCCAGTTTTGGCTTCCTTGAATCCGTCTCCCTTGCTGGAATTTCACGGGCGGCGCCTTTGCAGTATTCGGCTGTTTTGGAAGGTTGAAGTGCTGCGGTTTAAACGGCTTCCCTTGGGCGAACTTCGCTTTCGCTGCTTTCTGGCCCGAAACAGCTTCAGTCTTCGCCTGGTTCGGCTTGCCTGCTCCCTTCACTTGCTCAGCGTTCGCTGCTTTGGCTTTTTGCGTTTCATTCGCCGCTTTGGCTGTTTGTCTCTCAGATTGGGTTTGGTTCTTCTTGCCTTTCTGAGTTTGATAAGCAGCGTTGGAAGTTTGAGCCGTCTTAGCCTTTTGCCCGTGATAGGCTGCCGTTGACGTTTGGCTCTTCTTACCTTTCTGGCCCTGATACGCTGCCGTTGAGGTTTGACTCGTTTTGGGCTTTTGCCCTCCCGACGGTGCCGTCGTCATTTTCTTGGCGCCTGCTGCCGGATGCCCAGTGGCATGAGTCGCATGCTGGGCCGTTTGCGCCTGCTTTTTCGGTTGAGATTTCTTTTCTTCTTTTTGCGCACCGGCTGCGAAGCTGACGAGCGCAAGACTACAAAGTGAAACAATTAGTATTCTCATAACATTCTTTCCTTTGGCTTTTTAGACCTTTTGAGGGTTGCACTTATTCAACGTGGCAGCGTCGTTTTCTGGATGCATGTCCGCCGCAAAAATGAAAAGACACTCCATTGCTGCCGACGGACGGCAAAAAATTACCTGCCGAGAAAGGCAAGAGCCGCGCAGCGCCTTGCTGTGCGGCTCTACAATCCTTTGTCGGTATTAGCTCAGACCGAGCGTCTGCAACGTTGGCCTATCAACAGCCGAAGTAATCGCCAAGCCATTGTCGGATTGAAACGCCGCCAACGCGCCGCGTGTTTGCGGTCCCAGGCGTCCATCGATTGCTCCTGCGTAATAGCCTTGCTGTTGCAACGCGAGTTGCACATCTTCGATGATCCTGTCCGGTGTTCGATCCGCGTAGCCGGTGTAAATCGGTCCGTCATACGAATACGACGCGTACGGGTCGTAACCCCAGGCCGGATACCAGTAGCCAGTGTTCCAGTACCACCATCCGCCCAGCACAAACGTAACGTGCGGGTAGGAACTCACCCACCAACTGCGGTCATGCCATACCCGGTTGTAGTCGTAAAACGCGACGTAGTCCCCACCGCGAAAACGATCGTTTCGCCAATCGTTGACGATGCGCACGTTTCGGTCGCGATTCAACGCCACATTACGCGCGAAGGTGAGATTTCTCTTCTGATTCACCGCCAGATTCCGGGCAGCAGCTTTCCCGACGTTAGCCTGCGCAGCGCGCGCTCTGCCGATTTTTGCTGCCTCAGCGCGGTTGTTCCGCGGAGTGTTCGTGCGAGCTAGAGCCTTCTCGCGATTAGCAGTCGCGCGGTTGCGGACGGACGCCTTCCTTGCTGCACTGCGATTAGCAGTCCGCGCGCTGCGGGTTCTTGCCGCATCCATGCGGCTTCTTCCAGCCCTGTTTACACGAGTGACCGAATGAGTCTTGCCTCGCGGCCGCACGCTATGCGATGTCCGTGCCTTCGCAGTATGACCTCCCGACCTGGCTGCCACTACATGCGCGCTCGATGCGCTCTTGCTCTTCGGTGCGCGGTTGGCGTGTTTTCCCTTTGGAGCTCCCCACGCCGTGAGCGCCAGCGCGAGGCTCCCGATAAACGTTAGAAGCACAATACGTTTCATAATTTTCCCTTTTTATTTTGTTCGTTCATTTAACCCCGGGCGCGCCTGTGCCGTTGCGATGTTTTGGTCACACCTGCTGTTGACGCACAGCCTCAAATAACACAATTGCTACCGCTGTAGCGAGATTCAGACTGCGCGTCCCATGCATCGGGATACTGATGCAATTGTCAGTGTTGGCCGCGAGTAACTTATGAGAGAGTCCTTTCGTTTCGCGGCCAAAGACGAGGAAATCATTTTGCCGAAAATTCACACTGTAATAAGCACATTGGGTTTTGGTGGTTAGAAAAAAATAACGAGTTTCTGCGGATTGCGACCGCTGTAACGCATCGAACGAATCCCATAGTTGCAGCGGGACCTCCTGCCAATAATCGAGCCCTGCTCGACGCAATTGCCGGTCGTCGAGCGAAAATCCGAACGGCTTAACCAGGTGCAGAGTTGATCGCGTTGCGAGGCAAAGGCGGCCGACGTTACCCGTGTTGGGCGGAATCTCGGGCTCCACCAGAACAACATTGAACATCAACTCTTCCTCTTCCGCGCAATCTTAACTCTTCGTCCTCAAAGCAGATTAAGAGGCAGAGGTAGAGGAAGCGCCATCACAATTTGCTCGCCACGAATTTCTCGAGCTTCACCACGTCGACGGCGAATTTGCGGATGCCTTCTGCTGTTTTGTCTGTCGCCATTGCGTTCTCATTTAGCAACCAGCGGAATTTTTTTTCGTCCAATTCCAACCTATCGACTTTCGCCGTTTTCCCTTTCTCCCGGGTCAGTTTGCGCTCAACTGGTTCGGTAGTTTCTGAGAGTTCTTCCATTAGTTCGGGACTAATCGTCAGGCAATCGCATCCCGCCAACTCCAGAATCTGGCCCTTGTTACGGAAGCTGGCGCCCATCACTTCAGTGGGAATATTGAATTTCTTGTAGTACGTATAAATCTCTATAACCGATTGAACTCCTGGATCTTCCGTTCCGACATAATCGCGCTTCATCTCCTTTTTGTACCAATCGTAAATCCGGCCGACAAAGGGTGAAATGAGCTGCACTTTCGCTTCCGCTGCACGGACGGCCTGCGGCAACGAAAACATCAGTGTCAAATTGCAGCGGATCCCCTCCTTTTGCAGCTGCTCCGCCGCGTTCAATCCTTCCCAAGTCGATGCTATTTTAATCAACACACGTTCGCGCGGAATTTTGCGCTCTTCGTAAAGCTCAATGAGCCGCCGGGCTTTTTTAATCGAACCTTCAACGTCGAACGAAAGTCGCGCGTCGGTTTCAGTCGAAACGCGCCCGGGTACGACTTTCAGGGTGTCGCACCCGAACTGCACCAGTAAATGATCACAGATGTCTTCGATCTGCGCCGGACCAGTGAGCCCGGATTTTTTCCGATCCGCCAATACTCCCTCAAGTAAATGCGCGTACTCGGGTTTTTGCGTCGCAGCATAAACCAGGCTCGGATTCGTCGTCGCGTCCTGCGGCTTGAATTGCTTGATCGATTCGAAATCGGCCGTGTCGGCCACAACTTTTGTAAACTTCTTCAGTTGCTCCAACTGATTCAATTTCGTTTTTGTCTTCTTCTCCTCAACGACAGCAGTGCTCATGATAATTCCTCTCTTTTTTGGCTTAACTCAAAACGTACGCCCGAACAAAAGATCGACAACGACAAAGTCCACACGTTCGCGCAACTCGGGGCAACACGTTTCGCGGCGAGTCGAAGAACGTCGAAGCGTCCGACCTCTATTAAGCAGATGCGGACACTCCCGAAGGCGCTTCAGTCGTCCGTCGCGAACCAATCGCAGCACGGACAAAATTGTTTCCAAGTTCCCACATCGGTCCAGGGAATTTGCGGCATTCGCTTAATACGTCGTCGAGCGCGTTGACGAACATGTCGACTTCCTTTTCGCCGATGACGAGCGGCGGAAGGATTTTTAGTACGTCCATCGCATGACCGGCTACTTGCGTGAGAATGCGGTGCTTACTCAACATTTGAGTCACGATCATCTGCGCGAAGAGCACCTTGTCGATCTTGTGCAAAAGCTTCCATGCCATCTTGAGCTTGAACTCGTTAGGTTCTTGAAACTCGATTCCGACCATGAGGCCTTTGCCACGCACTTCTTTTATGAAGGAATGTTTCGCCTTCAGCCCGTCGATTCTCTCCATGAGCAATGCGCCAATTTTAGCTGAGCGCTCGACCAAATTTTCCTGATCGATTACTTCCAGCGCCGCCAGCCCACACGCCATTGCGAGATTGTTGCGGCCGAAGGTTGTGGAGTGCACAACGCAACGGTCCATACGGCTGAACGTCTTCTGATAGATTTCACGACGGGCGACAATTGCGCCACACGGCACGTAACCGCCGCTCAATGTTTTCGCGAGCGTGATGATGTCCGGCTCCAAATTCCAATGCTGGAATCCGAACATCTTACCTGTTCGACCGAGGCCGGTCTGGACTTCATCCGAGATCAGCAGCGTTCCGTATTTGCGGCAAAGTTCCTGGGCACGAATAAAGAAATCTGACTTTGGCGTTTGACAGCCTTTGCCTTGAACGGTCTCGATGACAAACGCCGCCACATCGCGAGCGCGCAATTGCCGATCTAATTCGGCGATGTCATCGAGCGGGACGCGTGTGTCGAAACCTTGCATGAGCGGGCCAAAACCTTCGGTGAAGCTTTCACAGCCCATCAACGACAATGAGCCTATTGTCAGACCGTGAAACGCGCTCGCCAGCGATACTACGCGTTGCCGTCCGGTCGCAGCGCGCGCGAATTTGAGGGCGCCTTCCATTGCCTCGGTGCCGGAGTTGCAAAAGAAAACGGCACTCAAATGCGGCGGCGTCCGTTTCACAAGGGCCTCAGCCAGCAGGCCGCTGAGAAGCGAACAGTCCATCTGCACCATGTTTGGAAGATCCAGATCGAGCACGTCGCGGATCGCTTGTTTCACCAGCGGATGATTTCGACCGATGTTGAAAACGCTGTAGCCGCTCAAAAAATCCAGATACGGCTGATTATCCATGTCGTAGAGATACGCGCCCTCGGCCCGAGCATAGACCTTGTCGAAACCGATGACGCGCTGCGCTGACACAAGGGTGCGGTTTATGTGCCGCTCGTGCAGTTGGTAGTTTTCGCCAAGACGCGAGGCTACAATCTCCTTCAAATCGAAACCCATGAGGAGCGAAACTTCAGCGATTCGCTTTCCAAACGCAAATCCTGTAGCCGCTTCGCTGTGAGAAGCGCTCGTCGCTCGTACAGAGACGACAAAGAAAAAAGCTGCAGGATTCGAAGCGAATCCTGCAGCTCAATTTTGTGAATTAAGCTTCGCTTAATCTTCGACTATCACACGCTCAACCGTGCGACGCTCCGTCGGTCCGGTGTAATAAACACGAACCTTTTGGCCGGCTCGCAATGGCGCTGTCACAGCTTGACCGGCCGCGTTAACAATGTTCGCCGCCGTGCCCAGAGCGAAACTTACAGGGCCCTGCTCACCCCTGACGACGATCGTCTTACCAGGTTCATACGTAGTTACCGTACCGGTCTCGTAAGTTGTGCTTGTAGTCGTCGTGGTTGTTGGTCTCGTTGATGTTGTTGTTTCTTCGGTCGTGGTCGTGCTGGTTTGTGCAAACACCAATGGCGCAACCAGCCCGCAGACCAAAGCAATAATTGTCTTCTTCACTCTCATGCCTCCTTGTTGATTAGGTTTATCCCAAGTTCGTGACTCAGGCGTTGAGCGGACGTTTCAGGTCCGTTCTATATTTTGACGGCGCAGGCAACGCATTATTCGAGATCGTTTGTCATTTCGACGATTTGAGCGGGCGTCGCAAATTCGGTAACATGGGACGCCAATGACGAGCAAAACATCGCACCCCGATCCAGTTGTTACGCCCGAACTGGTCAAACAACACGGCCTTACGCCTGAAGAATTCGAGCAGATTAAGAAAATCCTCGGGCGCGAGCCGAATTTCACCGAGCTCGGCATCTTTTCCGTGATGTGGAGCGAGCATTGCTCGTACAAGAACTCAAGGAAAGAACTGAGAAAGTTTCCCACCACTGGTGCGAATATTCTGGTCAAAGCCGGCGAAGAAAATGCGGGCGTGGTGGACATTGGCGACGGCTGGGCCGTCGCGTTCAAAATCGAGAGCCACAATCACCCCAGCGCGATCGAGCCTTTTCAGGGCGCAGCCACAGGCGTTGGTGGAATCATTCGAGATATTTTTACGATGGGCGCGCGCCCGGAGTTTTGCCTGAATTCCTTACGTTTCATGCGCTACCATCGCCGCAAACCGCCGCCTTTTCAGTGGCGTCGTGTCCGGTATCGCGCATTACGGCAACTGCGTCGGCATTCCTACCATCGGTGGCGAGATTTATTTCGATGAGAGTTTCGATGGCAATCCGTTGGTAAACGTTTTTTGCCTCGGCGTGTTGCGCCACGAACAACTCGCGCGCGGCACCGCGGAAGGCGCGGGAAATCCCGTTTTCTACGTCGGCGCTGAAACAGGTCGCGACGGTCTCGCTGGCGCAGCGTTTGCATCCCGCGAATTGACCGAGCAATCGCGCGAAGATCGTCCTGCGGTGCAGGTCGGCGATCCATTCAAGGAAAAATTGCTGCTCGAAGCCTGCCTCGAACTGATCGCTCGCGACGCAGTTGCCGGAATTCAAGACATGGGAGCAGCCGGCCTGACTTGTTCAACGTGCGAAACGGCAAGCCGCGGAGGCAGTGGTATCGAAATCGATCTGGCCAAAGTACCAAGACGCGAGCCAGGCATGACACCGTATGAAATCATGCTCAGCGAATCGCAGGAACGCATGCTGATCATTGCAAAGCGCGGCCGGGAAGATGTCGTTCGCCAGGTGTTCGAGAAGTGGGACGTGCCATGCGCGGAGATCGGCCGCGTCACGAGCGACGGCATCATGCGCGTCCGAAACAACGGCACGATTGCAGCGGAAATTCCAGCGAAAGCCCTGGCTGATGAGGCGCCGCTCTATTCGCGAGAAGCTCGGAAATTAACCGCAGAGAGCGCAGAGAACGCGGAGTTGATTAAAAAAATCTCAGCGAACTCCGCGTCCTCTGCGGTTGAATCCCTGCGACGACTTCTTCGCGATCCGACGATTGCGTCGAAAAATTGGGTGTATCGGCAGTACGATCACACAGTTCGCACGGGAACGGTGGTGAAGCCCGGCTCCGACGCCGCTGTGTATTTTGTTCGATACGCGAACAAGATTCTCGCCGCGACCACCGATTGTAATTCACTCTACTGCGCGCTTGATCCACGTGAGGGCGGCAAAATTGCTGTCGCTGAAGCGGCGCGCAATCTCACCTGCTCTGGCGCGCGACCGTTGGCCGTCACAGATTGCCTGAATTTCGGCAACCCGTACAAGCCCGAAAATTTCTGGCAATTACGTGAAGCCGTTGAAGGCGTGGGCGAAGCCTGCCGCGCGTTCGGCACGCCTGTGACAGGCGGAAATGTCTCGCTGTACAACGAGAGCCCCCTCGGCGTCGTCGATCCAACGCCAACAATCGCGCTGGTCGGACTGATTGACGATGAAAAGCACATTACGACGCAGTGGTTCAAAGACGAAGGCGACGTAATCATTCTCGTCGGCGTGGAACTGGCGCGCCTCCGGGCCGCAGCACATCTCGACGAGGGCGCCGCGGCTCCAAGCCTCGGCGGTTCGCGTTATCTGAAGGTCTGCCACGGATTAAAAATCGGTCCGCCGCCACACGTCGATCTCGCACATGAAATCAAGGTGCAAAATGCCGTTCGTGATTTGATTCGTGAAGCTCTCGTGCAGAGCGCACACGATTGCTCTGAAGGGGGACTTGCCGTAACACTCGCCGAATCCTGTTTCAATCCCGAACGGCTTTTTGGAGCAGAGATCGACTGTAGCCGTCGCCCTCTTGACGACGTGAAGCACGCGGAGCAAACAAATCCAGCCGACGCTTCGCATAGCGAAGCGGCTACAGTATTGTTTAACGAGTCGCAATCGCGCATCGTCATCTCGGTCGCATCTGAAAATCTCGACAAGACAATTTCGCTTTTACGCGAGCGTGACGTTCCATTTCAGCAGCTTGGAAACGTCGGCGGCGACGAACTGCAAATTCGGATCGACGAACAAACCTTTCGCTGGCGAGTTGCCGAGATTTACGAGCAGTGGTGGAACGCAATCCGTCGCGCAGTTGAACAAGACGAAAGCATTCCGAGCTTGTGAATCTGCAAAAGGCGCGATTGAATCCACGTCAATCTGATGGATTATTTGGTGTGACCAGCCCCTCGAACAGACCAGAGCCGGACCAGATGCCCGACTCGGCGGTTCTGCCGCAGCACGAGTGCGGGCTTTTCGGCGTGTTCGGCCACCCGAACGCCGCGGTGCTGACGTATTATGGTCTGTTTGCGTTGCAACATCGCGGACAGGAGAGCGCCGGAATCGTCACAAGCAATGGACCTGGGACCAGCTTTCTCATGCACAAAGACATGGGTCTGGTGTCCCAGGTGTTTGGCCAAGAAGAATTGGCACGCCTGAAGGGTACACGCGCACTTGGGCACACGCGTTACTCGACGACCGGCACCAGCACGATCAAAAATGCGCAACCTTTCGTGGTCGATTGTGTACGCGGCCAGATGGCTATTGCGCATAACGGAAACTTAATTAATGCCGACATCCTGCGCGATGAGCTCGAGCGGAGAGGGTCCATTTTTCAGACCACCGCCGACAGCGAAATTATTTTGCATCTTTTAGCGCAGCCTACCGACAATGGTGGAAATATCCTTGCGGCGTTGCGCCGGGTTGAGGGTGCGTTTTCGCTGTTGATCATGAGCGAACGTGAACTCATCGCAGTTCGCGATCCTTTCGGCTGGCGGCCGCTCGCCCTCGGGAAAATCGATGATGCATATGTGCTCGCGTCTGAAACATGCGCGTTCGATCTGATCCACGCCGAGTTCATCCGCGAGGTCGAACCGGGCGAAGTGCTGATTATCAATGAACACGGATTGCGCTCGGAACGGCCCTTTCCGGATGCGCGTCCCGCATTCTGCATGTTCGAATACGTTTATTTCGCTCGGCCCGACAGCATCATGGGCGGCGTTAACGTCGGCAAAGTCCGAACGGAAATGGGACGCGAACTGGCGCGCAGATTTCCTGTCGAAGCCGATATCGTGGTGCCCGTGCCCGACTCTGGTAACTATGCCGCTCTCGGTTTTGCTGAAGAGCTAAAGATTCCTTTCGCGCACGCCTTCGTTCGGAACCACTACATCGGCCGCACATTTTTGCAGCCGAGCCAACTCATTCGTGATTTCGATGTGCGCGTGAAATTGAATTTGATCAAGGAAATGGTGGCTGGAAAACGCGTGGTCGTGGTGGACGACTCAATCGTCCGCGGTACCACTTCGCGTGCACGCGTGGTGAACCTGCGCGAAGCCGGTGCAAAAGAAGTGCACATGCGCGTCAGTTGTCCGCCACATCGATTCGCCTGCCATTACGGCATCGATTTCCCTGACCCTGAAAAATTGATCGCGAATCAGATGTCGATGGAAGACATCTGTAAGTATCTTGGTGTGGACAGTCTCGGTTACCTTGATGTGGAAGGGATGGTTCGAGCGACGGGAAAACCATTGAACACTTTTTGTCTGGCTTGTTTCAACGGCGATTATCCCCTCCCTGTCGATCCTGCGCTGGATAAGTTCATCATGGAACGACGCGAGCAGCGCGCCAAAGCGCTGGCTGACCAGGAAGCGCAGCCAACGCTCTTCACCGACCTGAAATGAAGGTAGTGGCGATTGACCTCAATCGCCCGCGGCGGTTTCGGTGAACCGCCCCTACCAGCACATGACAAAAAAAGCGTACGCCCGTGCGGGCGTTGATGTTGATCTTGGCAATCGACTGAAAAGACAAATTCAGTCGCTCGTTAGGCAAACGCAGGGCCCTCAAGTCCTCGGGAAAATCGGCGGCTTTGGCGGGTTATTTCGTGCGAGTTTTCCAGGGATGCACGAACCGGTGTTGGTCGCCAGTGTTGATGGCGTCGGCACGAAATTGAAGATCGCCTTCGCCATGGACAAGCACGACACCGTGGGCGTGGATCTCGTGAACCACTGCATCAACGACATTGCAGTTCTCGGCGCGCGTCCACTTTTCTTCCTCGATTACATCGGCTGCGAGAGACTCGAGCCCCGCGTGTTTGAGCAATTACTTCGCGGCCTCTCCCACGCCTGTCGCGCGGCGGGATGCGCACTTCTGGGAGGCGAGACCGCGCAAATGCCCGGCATGTATCGCAAGGGCGAATACGATCTCGCAGGCTGCATCATTGGCGTCGTGGATCGAACGAAAGTCATCGATGGCAGCAAGATCAAACCGAATGACGTTGTTCTCGGTTTGGCTTCAAATGGTCTGCACACCAATGGCTATTCGTTGGCGCGAAAAATTTTGTTCGAGAAAATGCGCCTCAAGCCGATTTCGCCTCTGCCCGGGTCGACGATCAGCGTTGGCGAAGAATTGCTGCGCGTGCACAAAAACTATCAGCCGATGCTGGCAAAAGTTCCCGTTGGCGTGATCAAAGGACTCGCTCATATCACTGGTGGTGGTCTCATCGACAATCTGCCTCGAGTTTTGCCGTCGAATTGTGACGCGGTAATTGAGACGAAAAGCTGGCGCGTCCCGAGCATCTTCCAAATCCTGCAGAAAAATGGAAACGTCGATCCTCAGGAGATGTACCAAGTATTCAACATGGGCATTGGAATGGTGGCAGTTGTCGCGGAGCGACATGCA
>WNFU01005169.1_pt1 | contig 22887 bp, 18 predicted proteins | sample 5400121 | NCBI WGS metagenome assembly WNFU01 (sample SAMN13153360, study PRJNA577476) | soil metagenome | isolation source: 100 cm soil or saprolite under grassland replicate 1 | place: USA:California | collected 2016-06-15
CGCCGCGAGTGGAATGCGCTGCTCGACATTTGCCGCTCCGCGCAGGACGCGTGCGCGCTCGGTGCCGACGGGCGCTACGTGCGGGGCGACGCCGAGCAGCTGTATCAGCGCTCGCGCGCGTTCGACCGGCGGGCGAATCGCTGGCTGCTGGGCGCCCAGGCCAGTCTTCTCGCCACCACGGCGCTGTTCATTATTGACCTGCATCCGGGGCAAGGGCCGGAGAATATTCCATTCGCGCCGATGCGCCTAGGCGTTCGACTCCCGTTGTAACCCGGGGCGTGGCCCCGGGTCACCCTACCCGGAACAGCTCGAACCCCCGCTCATATCGCGTCACAATTCGCTCGCGGTACACCGCGTGTTCGCGCCGTTCGAGGGCGGGATCGGTGGCGATCATCGCGGCGGCGGCGGTGCGCGCGGCGTCGAGCAGCGGCAGGTCTGTTTCGAGATTCGCATAGCGGAGCGGCACGCCGCCCGATTGCCGGGCACCCGTGAGCTCGCCCATGCCACGCTCGTGCAAATCCAGCTCGGCGATCTTGAAGCCGTCCGTCGTTTCGCAGAACGCCTGCAGCCGCGGCGCGGCCTCGGGGGAATCGGAGAGCAGGATGCAGTGGCTGGCCGCCGGGCCGCGCCCCACGCGGCCCCGGAGCTGGTGCAGCTGCGCCAACCCGAACCGTTCGGCGTGTTCGATCAGCATGACGGTCGCGTTCGCGACATCGATCCCGACTTCAATCACCGTCGTGGCCACCAGGATCTGCACGCTGTTGTCGCGAAACGCGCGCATCGTGGCGTCGCGCTCATCAGCCTTCAGCTTTCCGTGCACCAATCCAACGCGGAAATCAGCAAACGTCTTTGCGAGCTTGGCCGCCATCGTTGTCGCCGCTTTGAGATCGGCGCGCTCCGACTCGTCGATCACCGGATAGATCACGTAGGCTTGCCGTCCCGCCGCACACTCGCTGCGGAGAAAATCGTAGATCTTCGCTCGGGCGGCGTCGGTGCGGAGCGCCGTCTTGACCGTGCCGCGCCCCGGCGGGCGCTCGCGGAGCTGCGTGACGTCGAGGTCGCCATACAGGGTGAGGGCGAGGGATCGGGGAATCGGTGTGGCGGTCAGGAGCAAGACGTCGGGAGCATCGCCCTTCTCCACCAGCGCGGCGCGCTGCTCGACGCCGAACCGATGCTGCTCGTCGATCACCGCGAGGCCCAACCGGCGGAACGTGACCGACTCCTGAATCAACGCCTGGGTGCCGACGACGATTCTGGGCGCACCACTCGCGATACGCTCCCGCACGGCGGATTTCTCCGCCGCACTCATGCGGCCGAGCAGCAGCTCCGGGCGGATCGCCAGTGGCTCGAGCAGTCGTGTCAACGTCGCCCCATGCTGCTCCGCCAAGAGCTCGGTCGGCGCCATGATTGCGGCCTGAAAATCGTTCTCGGCCGCGAGCAACATCGCGAACAGCGCGACGACCGTCTTCCCCGTCCCGACATCGCCCATCAGCAGCCGGTGCATTCGCAGCGGCGCGGTCATATCGCCACTGATCTCACGGATCGCCTGGCGCTGATCGCCGGTGAGCTCGAATGGAAGATTCTCTCTGAGCTTTGTGGTGAGCTCGCGTTTGAGCTGGAACGTAATGCCCGCCCTCGCTCGCTTCGCGAGGTGCCGGGCGCGCGCCTGCACGAGCTGCTGATCGAACAGCTCGTCGAACGCGAGACGACGTCGCCCCAGCTCGGCATCCTCGACCTGCTTGGGGCGATGCATCAATTCGAGCGCAGGTCGCAAATCGATCAGATTGTGCGTGGCACGGAACGCCGGCGGATGCGGATCGGAGACGAGCGCCAGGAGCTCGTCCAGGTGCTGCTGCACCAGCGCGCGAATCTGCCGATGTGTCAGGCCTTCGGTGGCTGGATAGACAGGTAGTACGAGTCCCCAGTCCCCAGTCCCTTCGCCCTCATCCGGTTCGGCCAGCACGATGAACTCGCGCGGTACGATCTGCTTGCCGTGGTAGTAGCGCACGGGTCCAGTGACCAGCAACAGCTGTCCCTTCTTGATCTGGCGCTCGAGAAACGGACGCCCCGGCCAAGCGCACTCGAGCGGTCCGCTGTCGTCCTTCAATACGGCGCGAAACACGCGCAGTCCCCGCCGAGTGGGCAGCACACCGGTGCTGACGACGCGGCCGACGCACGTGACGTCTTGTCCGATCCCGGCTCGCGCGAGGGGCATGACGGTCGTGGCGTCGAGATATCGATGGGGAACGTGATAGAGGAGATCGCCGACGGTACGGATGCCTAAGCGCTGGAGGGCTTCCGCGCGCTTCGGGCCGACGCCTTTGAGAAACTTGACCGGTGAGCCGAGCTGCAGCTTCAATCGGAGACCAGGCGGTGAGCAAAGCTGGCGGGATCGAAGAGCTCGAGGTCGTCCAGCGTTTCACCAGTCCCAAGGAATCGGATCGGCACCTGCACTGCGCGGCGCAGGGCGACGACGCTCCCACCCTTGGCTGTGCCGTCCAGCTTCGTGATCACGAGTCCCGTGAGCGGCACTGCCGCTGCGAATGCCTCCGCCTGGCGAACCGCGTTCTGTCCTACCGTCGCGTCGAGCACGAGCAGCGATTCGTGCGGCGCGCCGGACCGCTGCTTTCCCACGACCCGCACGACCTTCTTCAGCTCCTCGCGCAAACGCTCATCGGTGTGGAGCCGACCGGCCGTATCGACGAGCACGGTGTCGATGCCCCGCGTCGTGGCCGCCTCGACCGCATCGAACGCGACCGCGGCAGGATCACCGCGTTGCGATGCGCCTACGAAGGGCGCGTCGAGGCGGTCGGCCCAGACTTTGAGCTGCTCGGTGGCGCCGGCGCGGAACGTGTCGGCGGCCGCCAGTAATACACTCCGGCCTTCGGTCTGGAGCCGCTTCGCGAGCTTCGCGACCGACGTCGTCTTCCCGGTGCCGTTGACGCCAAATACCAGAATCACGGTCGGGGGCTCCGGCGCGCGCATCAGCGGCGCCGCCGCCGCACCAAGCTGCTCGACGACGATGCGCTCGAGACTCGCCTGGTCGACGGTATCGGCACGACTCAGCCGCTCCACCGTGTCGTTCGTCGCGGCAACGCCGAAGTCCGCTTCGACCAGCATGCGCTGCACTTCTTCGAGCGCGACGGTGTGCACCGCGCCGCCGGCGAAGAAGCGACCGACCTTTTTCCACAGGCCCATCACGGAAGTCCCTGGCGCCGGCGCAACGCCCATTCCGTCGCCAAAGCCGCGATCGCGATGACAAACAGCCACCAGTGGTCCCGCAAACCGATGGACGCGATTCGCGCGGTCGCCTCACCAGGCTGCGCCGCGAGTGCCGGCGCACGCGGCAGCCACTCGTCGGAGTAGGTCTCGACCGCCACGACGCCCTGTTCCGGCCCGCTGCTCAGCGCGTAGCGGTACACACCAGGGGGAAGCAGCAGCTCGGCGCGACCCGCTGGATCGAAGCGCAGCGTGTCGGTACGCGTCGTGTCGTTGCTACGCAACGTGACGGCGAGAGAGCGCGCGCTATCCGGCGATGTCCAGTGCCACACGATCGGCAGGCCATTGGGCGACTCGAACGCCACCGGAGCCGCCCGCTCCCTGCGCCCCGCTCCCCGCTCCCCCAATAACCAGTCCACCAGCGCCGCCACGACGCTGCGGTATCCCTCTTGAGCGGCGCCGCCGCGGAACGCCCAGCGCCACAGTCCAGCCGCCGTGACGGTCGCGATGCGTTGTCCGTTCCGCTCCTGGAGCGTGACGATCGGGCGTGCGGGCCCCCGACGCGCCAAGCGGGCCGCGAGCGCGACAGTGGACGCAGTCGAGTCATGCGTCTGCAGGACAACCGCAGTCGCGGGCGGCAACGAATCCCACAGCACTCCTGCGAGTGCAGCGGTGAGCGGCGAGGAAAGCGGCCGCTCGACGTACCAGTCCCCCGCTTGGCCGTTCGTCGGCCACAGCAAGACCGCAGGCCTCGATCCACCGGTGAATGCCCGCGCGCGCTCCGGATCGCCCACGGCAACCACGAGCCGCGCGCTTGCCGCGGCGCTGGTCAGCAGGCTGGTGGGGACAGGCACGAGCGTCGCGCCGTCGCGCCAGCGTCCCGCCTCCGTCTCGACGAACACCTTCACCGGCACTCGCGCGACGTCGCTGAGTGTGTGGGCGAGGAAGCGCGCTTCCCAGTCGGGCGGCGAGGCGAAGATGACGGCCGCGGGCTCGAGGCTGACGTCGATCGCAAAGAGACGGCTGTTGTCTCGCGGCTCACCGTCGCCGCTCGCATCCAGGCGCACCTCCAGCACCTGCCACCCGGGACGGGGGACGTGGGACCCGGGAATGGTAATCTCCGTCGTCAGGACTCCACTGTCGGGAAGCGTCACCGATTGCGAGGCAAGTCGGCGTCCTTCAAGCGACGTAGTGAGCGTACCCTTACCGATCCCGCGTCCCCCGTCCCTCTTCCCCGCCGTTCCGTAACTCACCTTGAGCCGGATGGTGTCGGTTCGCGTCACGTGCCGCGTGCCCTCGACGCTCGCAACATACGCATCGACGAATGGCGCGCGGGGCTGCACGATGACACGGGGCCGCCGCAAAAGATCGGCCGGGATGCCCGCCAGATCATCGTCTTCACCATCGGTCACCACCACCACCTCGCCGGCCCTGCCTGCGGCAGCTTCGAGCGCGGGTGCGAGGTGACTGGCACCGGCTGCGGGCGGTGTGGTGTCGAATGCGGCGACGGTGGTACCGAAGCGCCACACCACCGCGCGCCGCCGGGCAAAGCCGCGTGCGGTGTCCAGCGCGGCCCGCCAGGGTGCGCCGGTCATACTGAGTGACGCGTCGAGCAGCACGAGGGGCTGGTCGCCGGCGGGCAGCAGGCGCGAGCTAGCGGGATTCCAGAGGAGCAGTATCAACGCCAAGACGGCCACGCCGCGCAGTATCAGTAGAGACATGCGAGCGCCTCGGCGATGGTGAACTTGGCGTCGTACAAGGCCCGTCCCACACAGGCCCCCGCGAGCCCCGCCGCACGCGCCGCGCGCAGGTCATCGAGCGAGCCGACGCCGCCCGAGACGATCACGTCGAGACCGAGCGCGCTGAGCTGCTTGGCACCATCGATGTCGGGACCTGTCAGTGTGCCGTCGCGCGTGACCTCATTGTAAATGATCGCGTCGAGACCGAGCGCGCTGAGCTGCTTGGCACCATCGATGTCGGGACCTGTCAGTGTGCCGTCGCGCGTGACCTCATTGTAAATGATCGTGCGGATGCCGAGCCCCGACACTCGCCGCGCGAGCTCCTGCGCGGTCAGGTCGAGAATGTCGGCCGTGCCTCGCGGCGCGACGCGGCCATCCTTCGCGTCGATGCCGACGGCGAGTCGCGTCGCCCCGTGGCGCGCGACAAGCCGCTCGACGAGCGCGCCGTCCACCGCGCCGCGCGGGCCGATGACGACACGGGTGGCGCCGAGCGTGAACACCTGATCGATGTCGAGCTCCCGAAACAGACCGCCGCCGACCTGCACTTTGACGGCGGCCGCCTGGAGTACCGCCTCGATGAGCGTGTGATTGTCCGGGCGTCCGTACGCGCGGTCCATGTCGACCAGGTGGATCCAGCGCGTGCCTGCGCGCGTGAATGCGTCGAGGGCCGCGAGCGGCTCGGCCATGGCGCCGTGGGCGCGTGCGACGCGCCCGCCTTCTATGTCGACGGCGGGATAGAGCTCCACGGAATCTGTTGCTAGTCTTCGCGAGCCGCGGCGGCGGCGCCGAGCGCCGGTGTCGCGGCGGGCACACCAGTGGGCTCGAGCTCGGCGAAGAGCTGCGCGCGGACGGTATCGAAGGCCGACTTCAACTTCGCCGGCACGGGCTCGCCGGCTCCGGCATCCTTGCGCTGCGGATTCGTCGGCCGGCCGTTCACCAGGAACTCGTAGTGCAAATGCGGACCCGTCGAGAGTCCCGTCGAGCCGACGTACCCGATCGTTTGCTCCTGCCTGATGCGCTGCCCGACATGCACGCCGGCGGCGAACCTCGACAGATGCCCGTAGCGCGTGCGAATGCCGTTGGCGTGGCGGATTTCGATCAGATTGCCGTACCCGCCATTGCGGCCCGCTTCGGTGACGATCCCGTCCGCCGTGGCGCGCACGGGAGTCCCGTAGGACGCCGCGTAGTCGGTTCCCTCGTGTGTTCTCCAACGCCTGAGAATGGGATGGAAGCGCCCGCCGAATCGGCTCGAGATATGGCTGAAGCGCAGCGGCGCGCGCAGGAACGCGCGGCGCAGCGAGCGGCCGCGGTCGTCGTAGAACCCGCCTCGGCCGTTCGCGCCATCGAACGCGAAGGCGAAGCTGGGAGAGCCGGCCACGTCGACCCGGGCGGCGAGAATACGGCGGAACCGCTTCTCGCCGTCGGGCGATTGGAGCCGCTCGATCAGGACTTCGACGCGATCCCCGGGCCGCAGATCGCGCGTGAAGTCGACTTCCCAGTCATAGACGTCGGCAATCGCCCATGCGAGCGCGACACGCTGGCGGACCGGAAGGAAGGAATCGGGGATCGCCGCGTCGAGGGCGTCGTACAGATTCGATTGAATGACGGCGGTGGTGCGGAGCCGTTCCGTCGCCCAGGGGATTTCTTTTCGGGGGCGAGCCGCACGCCGAGGCGACTGGCGACGGGGGCGCCCTTCACGCGGCGCAGCTGGAAGATCAATCCCGGCTGCATGCGCCGGGGATTGAGTGTGTGCGTGGCTTTCATGAATGCGACGTACTCGCGGCCGGTGATCCCACTCCGTGCCAGCACATCGGAAAACACTTGACCGCGTCGGAGGGTATCGGCCCACTCGTCGTAGGCGCTCGTCACCACGATCGGCAGCGCAACGGGAAGCTGCCGGGACGACCATGCTTCATGCGCAGCCCAGACCAGCATACCAGCGGCGAGCGCGCCGGCAGCAACGTAATGACCCGCCCGCCACGTCATCAGTCCATCTGTCTCCGAATGAAGGTCGGTATTTCCATTTCGTTCAGCTCGGGGTTCAGCGGCGCCTGGCCCCCCCCGGGGCCCCGTTTGGGCGCAACTTCGGACGGCTTTGCGAATCCCGGAGGCGGCATCGGCGTCGGCCGCGCCGCGCGATCGCGGAACGGCAGCACACCGGCCGCGGGCCGCTGAACCCCCGCCAGCGCATCCGCCATGGCGCCGGTCTTGTCGAACCCCGTCGCAATGACCGTAATCCGCACTTCCCCGTGCATCGCGGGATCGTTCACGGCGCCGAAAATGATTTCGGCCTCGTCCCCCGCGGCGTCGTGAATCGCCTCGCTGATCTGCGTCACTTCCCCGAGCGTCAAGTCTTCTCCGCCCGTGATGTTGATGAGCACGCCCGTCGCGCCGGCGATCGAGATGTTGTCGAGCAACGGGCTCGAAATCGCCTGCTGCGCCGCTTCCATCGCCCGGTTCTCGCCGCGCCCCTGGCCCGTCCCCATCAGTGCCGCCCCGCCATTCTGCATCACGGTGCGGACGTCCGCAAAATCTACATTGACGAGACCGGTGACACAGATGAGCGCCGAAATGCCCTGCGTCGCGTGGAGCAACACCTCGTCCGCTTTCTTCAAGGCGTCCTGGAACGGAATGCCCTTCCCGACGACCGCGAGCAGGCGCTCGTTGGGCACGACGATCATCGTATCCACGTGCTTGCGCATCTCGGCGATACCCATCTCCGCCTGACGCATGCGCTTGCGGCCCTCGAACAGGAACGGCTTGGTGCAGATGCCGATCGTCAGGGAGCCGAGGTCACGGGCGACCTGCGCAATGATCGGGGCCGCGCCGGTGCCGGTGCCGCCGCCCATGCCGCAGGTGACGAACACGAGATCGGCGCCCTGGAGTGAATGCAGCACTTCGTCGCGGTTTTCCTCGATCGCCTGCCGGCCGATCTCGGGCCGCGCGCCGGCGCCGAGCCCGCGCGTCAGCTTCTTGCCGATCTGCACTTTGACATCGGCTTTGTTGTTGAGGAGCGCCTGAGCATCGGTGTTCACCGAGATGAACTCGACTCCGCTCACGTGCTCGTCGATCATTCGGTTGAGGGCGTTGCCGCCTCCCCCGCCGACGCCGACGACTTTCATCCGCGCGTTCTGCGTAACGGTTTCTTCGAGTTCGAAGATCATGGTTCTCCCCTAGGGCTCAGAAGAAGTCCTGCAACCATCTCTTGAGAGGTCCGAACAGCTTCTCCGGGGCGCCGCCGAACAGCACTCCAGGCGCCGACCCGCCGCCCGCGCTCCTGCGCGCGGCATATAACACCAGGCCGACGGGCACCGCGTAGCGCGGCGCCTGCACACTGTCCACGAGACCGGAAATCCCCAGCTCGGGATGTCCGGCGCGGACCGGTGCGGCGAAGACTTCGCGCGCCAACTCGACCATGCCCGGCAAATGCGCCGTGCCGCCAGACAGCACGACGCCCGCGGGCAACCGGCCCGCGCCGTATCCGGCGCGCTCGAACTCGCGGCCCACGAGCTGAAAGATCTCGTCCACGCGCTGGTGGATGATGTGCGCCACCATCTCGCGCGGAGCGGTTCGCGCGCCCTGACCTGGCGTGGAGGGCAGGCTGACCATCTCGCCCGGATCCACGAGCGGCGAATACGCGGCGCCGTGCCGCTCCTTCAATCGCTCCGCGTCCGACTGCGTCACCCCGAGCCCCTGCACCAGGTCGCTGGTGACGTGCGAGCCGGCGTACTTGAGCGATGCGAGGTGGCGGATCTTTCCTTCATGGAAGATCGCGACACCGGTCGAGCTGCCGCCCACTTCCACGAGTGCGACGCCCAGCTCTTTCTCGTCATCGGTCAGCACCGCGTACGACGCGGCGAGCGGCTCCAGCACGAGGTCGGCGACGCGATAGCCGGCACGCTGCACGCTCTTACGGAGATTCTGCGCCGCCGTCGCCTGGACGGTGACGAGATACATCTCCACTTCGAGCCGCGTGCCGGTCATTCCCACCGGGTCCGAGATGCCGTGCTGCTGATCGACGACGTATTCCTGCGGAATGTCGTGCAGCAGCTCGTGATCCCGTCCCAGCGACACCGCCCGCGCGACTTCGTTCACCCGCGCGACATCCTGGGGGCTGATCTCCTCGGCACTCACGGCGACGACGCCGGTCGAACCGCGCGCGGACACATGCTCACCCGCGATGCCGCACGTCACGTCCGTGACCCGCGCCCCCGCCATCCGCTCGGCGTCTTTGAGCGCGGCGGCGACGGAGCGGCTCGTCTCGTCGATGTCGCGCACCATCCCGCGGCGGACGCCGCTGTTTTTGGCGAGACCGACACCGAGAATCTTCGCGAGCGGGGCGCGCGGCAGATCGCCGGTGAGCTCCGCGATCACGGCGCAGGTCTTGGTGCTGCCGAGATCGAGCCCGGCCACGAGGCGGCGATCCGCCATCAGACCGTCCCCCCAACCGAGACTCTGCGGCGCACGACGACCTGTCCCGCAAAGCGGGCGTCGAGCTCCCGATACGGGCGCGCTTTCGCGGCCAGATCTCTCGCCACCAGAACCACCGCCTCGATCACCTCCGGCCCCGCATCGCGGTTGAGCAACACGCGATGGGCGCCCCCGCCGAGCTCGAGCAGGACGTCACCACGCGTCGTCTCGGTCCGCCGCGCGGCATCGATCGTCTGAAACAGCGCGGGATCGACTGCCTGGACCCGCGCCAACAGCCCGACGACGCTGGAATCGCCGGCACTCGCCCGCACCACCGGCAGATCGAGGCCCGCGAGATCGAACGGCAGCGGCCGTCCGTCTGCATCGACCGGTGTCAGCGCACCGCGTCCACTCATCACGAGCGCGACGGGCTCGATCTCGCGCACGATCACCTTCAGCGATCCGGGCGGCCGCCGGCTGACCGAAGCATCGGCAACACCGTCCAGTCCGCGCAAGCGGTCGGTGAGCGGCGCGATGTCGTCGAACACGCTCGCCGTCGGCGACAGCCGCAGGGCCGCCAGTACCTGATCGGCATCGAGGAAGCGGATGCCGACGATTTCGACCTGGCGCACGCGGAAGAACTGCAGCCGCCGCAGCCCGAGCGGCGCCGTCATCCACAAGACCATGACGATCATCGCCACCCCAGCCCATGCCAGCACTCGCCACGACACGCGCGGCAGCCGCGGGACTCGAAGCTTCCACCTCACGCGACTGCTCCCTGCTCCCCGTTCGACGCTCCCGCCGCTCCCCGTCCAAGAATTCCGAGTAGCTCGGGTCCGATCCTCGTGATGTCGCCCGCGCCAAGGGTGAATACCACGTCACCCTCGCGGACTGCGCGCGCCACGTGCGTCGTCAGGCCGGCGCGATCGCGCACCCCGACGGTCGCCGCGCCGGCGCGCGTCGCGCCACGCACGACCAGGTGATGCGTCACGCCCGGCTGCGGCTGCTCCCGTGCCGCGTAGATCGGCGCGACGACGACGACATCCGCGGCCGCAAGGGCCTTGCCCAACGCTTCGCCGTGCAGCGCCGTCCGCGAAAACAGGTGCGGCTGAAACACCGCAACCACGCGCCGGCCCGGAAACACCTGCCGCGCCGCCGCGAGCGTCGCCGCCACTTCGGTCGGGTGATGCGCATAGTCGTCCACGACCGTGACGCCCCCTGCCTCACCCAGACGCTCGAACCGGCGGCCGACGCCGCGGAACTCGGACAGCGCACGCAGGCCGGCCTGCAGGTCCGCGCCGAGTGCCTGCAACACGGCGAGCGCCGCGGCCGCGTTGCGCACGTTGTGCAGTCCCGGGACGATCAGCTCGAGCTCGATCGTGTGACCGCCCGGCAGCGAGATCGTCGCCCGAGAGCCGCCCGGCTCGAGCCGCACCGCGCGGATGCGCACATCCGCGGTCGCGCCCTGACCGACACGCCACACGGGCGCGCTCACGCGCAACGCAACGCGATCCGCTCCGGCATCGTCGCCGCCGACGATCACGCGGCCCGCCCGGCTCGCGAAATCGGCGAACGCGTCCTCGAGCGCCTCCATGCTGCCGTAGCACTCGAGATGATCGGCTTCGACATTGTTCACGACCGCGACCGTCGGCCTCAGCGACAGGAAGGCCTTGTCGTACTCATCGGCCTCCACGACGTAGAGGTCCTCGCCGCCAATCCGGGCGTTGCCGCCCCACGCAGCGACACGGCCGCCGGCGAGTCCCGTTGGATTTCGCCCGGCGGCCGTGAGCGCCTCTGTCACCATGACTGTGGTGGTCGTCTTTCCGTGCGTACCTGCGACCGCCACGACGCCCTCTTTCCCGCCAGCGACCAGCTCGCCCAACGCATCGGCACGCCGCACGACCGGGAGACCCAAGGCACGGGCCTTATCCAGCTCCGGATGGTCCCGGGGAACGGCGGCCGTAACTACAATGGCCCGAGCCCCTTCCACATGTCGCGGATCGTGGCCCCTCCAAACGGGAATTCCCAAGGCCGTCAGGTCATCGGCACCTGTCCCGGAAGTGTCGGAATCACAACCAGTTATGGCGACTCCCCGGTGCCTGGCAAGCATCGCCAGGGCGCTCATCCCCGCCCCGGCTATGCCCATGAGATGGATGGGACGGGGATCCCCGGTTCGAAACAAGGTCATCTGTGGGGAGCTAATATATGAAAACTACGCAACTTGCGAAAGCTCTAAAACCTTTTCCATGATGGTTCGGGCGGCATTCGGGTGACCCCGTCCCCGGGCACTCCGTGCCAGGGCGTCGAGCCGTTTGTCATCGTGAACCAGGGGAGCGATGGTTTTCGAGAAGGCGTCCGCCGTGAACTCCCGTTCGAGCAGCAACACACTCGCGCCGGCGTTCGCCAGCGCTCGCGCGTTGAAGGTCTGATGGTCGGCAGCCGCGGTGGGCAGCGGCACCAGCACACTCGGTTTCGCCCACGCGCATAACTCCGAGACCGTCATCGCGCCCGCCCGCGCGACCACGAGATCGGCGGCGGCATAGGCGGCGCCGATCGGATCGAAGAACCCACGCACGACGACGCGACCCGGCATTGCGAGCGGTGCGTAGCGATCCACGTGCATCGTGCCCGTTCCCCACAGGAGATTCACGTCGCCGAGCAATCCGCGCTGGAGCACGCGCGAGATGGTCTCGTTTAACGCGCGCGCGCCCTGGCTGCCGCCGAAGACGAGGACCGTACGGTGCTTGCCGCTCAACCCAAACTCCCTGCGCGCCGCGCCCGCATCGATGGCGCTCGGCGGCGTGATCGGATTGCCGAACACGAAGACCTGCGTTCGGGGACCCGGGGACAAGCGGAGCCGGGCTTCGGGAAAGCCGAGGTGCACTTGTCGCGCGCGTCGAGCGAGCAGTCGCTGGGTGAGTCCCGGGAACGCATTCTGCTCCTGGAGTGCGGTCGGGATGCCCGCGGTCTGCGCGCGCCACACGACAGGCCCGGCCGCGTATCCGCCGGTGCCGATGACGATCGCGGGCCGCTCTTCGCGCAACACTTGTCCCGCGGCGCGCCAGGCCCGCACGGCAATCAGCGGCCAGCGCGCGTTACGCCACCATGCGCGCCGGTACAACGGCTCCATCGGCAGGAGATGAAATCGAAATGGACGCTGCGGGAGGATTTGTGCTTCGATGCCACGGGCTGCGCCCACCAAAACAACTTCGTGTCCCTGATCGGCTGCCACTCGCGCTAGGGCAAGAGCCGGCATCAGGTGACCACCCGTGCCTCCGCCTGCTATTACGATTTTCACGCCGCACGTCTCGCTCTCCCAACACTCGCCAACACACCAGTCGCCGCCAACGCCACAATGAGTGAAGAGCGTCCATACGACATGAACGGCAGGGTCACCCCCGTCGCCGGAATCACGGCGAGACTCACGCCGATATGGAGTGCCACGCTGAGGCCGATCATCACGCTGATGCCGGTCGCGAGGAGCTGCCCGAACGGGTCCGGCGCCTGGCGCGCGATGCGAAAGCCAAGCCAGACGAATGTGCCGAACAGCAGCGCGATCGCGAGTACGCCGAGGAAGCCCCATTCCTCTCCGATCGTCGAGAAGATGAAATCGGAGTACGCGTACGGAAGGTAGCCGAGCTTCTGCTGGCCTTGTCCGAATCCGGCGCCGAGCAGCTGCCCCGCCCCGATACCGGTGAGCGATTGCTGCACCTGCCAGGTGGCTTCCTGCGGCGCGGCACCGGGATTCAGAAATGTCAGCACTCGCGCCATCCGGTACTGCGCGGTCGCGACGGCGCCGAAGAGCAGCGGTGTCGAGGCGACACCGAGTGCGAGGAAATGCCCGATGCGCGCGCCGGCGGTGAAGAGCACGCTGCCGGCGAGCACCGCGACAAGCAGCGCCATCGACAAATGCGGCTCGAGGAAGATGAGGCCGATCACCGGCACGAGGACGACGATGAACGGCATCAGGCCCTGCTGGAAGTTGCGAACCAGCTCGCCCTTCTTGGCCGCCAGCATGGCGCACCAGACCACCACGGCGAACTTCGCGAGCTCGGACGGCTGCAGCGTCAGAAACCCGAGGTTCACCCAGCGGCGTGCGCCATTGATCGTGGGAGTGATGGGATGGGTGAACGGCAGCAGCGGAATGAGCAGCAACAGGACGGTGACGCCCAGCAGGCGCCAGGCCCAGTCCCGCCAGCGGTGGTAGTCCAGTCGCGCGAATACGACCGCGAGCAGGCCGCCCACGGCCGCGCCCACCGCCTGGCGCAGCGCGAAGCTCGCGCCGACCTGGCCGCCGGCCACGGTGACGAGGCTCGACGCGCCGTAGACCGCGGCCAGCCCGAAGACGACCAGCACCGCCGTGACGACGGCGAGCAGCCGGCCCTCCCAGGTCACAGCGCTTCGGCGAGTCGCCGGAATGTGGCCCCCCGTTCTTCGTAGTTCTTGAACATGTCGTAGCTCGAGCAGGCGGGTGACAGCAGCACCGCGTCGCCGGGCTTCGCGGCCCGCCGCGCCCGCTCGACGACGTCCTCGAATGTCGTACCGCGCTCGAGCGGCACCTTCCCGCCGAGGTCCTGCTCGACGCGCGGGCCCGCTTCCCCGTAGCCGATCACCAGGCGGCAGCGGTCCGCGAGCAACGGCGCCAGGCTGGTGTACGGCTCGCCCTTGTGCCGCCCGCCGAGGAGCAACACGAACGGCCGCTGCATCGCAAGCACCGCCACGGTCGTGGCGGCGATATTCGTCGCCTTGGAGTCGTTGATCCACAGCACGCCGCCGGCCTCCCGCACGGGCTCGAGACGGTGCGGCAGTGCCCGGAACGATTGCAGCCCTTTGCCGATCAACGGCGCGGGTACACCTGCCTGCTGCACGGCCAACGCCGCCGCCAGCGCGTTCGCGACATTGTGATCGCCCAGCAGATGCAGCTGGTCGCGCGCGAGCAGCACGTCGCGACCGAGGTGCAGGACCCGCTGCTCCGCGTCGTACCAGGCATCTGCTGATTGGGCGAGGGAGAACAGCACTGTCCGTCCCGCGACGCCGCGCGCGAGCTCGAGTACGAGCCGATCATCCGCATTGAGCACCCAGACGTCGTCCGCGGTGGCGTTGCGAAACAGCAGCCGCTTGTCGGCGTAGTACGCCTCCGCCGAGGGATAGCGGTCCAAATGGTCGGGGGCGAGGTTCGTCAGCACGCCGATTTCGGGCGCGAAGTTGGGGCTGTCGTGCAGCTGAAACGACGACACCTCGAGGCTGAGCCACTGATAGCGCTCGTCGGCCATCGCGAGGTCCGTCACCGGCCGGCCGATGTTCCCCGCCGTCGTGGACTGTAGCCCCGCGGCGCTCAACAGATGCGCCACCAGCGCGGTCGTCGTCGTCTTGCCGTTCGTCCCGGTGATCGCGATGCTGCGCGTGCCGGGGTGCAACGCCGCCAGCGCCCGGAAACCGAGATCGAGCTCCGAGACGATCGCGACGCCCGCGTGGCGGGCGGCGGTCAGCACCGGCGCGTCGGGCGGCACGCCCGGTGACACGATCACGCCCGCCGCGTGGCGGATCTTGGTGAGATCGTGGCGGCCGATCTCCACATCCACCCACGGCACGCCCTTGAGCGCTTCGGCGGCGGCACCGGCATATGGATGGTCCGACGCGTCGCTCGCGTAGACGCGCACGCCCTCGCGCGCGAGCAACCGGGCCGCCGCAACGCCGCTTTTGCCGAGCCCGATGATCGCGACGACGCTGCCGGCCCGGCGCCACTCATCGGGCACGAGCGTTCCCCGCGCCTGCTCGATCATCGCACCTTGAGCGTGGCGAGCGCGATCATCGCGCTCAGCACGCCGAGGATGTAGAACCGCATCACCACCTGGGGCTCGGCCCAGCCAAGTTTTTCAAAGTGGTGATGCAGCGGGGCCATTCGAAAAACCTTGTGCGCGTCCGCGTATTCCTTTCCGTAGCGCCGCTTGCGCCACTTGTACGCGCTCGTCTGGATCAGGACGGACAACGTTTCGGCGACGAACACCGCGCCCGCGATGACCAACAGGAACTCGGTCTTGAGAAGAATCGCGATCGTCCCGAGCGCCCCGCCGATCGCCAGCGCGCCCGTATCCCCCATGAACACTTGCGCCGGATACGCGTTGAACCAGAGAAACCCGAGCGCAGCGCCGATGAGCGCGCCGCAGAAAACCGTGAGCTCGCCCGCGCCGGGGAGATGGAGCACGCCGAGGTAGCGCGCCGCGTCCACGCGGCCGAACAGATAGCAGAAGATCGCGAACGCCCCGACCGCGATGACGGTGAGACCGGCAGCGAGGCCATCGAGCCCGTCCGTCAGGTTCACCGCATTCGAGCTCGCGGTCGTCACGAACGTCACGAACGCGAGGTAGATCGGCAAGGGCAACACCCAGATGATGTACTTGAACAAGGGCAGCTGCGTCGCGTTCGGAGGTACGCCATTGATGAGGGGGAAGACCAGGAGATAAATCCCCAACCCGAGCCCGAACGAGACCTGGCCGACGAGCTTCCATCGCGCGACGAGGCCCTGCGATTGGCCGCGGACGATTTTCAGATAGTCGTCGAGGAACCCGATCAATCCCATCCACAGCGTCGCGGCGACGGTGACGATGACGTAGCGGCTGTCGAGTCGCGCCCACAGCAGCGTGGGGACCACGGTCGCCAGAATGATGATCAAGCCGCCCATCGTCGGGGTGCCGCGCTTACCGTGATGGCTCGTGGGACCCTCGGCGCGCACGATCTGTCCGATCCGGTGCTCGCGCAGCTTCGCGATGATCTTGGGCCCGACGATGAAGGCGAGCAGGAGTGCGGTGACGGTCGCACCCGCGGCGCGGAAGGTGATGTAGTTGAAGAGATTGAAAATGATGTGCTGGCGTGCCAGCGGCGCGAGCAGATGATAGAGCATCAGGTCAGGTAGTTGAGGACACGTTCCAAGGCGACTCCTCGTGACGCTTTGAGCAGCACCAGCTCGTTGCCCCGCAGCGCGGATTTCAGCTTTGGTCCGAGCGCGTCGGCGTCCGCCGCCGTGATCAACCGGCCGCCGAGCGCTTCCCGCAGGGACTCGAAGACGCGCGCAAACGTCCCCACCGCGGCGACGAGCGCGGGCTTGCGGTGGACGATTTCGCGCGCCGCTTCGGCGTGCAATCTTGCACTTTCCGGCCCTAACTCCAACATCGTGCCTACCACCACCACGAACGGCCGCCGCTGCCGCCGGGCCAGCCAATACCCCGTCTGCACGGCCCGACGCATGGAGGCGGGATTGGCGTTGTAGGTGTCGTCGATCACGACCATGTTGCCGATTTCCCGCACATCGCCACGCCCCTCAGGGAGGTGGAGGCCCGCCAGGGCCCGCACGGCGGCGTCGTGATCCACACCCGCCCGCTGCGCCACCGCCAACGCGATCTGGGCGTTCTCGAGCTGATGAATCCCGAGCGCCGGGAGCGTGATCTTCTCCCCGGAGTCCAGCGCGAGGCGCGGATGGCCGTCCCTGTCGAGGTGGCGGTCGAGCAAAGCGTCGTCGCTGCTCTTCCCGGGAAGCGCGGCAGGGATCACCTGGGTCCGGCGGCGTGCTTCGGGCCACATGGTGTCTGGTCCCGAGCCGATGACGGCCACGGGCGCGCAATCCAGCAACGACAGCTTCTCGGCCATCACCCCTTCCAGCGATCCGAAGCCCTCGACATGCGCGTAGCCGATGTTCGTGATCACGGCGATCGTGGGTTCGATGATGTCGCGCAGGCGCGCGATCTCACCGGGCACGCTCGACCCCGCCTCGACGACCAGCGCTTCGGTGTTTTCCGGCGCGCCGAGGATGGTCAGCGGGACCCCGATCAGATTGTTGAGGTTAGCCGCGGTGGCGTGGACGCGGTACCGCGCCCCCAACGCCGCGCGGATCATCTCCTTCGTGCTGGTCTTGCCGGTCGACCCGGTGATCGCGACGACCGGCGTCCCCTCAGGCAACATGCGCCGCCGGGCCCGGGCAAGCAGACCGAGGGCCGTGAGGGTGTCTTCGACGTCGAAGAAGGGCAATCCCGGAACGGGAGGCGTGCCGCGGCGGACGACGGCTGCGGTCGCCCCTCCCGCTCTGGCTTTGTCGAGAAAGTCGTGGGCGTCGAACTTTTCGCCTTTGAGAGCGACAAACAGGGTGTCTGGTGTCAGGTGTCTGGTGTCTGTAGAGACCGCCCTGAACGTGAGCTTCGCGGGCGCCGATACTCCAAGCGCCGTGGCGACTTCATCACTGGTCCACGGCCGTCCGACCGTCAGACCGTCCGTCCGCCCTCCCATTCAGTTCCCTCCCAGGCTGCGGACCACTTCCCGCTCGTCGAACGGCTGCTTGACGGTGCCGACGACCTGATACGTCTCGTGCCCCTTGCCCGCCAGCAGGATCGTGTCGCCCTCGCGCGCCAGCTCGAGCGCCTGGCCGATCGCGGCGCGGCGATCGACGACGCGATAGTGCTGGCGACCGGCCATCCCCGCTTCGATGTCGTCCAGAATCTTCTCTGGATCCTCGGTGCGCGGGTTGTCGGACGTTACAATCGCGATGTCGGCCAGGCGGACGGCGATCTCGCCCATGGGAGCTCGCTTGCCACGGTCGCGGTCCCCGCCGGCGCCGAAGACCACGACGACCCGTCCGGAGGGAGACGTGACTTCCCGTACCGTCTCCAGCGCCCGTTCCAAGGCATCGGGTGTGTGGGCGTAGTCGCGCAGCACGACGCAGGGGTCCACGGCGATGCGCTCCATCCGGCCCGGGACCTGCGGCGACGTGGAGAGGCGTTCCGCGACGACTTTGGGCGGCACGTCCAACCCCACCGCACAGGCCGCGACGCCCAGCGCATTCGCGACGTTGAACCGTCCGAGCAGCGGCAGCGCCACTGGAAAGCTTCCCCGCGTCGTCACGAGCGTGAAGCGCGCGCCCTTCGCATCGACCTGCACGTCGCGTGCGGTCACGTCGGCCGCGGGCGTCGTCGCCGAGAACGTGATCCGGCGCGGCGAGCGCGGCAGCCGTGCCCACGCCGCGTCGTCCGCATTGATCACCGCCAGACCGCGCTCCGCCAGGTAGCCGATCAGTTTGGCCTTGGCGACGAAATAGGCGTCGAACGTCGCGTGATAGTCGAGATGATCGCGCGTCAGATTGGTAAAGATCGCCGCGCGAAAGGTCAGGCCCTCGATACGACCCTGATCGAGACTGTGCGAGGAAACTTCCATGGCGACTCCCGCAGCGCCGCGAGCCACCAACTCGGCGAGTGTCGCCTGCAAATCGATCGGCCCCGGCGTCGTCAGGGTGCCCGCCTCACTCTTGACCGCCGTACCTGTCGGATCGAACGCGCCCAGCGTCCCGATCGCCCCCATCGGCCAGAGCGCGCTCAACACATGACGAGCGAGGATAACTGACGTCGTTTTTCCGTTCGTCCCCGTTACCCCGATCATCTGAAGCCGCTGCGCCGGCTCGCGGTACCACGCCTCGGCGGCGATCGCGGCGGCGCGGCGGCCGTTGCGTACCAGGATCTGCGGAATGGCGACGGGCTGCCGTACCTCGACCAGGGCGGCCGCCGCGCCGCGCGCCGCCGCGTCGGCGACGAAGGTATGGCCGTCGAGCGCCGCGCCGCGCACCGCGCAGAACAGCATCCCGCGCTCGAGCCTGCGCGCGTCGGCAGTGAGACCGGTGATCGTGAGGCTGGGACTGACGTGCGCGTCAGGCGCATCGACCAAGGCGCCGGCGCGCGCCAGCGCGTCCACGACTTCCTGCAACGATCTGCTCACGGGCGAGATAGAGGAGGCGGTTCCGCGAACACGGTGACGGTCGTCCCCACCGCTGCATGTTCACCGGCGGCGGGCCAGGTGTGGTGAACGACGCCCCACCCCTTCACGACGACGGTGAAGCCTCGGGCGTGCAGCGTGCGGGCTGTCTCGCGCAACGGACGCCCCGTCACGTTCGGGACGATCCGGTCGGGCTGTGTCGCCACGGTATCGGGGACGTACGGCCACTGCAGGACGTAGGGCACGACCCCATCGGGCTCGTCGAGCGGCGTCTCTCGTCTGTCTGCTGTGCTCGCCACGTTGGACAGCCGGGCGCGATCCAGCGCAACCGTGCGGGCGGCAAGCGCCTGTTCGAGCATCGAGCGCGTCACCGGGGCGGCGGTCTGCGCCGCGAAGTAACTGCCGCGCTGCGGATTGTCGATCTTCATCACGACCACGAGCTGCGGCTCATCGGCTGGAAACAGCGCCGCAAACGAAGCCGTATACTGCCCCGCCGCGTACCGCCCGCCGACCACGCGGCGGGCAGTGCCGGTCTTGGCTGCCAGCTGAAAGTTGGCGAGTGCGGCCTTCTCCCCCGTTCCGCCCGATTCGACGACGCCGCGCAGCAAGACGCGCAACTTGGCCGCGACCTGGGGCGTGACCACCCGCCGCACCGGCTCGGCACGGTGCCGGTAGCGCACGGTGCCGTTGGGCGCACGGATCTCGCGAATCAGCGTCGGCTCGAGCAGCACGCCGTTGTTCGCGATCGCGCCGTATGCCGCCGCGAGCTGAATCGGCGTCACCGCAACCTCGTAGCCGATCGCAAGACTCGCGGAGCTGGGCCGCGACCACTCGCGGGGTGGCCGCAGCCGCCCCGGTGACTCAGCGGGAAACTCGACGCCGGTCGGGGCGCCGAAGCCGAACCCGCGCAGCACGCCGTACTGCTCGTCGGGACGCAGACGCGACGAGAATTTCACGAGCGCGATGTTGCTGGATACCCGGATCGCATCGGCCAGGGTCAGGGACGGCAGCGGGTGCTCATCCGTGACCACGCGATCACGCAGCCGGTAGCGCCCCCCCTCCCCCGACACGTGCTCGCCGGGCCGGACACGATCGAACGTGATCAGCGCCGCAGCCGCAAAGATCTTGGCGAGCGATCCCGGCTCGAAGGTTTCCGTGAACGCACTCGGCCGCATGCTGCCGTCGGCGCGCCGCGACGCCACCGCCAGGATCTCGCCCGTTGCCGGATCGAGCATGACGACGTCGCCGCCCTCCGCTTCCATGTTGTCGATCGCGTCGTCGAGGGCGCGCTGCGCGATTTCCTGCAGCTCGGCGTCGAGCGTGAGCACGACGTCGTTGCCGGCAACCGGCTCGGCGATCACCCGCGCGGGCGATTCGTATTCGCGGCCGGCGCGGTCCTTCAACACCACGGCGGCTCCGGGTATGCCCGCCAACAGGCTGTCGAGCAGCCGCTCCAGACCTGCGCCGCCTCCTCCGCCTCCTCGACCATCGTCGCCCACCCGTCCGATTATCGCGCGGGCAAACTCGGCCGATGGATAGAATCGCCGCAGAACGGGCTCGAGATGAATGCCCCGCATCGTGCGCAGCTGCTGTACGTCGAGCGTCGTAAACGGACCCGCGAACCAGGCGTACCGGCGGCGCAATGCGCGATCTACGTCGCGCGGCGCGAGCCGGAGCCGGTGCGCGATGATCGCGGCATCGCGCGGCGGGTCCCGCAGCTCGTTCGGCGCGACGCCCACATGATACGTCTCCTGGGTGAGCGCCAGACCCAGCCCGTGGCGGTCGAACAGCGTGCCGCGCCGCGCCTCGAGCACGACGCGCTCGGTGCGTTGGGCCTTCGCGGCCGCGGCGTACTTGTGCCCTTCGAATAGCTGCACTTGCGCCGCCCGCACGACGAGCGCGAGCAGCGCGGCACCGAGACCGATCTCTACGAAGCGGAGCCGAACGGCAAGCTTCGCCATCAGCGGGGCCGTTCAGGCGGAGGTGGCTGTTCCGAGGAGCCCGTGGGGGCCGGGATCAGAATGATCTCCGTATCAGCGGGCAAACGCAGTCCCAGCTTGCGGGCGCGCGGCAGCAGCACGCTGCGGCTTTGCGCAGTGCGCACGCGTCGGTCCAGACCTGCGCGGCGCCCCTCCAGCGATGCCCGCTCTGCCCGCAGGTCCGTCAGCGCGCGCGCGGAATTAAGGGCCGACGTCTGCCGAGCGATCACGGCCCAGAGCGCCGCGAGCAATGCGACGAGCCAGAAGGCGATCCAGTGGCGGCCTCTAAACGGCATCGCGCGCCGCAGTCTCGAAGCCGCGGAATTGCGCCGATCGCGCGCGGGGGTTGGACGCGATCTCGTCGGCCGAGGGGGACAGGGGTTTCTTCGTCAGCACGCGCCCGAGGGCCCGGCCCCGGCAGGTGCATATCGGCTGCCGCGGCGGACAGATACAGTCGCGACTCCATTCCCGAAACGCGTGCTTCACGATGCGGTCTTCACCGGAATGATAGGTGATGACGCCCAGCCGGCCGCCGGGGACCAGCGCGTCGCGCAACGCGGGCAACGCCGCGGCGAGTAGCTCGAGCTCCTCATTCACGGCGATGCGGAGCGCCTGGAACAGGCGCGCGAAATCGGGCGGACCCGAGCGTGGGCCCAGGACGGCGCGGATCGCATTCACGAAATCGTCGCTGATCGCGAAGGGAGCGGAGAGCCGGCGCCGGATGATCTCTTTCGCCAGCGCGCGCCCGCGGCGTTCGTCAGCGTAGTCCGTAAATACCGCGCCGAGCCGCTCAGCCGGCCACGTGTTCAGGACATCTCGCGCAGTTATTCCCCTTCCCCCTTCCCCCGTCCCCTTTCCCCCCATTCGCATATCGAGCGGCGCGCCGGGCCGAAACGTGAACCCGCGTTCCAGGGTGTCGATCTGATGTGAGCTGACGCCCAGGTCGAGCAGGATGCGATCGGGCTGAAAGGCGTAAATGGCGGCAAGGGCGGCAGGGGCGGCAAACGAGGCGGCGAGGTACTCAACACCTTCCGTGCCGAGCCGTGTTTGGGCCGCGTCGATGGCATCAGGATCGCGGTCGATACCCAAGACCCTAGCCCCTAGCCCCCGCATTATCGCGGCATGGCCGCCGCCGCCGAGCGTGCCATCGACGGCGCGCGTGCCGCCGCTCGCCCACGCACGCACGGCCCCCCCGAGGACCGGGATGTGATACGGGACCGATGGGGAGTCGGAGGCTGCCGTGGGCACGCTCCATAATAAGAAAACCCCCGCCATTAAGGGGCGGGGGCTCAAAAGTCGGGAACTCTCAGGCGGGGCTGACGGGGCTCGAACCCGCGACCTCCGGTGTGACAGACCGGCACTCTAACCAGCTGAGCTACAGCCCCAAAGCCCCTTCCGGAGCGCCGGAATATAGACGCGTGCTCGGGTCAATTCAACGGCGATCAGAGTGCCGGCTGACACTTGTACGCTCCCTGCACCGAGGCCCTGGTCTTTTCGTACTGCGCGACGTATCCGAGCATCTGATCCGCGAATCCCGGGGAGACCCGCCGTCCCAGCTGCAACGCCGACTTGGTCCTCCCGAGCCGGTCGAAGAACGAACGCGCCGTCGGGCATCGAGCGGCACCCTTGGCGTGCTGCACAGCCGTGTAGGGTGCATTCAGGGTCAGCACCGACGAAATCCCATACCAGAAACTGGTGTTGATCCGGATTTGGTGTTTGGGCCCAAGCGTGTCGGCCCCGTTCCGCGGCGCGACCAGCGTGAGCAGCGAGTCGAGCCACACGTACGCCGC
>WNFU01007202.1_pt1 | contig 22885 bp, 21 predicted proteins | sample 5400121 | NCBI WGS metagenome assembly WNFU01 (sample SAMN13153360, study PRJNA577476) | soil metagenome | isolation source: 100 cm soil or saprolite under grassland replicate 1 | place: USA:California | collected 2016-06-15
CCCAGGGGCAGGACGGCGGAGTGGTCTCGGCGCTGCTGATCTGGGGGCTGGAGACCGGGCAGATCGACGGGGCGCTCACGTCCAAGCTGTCCGAAGAGCGCCAATGGGATGCCGAACCGACGGTCGTGACCGACGTCGAGGGCGTCCTGGCCACGGCCGGCTCCCGTTACACCTATTCGGCCAATCCGTTGGCGCTGGTCAAGGCCGCCGAGATGGGCCTGACGAAAGTTGCACTGGTCGGGATGTCCTGCCAGGCCAGCGTGACCGGGGCCCTGGAGTCCCGGCGCGTCAACAAGTGGCGGAGGCGCATCGCGTGGACGTTGGGCCTGCTGTGCTCCAAGTCGTTCACCTACGATGGCCTCAATGTGGAGATCGCCCAGAACCAGATGGGGCTGGCACTCGATGACATCGTGCGGGTGAACATCAAGGGCAAGCTGCTCTTCTATACGAAGGACGGGGCAGAACACACGTACTCGTTGAAGAAGGCCCAGGAGTTCGCCCGGCCGGGATGCCTTCGCTGCCCGGACTTCGCCGCCGAGCACGCCGACATCTCCTTCGGCGGTCTGGGCCAGAGCGACGGTTGGACGCTCACCGTGATCCGTTCAGAGCTGGGCGAGGAGATTTGGAAGGCCGCAGTGGAGGCCGGAGTCGTGGAATGGCGTCCCGGCAGCGAGGATCCCGCAGCCCTTGCCCTGATGGACAAGCTGTCGATCCATTCCCGCCAGCGGTGGCCGACCGAGACGCTCCCGGACGAATGGAAGCTCCCGGGCTTGATACCCAACGGCGACGGCCACGCCCCGGCCGAGGCACCTGGGGCTAGCTGTAGTTCCCACGAAGGTTGTTGACACGGGAGAGCCTCCCGTCACGGTGAGGGGCTGACAAGGTCCCGAACCGGAAAGGAGGCTCTCCGTGCCTCATGCTAGAGCGAAGTTGACCCCGCTTGGTCGAGCGGCCCTCGTGGAGCGCGTGTTGATGCAGGGATGGCCAGTCGCTCGAGCAGCAGAAGCTATGAACGTGTCCCGGGCTACGGCGCACAAGTGGGTCCGCCGCTACCGGGACGAAGGCCCTGCCGGACTGCTCGATCGATCCTCACGGCCGTTGCGGTGTCCGCACGCTTTGCCAGCGCGCCAGGTCGAACGGATCCTCGCCTCCCGTCGCCGGACCAAGTACGGACCGCACCGCCTGGCATGGTGGCTGGGGCATCCCCGGTCCACTGTCTACGGTGTGCTGCGCCGCCACAACCTGCACCGCCTGGACTGGATGGACCGCCCCACCGGCCGGGTCGTCCGGCGCTACGAACGCGATCGTCCTGGAGAGCTGGTGCACATCGACGTCAAGAAGCTCGGGCGGATCCCCGACGGAGGCGGCTGGCGCATCCACGGCCGAGGTCCCCAGCCCAGAGCCCTCCGGGGCCGCGGATACGACTACATCCACGCCGCGGTGGACGACCACTCCCGATTGGCCTACGTAGAGGTCCATCCGGATGAGCGGGCCCCCACCACCGGTGCCTTCCTCGCTCGGGCCGCAGCGTTCTTCGCCTCAAACGGCGTGGCCATCAGCGAGGTGATGACCGACAACCACCTGAGCTACACGCGCTCGTCGTCGTTCCAAGCCACGCTCCGGTCCCTCCAGGCCTGCCATGTCCTGACGCCGTTTCGCCGTCCCCAGGTGAACGGCAAGGTCGAACGGTTCAACCGCACCCTTCTGGAGGAGTGGGCCTATGTCCGCCTCTACCGGACGAACGCCGCTCGCCTCACGGCTCTTCGCCGTTGGATCGGGTTCTACAATTCGGAACGACCTCACACCGCGTTGGGAGGCCGGCCGCCGATGGCGGCCCTGTAAACAACGCTGGTGGGAACTACAGCTAGCGCCTAACCGCTTTCCCCTACAGGACGCGTGGGCGCGGAACGAACCGGGTCACCACCGCTGGTACAAGGCGCCAGGGCTGGCCATTCGGAACTGGAATTCAGCTTCACGAGCCCTTTCGCAGCCATTCGGCCAGCTTGGTGTCAATCTCTTTAACTACTTCCCTGAGCGACCGAGCTCTTTCCCATCGTCGCGAGAACCAAGGGCGACAGGCTACCTCCGCGTGGACATGGTCGTGGAGGCGCGAAGCTTCCCACTCCACTTCGGCGTAGAGCTCCATCGACTTCGTCCGCGTCCTGAAGTCACGTGCAGTCGCGGCACCCACGCGCAGGTGGCCACCTCGCTCCTCAAAGGAGGCTTTGTAGCGTTCCTGCAGCTCGAGTGCTGCTCTTGCGATCGAGCTGCGACTGAACTCGGCGTGGCGCGGCGATATTTCGACCAGGCATGGGAGGTCACAGCCTACCTCTCCCGCGCCATTTTCGCCGAGGCAGGAGATACGCTCGGAGCTCGTTCTCCAAGGAAGAGAAGTCGGTCGGCTCCCGCTCCATAACTTCCATGAAGATGTCCCTTCCGTCGGTCGAGATGCCAAGGCGCCGGCCGTGGGCGTCGTATCCCTGGTAGATCCCGGCCTTGACGTCGACGGGCTCGAGTTGATTCTGAGCTTGCCTCAGGCTGTCGAAGATACCGACGTCATGGCCTTCCAGGATGAAGATGGGGGGCTCTGGCAAAAGATTTCATTACATCGAGCGCCAGCACCGTGGCGTTTCGGCCTCGAAACTCGCGACTGGCCTAGTGTCGCTGATTCGCACCTAACCGGCCTGGGTGGCGTCCCCTCCCTGGTGTAAATGAGTAACGGGCGTAGGTTCCTTCAAGACCAGCGAAGCCAGGAAGGAGACCTACACCCGTGGCACGACGAGTATCGCCCACCGAGCGCATCCGCGCACAGATCGACGAGCTGTTCGGCTCGAACCGCACGCTGACCGAGGTGCTCGAGGAGGTCGCCCGCCTGTCCGTTCGGCTGTTCATGCAGATGGCGGTCGAGGCCGAGGTCGAGGTGTTCCTGGGCCGCGGCCGCTATGAACGGGCGGGTGAGGACGCTCCCGCCGGTCACCGAAACGGCTAGCAGCCGCCGGCCCCGGTCAGGACGACGATGGGCCCGATCGAGATGCAGCGCCCCAAGCTGCGGGGCACCGACCGAGGCGTTCTGCTCTCAGCTGTTCGGCACGGGGGTGACCAGGACCAACGCCTTGGAGGCCCTCGTGATCGCCGGATGGGTGCGGGGGCTGTCCGACCGCGACGTCGAGGCGGCTCTTGCCGAGGCGCTCGGACCCGAGGCCGCCCTGTCTCGGTCCACGGTCTCCCGGATCTGCCAGAAGATCCGGACCGAGTTCGAGGCCTGGCGGACCCGTTCGCTGGAAGACGTGCACCTTGACTACCTGTTCCTTGAACGCCCCGCACTTCAAGATGCACCCGGGTGCCCCGGCCGAGCCGGTGCTCGCCGCCTGGGGGATCGACACGTGCAGCAAGCCGGTGTTCGTGGGCCTTGGGCCGACGGCGGCAGAGTCCACCGACGCCTGGGACGAGTTCCTGGCCGACCTGGCCGCCCGGGGGCTTCGGGCTCCGCTGCTGGTGATCTCCGACGGGGCGCCGGGGCTCATCTCGGCCGCCGAGCTCCACTTCTCCCGGAGCCTTCGCCAACGATGCCTGATCCATCGCCTGCGAAACGCCCTTGCCAAGGTCTCGGCGACCGACCAGGACGCGTTCAAGGCGGGGTGGTGGGCCGTGTTCGACGGCATCGACGAGGGTCCCGGGGAGGCGGCGGTGGGCGAGGCCGCACGTCGGGCCGGCGCCTTCGCGGCGAGACCTGCCCTCGTTGAGCGTGCACCTGCGGTTCCCGTCCGAGCACTGGAGGCGGATTCGTCACTCCAACTTCATCGAGCGCACCTTCGGGGAGACCCGTCGCTGGGTCAAGGTGATCGGCGGGCTGCCGGGCGAGCACAGCTGCCTCAGCCTCGTGTGGGCGGTGCTCGACCGGGCCAGCCGGGGATGGCGAGGCCTCACGCAGACGCCGGCCGGACTGCGACTGCTCCAAGACCTGCGCCGGGATCTGCTCGGTCCTCCCAAAGCAAAGGAGGTGATCGACGAGGCTGTCTCACCCGCCGCGTGACCTTGATCGGCGGTATGTTTACTTAATGCGACCCCTTCGGTACTCCATCAACGTCACATTGGACGGGTGCTGCGATCATCGTGCAATGCTCGCGGACGAAGACTTGCATCGTCACGCGGTGGAAAACCTCGTTCAGGCCGATGCCCTCCTCTTTGGCCGGGTGACTTACGAAATGATGGAGGCAGCGTGGCGGCCGCCGGCGCGGACGGGAGTGAGGCCTGATTGGATGGAACCCTTCGCCCGGACGATCGACGCGGCAAAGAAGTACGTCGTGTCGAGCACCCTGGACCGGGTCGATTGGAACGCGGAGCTCGTGCGCGGGGATCTGGGGAAGGCCGTTCAGCAGCTGAAGCGGGAGTCGGGTAAGGGACTGTTCGTGGGTGGCGTGAAGCTCGCGCTGGCGTTGTCGGAGCTGAGATTGATCGATGAGTACGAGTTCGTGGTGCACCCCAGGCTGGCGGGCCACGGGCCGACGTTGTTCGCGGGGCTATCGAAGCCTGTCGACTTGAAGCTCGTGAGCCGGCTGGAGTTCGGCTCGGGGGCGGTGGCGATGCAGTATGAGCCTAGAAGGTAGCCATCGGGCTTGTTAGCCCGAGTCGGCCGCATCATGGAGCAACTCGAGCCAGGCCTTCCAAAGGAAACCGATGGCTGGCCGCTCGTCGCATCGCCGACCACGAGCTTTACGCCCGTCGGACCATAGGAACCTCACGCTCGTTCCCCGCCGCGGCAGCGTACTTGAAAGGAGGTGATCGACGAGGCTGTCTCACCCGCCGCGTAGGATGAGATGGAGCCTGCGTCCGAAGCCGTTTACACCAACGGCGAGACGCCACCCCGGCCTGGGCCCAGAGTGACAGTGAGCCTGGTGCCAAGCCTCTATGCGGGCGCCTGGAAACCCGCCACGAACGGGTGGTCCTTGTCGACCGGGCCAACCTGCGCGGCGCCGCCGGGAGAGCCGATCCCGCTGACGTCCGGGTTGAAGAACTCCGCGTTGATCGGCGTGTAGTTCTTCCACTCGGCAGGGACGTCGTCCTCGTAGAAGATGGCCGTCACGGGGCAGACCGGCTCGCACGCACCGCAGTCCACACACTCGTCGGGCTGGATGTAGAGCATCCGGCCCCCTTCGTAGATGCAGTCGACCGGGCACTCGTCGACGCAGCCCCGGTCCTTCACGTCGATGCAGGGCTCGCAGATCGTGTAGGTCACTGTGGATTCACCCCTTTTTCACCGTGCTGACCGTGGAAATACAGTCTACCTCGGCCTGGGGCGGCCGCAACCCCCGATCGGGGCCGTCCTCACCGCTCCAGGGAGGGCGAGGGGGCCGCGGCCAGCACGGTCCCCAACACGGAGGAGATGGGGTCGAGGGCAGCCACGGGGTAGCACAGGACCACGTCGGCGCCGGCGTCCCGGTACTCGCCGAAGCGAGCCAAGGCCGTTCCGCGCCCTCCGGTGACGGCGGTGGCCCGGACCAGCGGTTCGGGAACCTCCTCCGTCCGGCCGGCCTGGCTCGCCTTGGCGCCCAAGGCGGCCTCCTCCCCCAAGCCCATGAGCTCGAACTGCCGGAGGTAGTGAGGGGTGGCGGCGTACTGTCCCGCCATCTGCTTGAGGGCGCTCATAGCCACGTCCTCGTCGAGTCCCAGGCACGCCCGCACGTACACGGCAACGGTCAGCCGCGAAGGGTCGCGTCCCGCTCGTTGGGCGGCACGCGCCAGGGCGCGACGGGCGCCGGCCACCCGCTCGGGCGTGCACCAGTTCAGCAAGACGCCGTCGCTAATCTCTCCGGCCAGGCCCACCATGCGGTCGCCCAGGGCGGCCAGCCAGATGGGTGGAGGCGGCTGCCCTGCCGCCAACTCGATCCGGAAGGCGGGCGAATCGAACAGCTCGTCGGGCCCCACCGGATGTCCCTCCAGGATCTGCCGAACGAGCCCAACGTACCGGCGCACGACGTCCACCGGGCCTGGCCCCCCCGGAGTCCTCCTCGGAGATCCTGCGCCGATCCCGAGAACGAGGCGCCCGCCGGAGAGGTCGTGCACCGTCGCCGCTGCCATGGCCGTGGCGACGGGGCTTCGCGCTCGAACGGTCACCACCCCCGTGCCCAGCCGAATCGTCGAGGTCGACAGACCGAAGCCGGTGAGCGTGGAGAACGCCTCGCGCCCCGCGATCTCCGGTACGAACACCGACTCGTAACCGGTCTCCTCGGCGGTGAGGACGATCTGCCCGAGCTGGTGCCACGGGATCAGGCCGCGCAGGACCACGCCGGTCCGGCCCACAGGTTCGCCTCCCCGAGACCCGCCCGGTAGGGTCATGGCGCCATCGTCCCACAGCGTTCGGCGACCATCCGGGTGGAGCCATGCGGCCCGTCACGTTCGAGACAGAAGACGGACTCGAGCTCGAGGGGGAGGTTCGCCTCCCCGACGGGCCGCCCATCGGCTCGGCGGTGATCTGCCATCCCCACCCTCAATTCGGCGGCAGCAAGGACCACCCGCTGCTGTGGGCCATCCGCATCGAGCTCGCCGCACGAGGCTTCGTCGTGCTCTCGTTCAATTTCCGTGGGGTGATGGGCTCCGAGGGCGCGTTCGGGGGCGGGCTCGACGAGGTGAAGGACGTGCGGTCAGCGGTGGGACGGGCGCGGCAAGAGACGAACGGGCCGACGTTCGTGTGCGGATGGTCGTTCGGCGCGCACGTCGCCCTGCGAACGGCGCTCGACGACGACCGGATCGCAGCCCTGGCGCTGGTGGCCCTTCCTCTGCACGAGTCCAGCGCCGAACTCCCACCTCTTCCCAGCCTTCCCGACCGGGAGCGGCTGCAGAGGCTCGACCGGCCGGTGCTGTTGGTGGCAGGGGACTCCGACCCGTTCTGTCCCGTGCCCGATCTCTTGGTCATGGCTGGACGGCTCCCTCGATCGACGGTCGAGATCGTGGCCGGCGCCGACCATTACTTAGGCAAGCGGGAACGCGAGGCGGCTCGGATCGTGGCTGGGTTCGCGCAGCAGGTCCTGCCGGGGAACCTCGCCGCTCAGTAGCTGCGCGGCGGGTTGTCGCGCCGGTCCAGGACCTCGACGCGGGACGACGTCCGCCTCCGGCGCGGCCCGAACAAGGCCCTCCGGATGCGCCATCCGACCAGCGCAGCGACCAGGGCCACGCCGATGAACAGCCCGAGGGCGGTCTACGCTGCCGTGGGGGATACACGATCCGGATGATCCACGTCGGTACCAGTGGCTGGCAGTACGCGTCCTGGAGGGGCCGCTTCTATCCGAAGGGCGTCCCTCAGCGGGCGTGGCTCGGCCGTTACGCGACCCAGTTCCCGGTCGTTGAGGTCAACAACTCGTTCTACATGCTGCCCAAGAAGACCACATTCGACCGCTGGCGACAGGAGTCCCCGAGGGGTTTCCTGTTCGTGGTGAAGGCCAGCCGGTACATCACCCACATTCGCCGCCTGCGAAACGCCAAGGATTCCGTCGAGCTGTTCTGGACACGGGCCGCTCGCCTAGGGAAGAAGCTCGGTCCGGTCCTGTTCCAGCTCCCGCCGAACTTCCGGGCAGACCCGGGCGTCCTGAAGGAGTTCCTGGCCGCGCTGCCCGGCGAGATGCGTGCCGCCTTCGAGTTCCGGGACGACTCGTGGCGGCAGGATGAGGTCTACGACCTGCTCGACCGGGCTGGGGCGGCGTGGGTCATGGCCGACCGCCCCGGGTGGCGGGTTCCCACGATCGTGACCGGAGGGTGGTCCTACCTCCGGTTCCACCAGGGGCGGCGAACCCATCCAGGCTACGCGCGATCGAAGCTCCGGGCCTGGGCCGATCGCATCGCCGGGCTCGACGCGAGCGATGTGTTCGCGTTCTTCAACAACGACGCGCTGGCCGCCGCCCCGAAGGATGCCCGGACCCTGATGGACGTCCTTTTGGACAAGGGCCAGGACGTGGCTTTGCCGCCGGGGGGTTGAGCCCAGGCCTCCCTGGCACGGAGAATCCGCCAATGAGCGCCCCCAGGTCGCCCATCGATTCCCTCCTGTCCCCCGCCTCGGTCGCCGTGGTCGGAGCGTCGCCCTCCTCCTACGTGGGCCGGGTGCTGTGCGAGAACCTCCGGGCGATCGGCTACCCGGGCCGGGTCTATCCCATCAACCCGAAGTACCCGGAGATCCTCGGCTGGACCTGCTATGGGTCGGTGGACGAGGTCCCGGAGGGCCCGGAAGCGGTGGTGGCGGCCGTTGCGTTGGCGCGCGTGCCCGACGTTCTTCGGACGGCAGGGAGGCGCGGGAGTCGGGCCGCCGTCGTCCCGGGGGGCGGCTTCACCGAGACCGGGCCCCTAGCGTTGCGGCTCCACGAGGAGATCCGAGCCGTGGCCGGCGAGTTCGGGATGGCGGTGGCCGGGCCGAACTGCATGGGCGTGATCGCTCCCTCCCGGCGCTCCGCCCTGTACATCGGGACGCTGGCCGAGAGCCTCCTGCCGGGCCGGGTGGCGCTCGTCTCACAGAGTGGGTCGGTGTGCGAGGCGGCCGTGAACATGGGGCCCAGGATCGGGTTCTCCGCCATCGTGTCCTGTGGGACCGAGGCGGTCACCACGGTCGGCGACTATCTACGGTATTTCGCGGCCGATGTCGAAACGGGAGCGGTGGCGCTGTTCCTGGAAGGATTTCGGGACCCGGACGGTTTCGTGGCGGGAGCTCGCATGCTGCGAGAGGCCGGTAAGCCCCTGGCGGTCCTTCAGGCCGGGCGTTCGAAAAAGACGGCGGCTGCCGTCACCGCCCACTCCGGGACGCTGGCCGGAACCGGCGAGGTGGTCAGCGGGCTCCTCCATCAGCTCGGGGCCATCGGGGTGGACGATCTGGACGAGCTCTTCGAGGTGGCCGAGCTTCTGGGACACGGACGGCTGCCGAGGGGGCGCCGAATGTTCGTGGTCACCGACTCGGGCGGAGAGGCCAACCTGATCGCCGATCATGCGGCGAGGCTCATCCTGGAGCTCCCTCCACCTTCGGGTGCGCTGAAAGCCCGGCTCCAGGCCCGGTGGCCGAACTTCTCCTACATCGGCAACCCCATCGACCCGTGGGGAGTCGACCCCGACTCCCGGAGCCTCTATGGGGAGATCCTCCGAGCCGCCGCCGGGGAAGAGGTGGACGTGGTTGCCGTGGCCCTCGACAAGGTGACGTCGTGGGCTGGGAAGAACGAGACCGACCTGGGGGTGGCCGGGGCGGAGGCGTTGATCGAAGCCACGGAAGGAACGGGGAAGCTCCCCGTCTTCTTCACGGTGCACTCCACCGGGACCGCCGCCGAAGAGGTGCGGGAGCCACTTCGAACAGCGGGCGTCCCCCTGCTGCACGGCCTGCGGCCCGCTCTGGTGGCGATCCGGCGGGGGTGGTGGTGGCAGCAGTGGCGGCCGCGCTCGTCGTCCGGTGCGGCCCGTTCCCATATGGATCTGCGCCTTCCGGACGAAGGCCGGGTGCTCTCCGAACGAGCCAGCCGCGAGGTGCTGGGGGCCCACGGCATCCCGCTGGTGGAAACGCGGTCGGCCGGGACGGCGGAGGAGGCGGTGGCCGCGGCCGAGCGCATCGGCTACCCCGTGATCATGAAGGCCGATCTCCCCGGGGTGAGCCACAAGGCGGCGGCCGGGTTGGTTGCCGTGGGTATCCCCTCGCCCGAGGCTGCCGCGAGGACGTTCGAGCTTCTGCGCCGGCGCGCCGCCACGCTCGCGGCTCTGTGGCGGGGAGTCCTGGTCCAGGCCACAGCCCGTGGAGTCGAGTTGCTGTGTGGGATGAGGCGGGACCCCGTGTTCGGGCCGGTCGTGCTGGTCGGGTTGGGAGGCACGCTCACCGAGGCCCTGGCCGACGTGGCCGTCCGCATGTGCCCCGTGTCGCCGGAGGACCTCGAGGAGATGCTCGACGAGTGTTCGGTTGGCCGGCTGTTGGCTGCCGCCGATGCCCCGGGCGAACCGGTTCGCGCTGTGCTGCAGGCACTCTCGTGGCTGGCCATCGAGCAGGCGGAGATCGAGGAGGTCGACGTGAATCCGCTGTTCGCCGGACCCGACGGCGTGGCAGCGGCTGATGCGCTGGTTGTGTTGATGCGGAAGGAGCGAAGGGATGACTGAGGCCTACTTGCGGGTGAGGGTTGGGTCGGAGGACGCGCACTACGGGACGATGGCGGCTGGCGCGTTCGTCATGCAGCTGTTCGGAGACCTGGCCACGGAGGTCACCGTGCGCCGGGACGGTGACGAGGGGTTGCTTCGAGCCTATGAGAGCGTGGAGTTCCTCGCACCCGTCCGCCCAGGCGACTTCCTGGAGTGCCGGGCCAAGCTGATCCGGGAGGGCCGAACGTCGCGGACGTTCGAAGCCCAGGCCTGGAAAGTCATCACCACGCGCCAGGACCTCGGAGATTCCGCCGCGGACGTGCTGGACGAGCCCGTGCTCGTGGCCAGGGCCATCGGGACCACCGTGGTGCAGTCCAACCTCCAGCGGAAGACCGCCGAGGACGCCGGGAAGGTTTCGGGCTGATGCCCGGATTCTCGGTCAGCCGGGAATCCGAACCGGCTTACGCCGGCGCCGGCGCGACCTTCTCGAAGCTCCCCCTCGTTCTGGACCCCAAGGATCTGGCCGGCGCAGACGTCGCCATCGTCGGTGCACCGATCGACGAGACGGTCTCGTACCGCCCGGGCGCCCGGTTCGCGCCGCGGGCGATCCGGCTGGCGGACGCGGGCGGCGGCACCCGGCGCTCGAACATGGACCTCGGGGTGAACCCGTTCGAGGTCCTCACCGTGGTGGACTACGGGGACGCCGAGGTCGTGCCCGCGGACCAGAAGCGCAGCCACGACGCCATCCGGCGGGCCGTCGGCGAGATCTGCGCGGCGGAAGCCGTCCCCGTCGTGTTGGGCGGCGATCACTCCATCGCGCATCCCGACGTGGGCGCGGTGGCGGCTCACGTCAAACCCGCCACGCTCGGGTTGGTCCACTTCGACGCCCATGCCGACAACGCTCCGAGCCTGTGGGGCGTCACGCTTTCCCACGGGACACCGATGCGCCTCCTGGTGGAGGAGGGTTCACTGGAGGGGCGAAACATCGTGCAGATCGGCCTCCGCGGCTACTGGCCCGATCCCGAGGACTTCGAATGGGCTCGGGGGCAGGGCTTCCGGTGGCATCTCATGGAAGAGATCTCGGACCGCGGCATGGCCGCAGTCATGGACGACGTGGTGGCAGCAGCCAAGCTATGGGACCACATGTTCTTGTCGTTCGACATCGACGTTTGCGATCCGGGGTTCGCCCCCGGGACCGGGACTCCCGAGCCGGGGGGGATCACCGCCCGCGAGGCGCTGCGAGCGGTCCGCCGCCTGGCCTACGAGGTGGGCTTCGCCGGGATGGAGGTGGTCGAGGTTTCGCCGCCCTACGACCACGCCGACGTCACGGCGTTCCTGGCGAATCGCCTCGTGCTGGAAGCGCTGTCCGGGCTGGCGCTAAGGAAACTCGGCCGCGAACCGAAGCCGGAACGATCGAGCTGAGCGGGTTCACTCGCCCAGTTCGGCGCAGAAGTCGGCGAACGCGTCCACGTAGATGCGGATGTCGTCCTCGGAGTGCTGCACGCTGATCGACCACTGCTCCTCGTCCCCGGGCGTCATGAAGATGCCCCGGTTGAGCAGCCACGGCCATGACGCCGAGAAGAGTTCGGCGTTGCACTCCAGGAAGTCGCGGTAGTTCGTGAGCGGTTGCGATCGATAGGAGACGCACCCCTTCGCCCCCAGGTCGACCGCGTGGGCCGGGATCCGATACTCCTTGATGGCCCGCTTGCATCCCTCGGCGAGCAACGTCCCGAGCTTCGCCAGGTGATCGTACGCGCCGGGAGTGAGCACCTCGGTCAGCGCGACCAGGCCCGCCTTCGCCGACAATGGATTCCCGTTGAAGGTTCCCTGCTGGGCCGCTCCCTTCGTCACCCAGTCCATGACGTCGGCCCGCCCCCCGAACGCGCCGATCGTGGTCCCGCCGCCGATGGCCTTGGCGAAGCACGCCAGATCGGGCTGGACGCCGAACCGCTCGGTGGCCCCACCGGCGGCAACGGTGGCCCCCGACTTCACCTCGTCGAAGATCAGCACGACGCCGTGCTTCGAGCACAGGTCTCGCACCGCCTGGAGGTAGCCCGGCTGGGGCAGCACGATGCCGAGGTTCATCATGATCGGCTCCATGATCAGCGCCGCGATCTCGGACCCGTGCTCAGAGAGCACATGGTTGAGCGCCGCAGCGTTATTGAACGGCACGATCAGCGTGTAGTCCGCCATCACCTTCGGCACGCCCTTGGAGGTGGGGATAGTGCGGTAGACGTCGCCCGCCGAATCGGCTGCATCCCCACTGGTCGTGTCCCGAAGCCCCAGGAGGTCGGCTTCCGGCAACACGGAGAACAGCACGGCGTCGTGGTGCCCGTGATAGGACCCCTCGATCTTCAAGATGACGTCTCGGCCGGTGGCGGCGCGGGCTACCCGGATCGCGTCCATCGTCGCCTCCGTGCCGGAGTTCACGATCCGAACCCGATCGAGGCGGAACCTGCGGCACAGCTCCTCGGCCAACGCCACCGTGTCCTCGGTGGTCACCGCGAAGTGGACGCCGCTCCGGGCTGCTCGCTCGATGGCCTCCACGATCTTGGGATGGGCGTGTCCCACGACGTTCACACCGAAACCGCCGTGATAGTCACGGTACTCGGTCCCGTCGACGTCCCACACGTGCGATCCGCGACCGTGGTCGAGGTAGATGGGATACGGGTCGTTCGCCTGGAAGTTCGAGGCCACCCCCTTGGGCAACACTCGAACCGCCCGCTCGTACAGCTTGGCCGAGGCCTGGGTTCGATCGAGGAGCCTCTTCCCCTCGCGGTCGGCGATCTCCCTCGCCCGCGCGGTGAGCCGCTGTGTCTCGGTGTCGATACTCATCGCGATCAGGCCTTCTTTCGCTGGAGGGCGACGTTGGAGACGGCCAGCAGAACCCCGCCCGCGAAGATCAGCGTCCCCATCACGAACACCTGCGGAGGGATGCCCACCTTCACGGCGCCGTAGACCCACAGGGGGAACGTCTGGACGGTGCCGGCGTTGAAGTTCGTGATCACGAAGTCGTCGATGGAAAGGGCGAACGCGAGCAGGGCCCCGGCCAGGATGCCGGGGAAGATGATCGGGAAGGTGACCTTCCAGAACGTCGTCCAGGGGCCTGCCCCGAGGTCCTGGGCCGCTTCCTCCAGCGACCGCTCGAACCCAGCCAACCGGGCTCGGACCGTCACCGTCACGTAGGCGATGTTGAACATGACGTGGGCGATGATGATCGTGAGGATGCCTCGCGGGACCCCGAAGGTGATGAACAGCGACAGGAGCGAGGCGCCCAGGACGATCTCCGGCGCGCTGATGTTCATGAAGAGCACGAAGTCGGCCGAGGATCTTCCGCGGAAGCGATAGCGCACCAGGGCCAGGGCGATCAAGGTCCCGAGAGCGGTCGCGATGACCGTGCTGATGGTGGCCACGATCAGAGAATTCTTGAGGGCGGCGGTGAGATCCGGCTTGTCGAACACTCGCGGATACCAGTGGACGGTGAAGCCCACCCACTTAAAGCTGACCTTCTTGAAGCCAGAGTCGTTGAAGCTGTAGAGGATCATCACGAGGATCGGCGACACCAGGTAGAGCATCACGATGGCCGCATAACCCGGCAGGATCCATCGGGTCCACCTCCGGCGGCGGCCCCCGGGCTTCGGCTCGGAGACCGAGGGCACCTCGCGCGGAACCTCTCGGGTGGCGACGGCCATTTACACGTACTCCTCGATGCTGCGAGCCCCCAGCACCTTCGCGTACGCGAAGATCCCCACGAGCAGCCCGCCCATGAGGATGAATGACAGCGCCGCTGCGATTGGATAGTGGAAGTTCGTGAGGTACTCGAGCTGGATGATGTTACCGATCATCGTCGTCTTGGTTCCTCCCAGGATCGAGGCGTTGACGTAGTCGCCCGCCGCCGGGACGAACGTGAGGAGGACGCCCGCGAACACCCCAGGGATCGACAGTGGGAGGATCACCCGAAGGAACACCTGAACCCTGCTCGAGTAAAGGTCCCTGGCGGCCTCGACCACGCTCCGGTCGATCCGGTCAAGCGACACGTACAGGGGCAGGGCCATGAACGGGAGGAAGTTGTAGGCGATGCCGGCGATCACTGCGGTCGAGGTCGCCAACACATGGAAACTCTCCGGCAGCAGGTTCCACCGCTTCAGCGCACCCAGGACCATGCCGTCGTCGGCCAGGATGAACTGCCAAGCCAGCGTGCGGATGACGAACGAGACGAAGAACGGCAGGAGCAACATGAACAGGAACGTCGTCTTGTGGCGGCCTCCCCGGAAGGCGATCCAGTAGGCCAGCGGATAGGAGACCACCAGCGTCACGACCGTGGCGATCGAGGCATACCTCAGCGAGCGGAGGAACTGAACGTGATACTTGTCGACGGCGTCGACGAAGTTCCGAACGTGCCAGGTCAGCCGGAACCCGTCGAAGATGTTCCCGGTCTGGAGCGCCATCGACGCCAGGAAGACGATCGGCACCAGAAAGAACAGAACTAGCCAGGCGCCGCCCGGCGAGATCAGGAGATAGGGGGCCAGCCTCTTCCCGAGCCGAGCCCTGCGTCGGCCTACGACGTGTAGATCGGTTGGAAGATGCTGTTCCACTCGTCCTCTTCCGCGGTGTCCTTGAACACCTTGTACTTGTGCGACTTGGCCAGGTCGTCGGTAGAGGGGAACACTAGTGGACTGTTGGCGACCGTCGGGTCATCGATGTCGTTGAGCACGATGTCCTTGGCGGCCGGCACCGGGCTGACGTACCAGATGAAGTCCGCCAGCTGGGCGGCGACCTTCGGATCGTAGGCGTAGTTCATGAACTTGATGGCGTCGACCGGGTGCTTGGCGTTGAGAGGGATGCACTGGTTGTCGGTCCACAGGATCCCGCCCTCGGTGGGAATGGCTGCCTTGATCTCCTTGACACCGTCACCGCCGAAGCTCTTGGGGGCGGAGGCGATGAACAGGTCCCCGGACCAGGCCTGGGTGATGACCGTGTCGCCGTTCTCTAGTGCGTTGATGTAGCTCTGGTCGTAGTACGCGCGGACGATCCCGTCGTCCCGCTGCTTCGTCAGGAGGTCGGCGGCCTTCTGCCACTGGTCCGGCGTGGACTGTTGGACGTCGTAGCCAAGATAGACCAGGGCGGCGCAGGTGAGGTCCTGATTGTTGCCGAACATGCCGACCTTGCCCTTGTACTTCGGGTTCAAGAGGTCGCCGAAGCCGGTGGGCGGATCCTTCACCACCTTCGAGTTGTACCCGATGATCGTGAACCCGGACTGCCAGGCCACCGAGTACTTGTTGCCCGGATCGTAGCTGGGGTCCTTCACCGCCCCGCTGGCATTCGCGGCGAAATTCGGCAGGTACTGGTGGTCGAGCGGGGTCAGGAAGCCCAGTCGGATCATCCGCTCGACCCCTCCGCCGTTGGTGATGACGATGAGGTCGTAGCCCGTGTCGCCTCCCGACTGGAGGACCGGGATGATCTTCGCCAGGAAGGGATCGTTGTCGTTGATGACTGTCTTGTAGCTGACCTTGATGCCGGTCTCCTTGGTGAACTGCTGCAGAGTCGGGCTCTTGCCCTTCGCGTCGACGTCGATGTAGTCCTCCCAGTTGGCGAAGTTCAGCTGCCCGGCGGGAGTTCCGTCCCCGTAGATTTTCTTCAGAACGTCCGCGGAGGGGCTCCCGGTGGGGGTCTTGTTGCTCGACGTCCCCGACACGCCGCAGGCCTCCAGGAGAGCGGACAGGCCGAGGGCGCCGGCCCCGGCACCCATGCCCTTCAGGAGGTCTCGCCGGGACATCCGCCGTTGGGTCAGCCCGCGGAGCAGCGCGGGGTCGATCCGGCGAGGGTCGAGTGGTTCGGTCACGTCTCCTCCTCCCATTCGGCGAGTGGCGCCGACGCTCGTACGACGAAGGTGTGTTCGGGCCGCCACAGCAAGCGGACCCGCTGTCCCGGTGCCGGGATGGTCTCGGCCCCCAGGTTCTGCGCGTAGACAGTGAGGGTTCGGTCCTCCGGGCCGTCGACGGTGAACTGGTGGTGGACGCCGACGTAGGTCGCCATGCGGAGCGTGCCCGCGATGGCGTTCCATCTCCCCGCCAGAACCGCCCCGTCCTGCTCCAGCCGGATCTTCTCGGGCCGGACGCCCACCTTTACCTTCTGGCTCGGGGCGTCGAAGCGGTCCGCAGGAACGGCGATGACGTCGCCGCTCGACAGCAGGATGGTGACCTCCGACCCGTTGGAGTCCTTCACTTCCCCGTCGAGGAGGTTCGACGCGCCCAGGAACCCGGCCACGAACTCGGTGGCCGGCTTCTCGTAGATGTCTTCGGGGGCCCCGATCTGCTCGATCTTGCCGTGCCGCATGACCGCGATGCGGTCGGACATGGTCATGGCTTCTTCCTGGTCGTGGGTGACGTAGAGGAACGTCACGCCGACCTCGTGCTGGATCCGCTTCAGCTCGAGCTGCATCTGCTTGCGGAGCTTCAAGTCGAGCGCTCCGAGCGGCTCGTCCAGCAGCAGCACCTGAGGTTGGTTGACCAGGGCCCGGGCCAGCGCCACCCGCTGCCGCTGGCCTCCGGAGAGCTGTGACTGCTTGCGCCGCTCGAAGCCGGGCAGGTCGACCAGCCGAAGGGCATCCCGGACCCGCCGCACGATCTCGGACTTCTGCACCTTCTTCCTGCGCAGGCCGAAAGCGACGTTTTCGAACACGTTCAGGTGAGGAAACAAGGCGTAGGACTGGAAGACGGTATTCACGTTGCGGCGGTAGGCGGGGAGGGTCGTCACGTCCTGTCCGCCCAGGTAGATGGTCCCCCGGGTGGGCTCTTCGAACCCGCCGATCATGCGCAGCGTGGTGGTCTTGCCGCAGCCCGAGGGCCCGAGGAGGCTGAAGAACTCGCCTCGATCGATCTCGAGCGTCAGGTCATCGACCGCGGTGACCTCGGCGAACCGCTTGGTGACCCGGTCCACCCGAACGTCGATGTCGGCCAAGGGCGCCCTCGCAGGTGGCAGGCTGGTGACAGTGCCCGATTGTCGCACGGCTGGGCGCGTTGTAGCGATGGCCCACCGTACCGGCGTCTGGAGGCCGGAGGGTGGGCCCCATGGGCAAAGACGAAGGAGTCGCTTTGTACAGGCGGGCCAGTAGTTGACCGAATCCGAAGGGGGCAGCCTTCCCCAGCCACCCCCTTCGGTTCGTTTCGCCACGTCCCTAGAGAGGGACGTGCGAGAGGACCATGATACGGGGTTCGGTCATTTCGTCCATCGCGTAACGCAAGCCCTCCCGGCCGTACCCCGACTCCTTCGACCCGCCGTACGGCATCTGGTCGGCTCGAAAGGCCGAGACGTCGTTCACGATGATCCCGCCGACCTCGAGCTCGCGATGGGCCAGCATGGCCCGCTCGATCGAGGAGGTGAACACCCCGGCCTGGAGGCCGTACTCCGAATCGTTCACCTCGGCCAGGGCCTCCTCGAAGGTCTGATAGGGCTGGACCGTGATGACCGGGCCGAAGATCTCCATGCACCGGACCTTCATCTCGGGCGACGTCTTGGCGAGCACGGTCGGGTGGTAAAAGGGGTCCTCCCGCTTCCCCCCGGTGAGGACCTCGGCGCCCTGGTCGACGGCCTCTTTGACCCAGGCGTCGACCCGTTCCAAGGCGTCGTGGTCGATGAGCGGGCCCACATCCACGGAGGGGTCAAGCGGGTCACCGACCTTGAGCGACTCCACCTGCTTGATCAGCCGGGCAACGAAGTCCTCGTACACCTCCGACTGGATCAGCACCCTCTGCACCGAGATGCAGGACTGGCCGGCCTGGTAGTAGCCGCCCACCGCCACCCGGGCGGCAGCGTGATCGAGGTCGGCGTCTGAGTGCACGATGACCCCGGCGTTCCCCCCGAGCTCCAGCGTCGCGTGTTTGTGCGGATCGAGGCCCTTCAGCTTCCATCCGATCCCCGAGCCGGTGAACGAGAGCTTCTTGAACCGCCGGTCTTCGACCAACTTCTGGGCACGGTCGCTGGAGATCGGAAGGACAGACAACATTCCCTTGGGCAGCTCGGTCTCGTCGAACAGCTCGGCCAGAGCCAGGGCTCCGAGCGGAGTCACCCCGGCCGGCTTCACCACGATGGGCGCCCCTACGGCCAGGGCCGGCGCCACCTTGTGCGCCACCAGGTTGACCGGGAAGTTGAACGGACTGATCCCCAGAACCGGTCCGTAGGGGAACCGACGGATGATCCCGGCCCGCGACCCGAGCGACTGCTCGGTGTCCAAGGGAACGAACTCCCCGCCGAACCGCCGGGTCTCCTCGGAGGCCCACCGGAAGGTGGAGACGGCCCGCGTCACCTCGATCTTGGACCACTTAAGAGGCTTTCCGCCCTCTCGTGCCACCAGCTCGGAGAGTTCGTCCATCCGCTCGGCGATGCGGCGCGAGATGAGGGCCAGAGCATCGGCCCGGACGTAGGTGGGGAGGTGGCGGGACTCCTTGAAGGTGCTGGCCGCGGCCGCGACGGACTGCTCGACGTCCTCGTCGGTGGGCACACCGATCTCGGCCACGACGCTTCCGTCGTACGGGCTCTTGACGGCAAGGGTTCCCCGGCCGGTCTTCCATTTTCCGGCCGCGTAAAAGGGTCTCGTCTTCGCTGCCATCACGCCCTCATCAGGTCAGTCGATCGCCGCCATCACGTGCTTGAGGTTCGTGTACTCCTCGATCGAGTAGATCGACATGTCCTTCCCGTAGCCGCTCTGCTTGTACCCGCCGTGGGGCATCTCGGGCGTGAGCGGGATGTGGGTGTTGATCCACACCGTCCCGAACTTCAGCCGCCGAGAGGCGTTCAGCGCGCGCCCGATGTCCCTCGTCCACACCGAGGCCGCCAAGCCATAATCGACGTCGTTGGCCCACGCCAGCGCCTGGTCGTCGTCCTCGAACCGCTGGACCGTGACGACCGGCCCGAAGATCTCCTTCCTCACCACCTCTGCATCCTGCCCGACGCCTGCGATGACGGTGGGCTTGATGAAGAATCCGGGGCCCTTCATGGCCTCGCCGCCCGTCAGCACCTTCGCGTCGGTCTTCCTGGCGCGCTCGAGGAAGCCCATGACCCGCTGGTAGTGCTCCTTCGACACGATGGGCCCCATCTCCGTGTCTTCCTTCAGGGGATCTCCGACGGTGATGGACTCCACCGCCGGCACGAGCTGGGTGAGGAGGTTGTCGTAGACCTTGGGTCCGGCCAGCACCCGGCAGGCCGCCGTGCAGTCCTGCCCTGAGTTGAAGTAGCCGGCGATCTTGATCCACTCCACGGAGGACTCCAGGTTCGCGTCGTCGAACACGATCACCGGGGCCTTGCCGCCGAGCTCGAGGTGGACCCGTTTCAGGGTGTCGGCGGCCGCCCGGGCCACTTCCTTCCCGGTCGTGACCTCTCCCGTGAGCGACACCATGCCGACCTGAGGGTGCTTGACGATCGCCGCACCGGTGGGAACGCCGTCCCCCAGGACGACGTTGAAGACACCGGGCGGGAAGATGTCGCCGGCCAGCTCGGCCACCCGAAGGAGCGAGAGCGGCGTCCACTCGGACGGCTTGACGACCACCGTGTTCCCGGCGGCGAGGGCCGGACCGAACTTCCAGATCGCCATCCACAACGGGTAGTTCCAGGGCGCGATGAGGCCCACCACGCCGATCGGCTCGCGCCTCAGCATGCTCGTGAAGAGCGTCGAGTCCACCTTGAAATACTCACCGACCGCACGGCCCTCCATGACCCGGGCCGCCCCCGCGAAGAACCGCAGGTGGTCGGTCATGACCGGCATCTCGTCTCGCATCACCGACGCGAACGGCTTGCCCACGTTCTCGGTCTCGATCCGGCCGATCTCCTCGGCGTGCTCGTCGATGGCGGCGGCCAGCTTCAGCATCATGGCCTGCCGCTCGCCGGGGGTCGTGTCGAACCAGACCTCGTCGAACGCCTTCTGGGCGGCCTTCACCGCCCGGTGGACGTCCTCCTCGGAACCACGGGGGATCTCGGCGATGACGTCGCCCGTCGCCGGATTGACGACGGGGAGCCGCTCCTCAGCAGTGCTGTCGATCCACTCCCCCCCAACGAACATCTGACGCTGCTTGATCGCGGTGGCCATGCTCGCCTCCTGACCTTATACGGCCGGGACAACGGCCCCGCCGCGAAATGCCGGGGGGGGTAGACGGTCAGGCCGTCGGCTCTTCGCCCTGCTCCATCGAGAGAAACTCAGGCATGATGATGTCGAATCCCTCCTGTCGCTCGAGCAGGTCCTCGGCTTGGAGGTCCACAGGCTCGACGTCGGGGTCCTCGTCGTCCAGGAGGCCCGGCGAGTCTCCCACGTGGACGGTTCGCGTCACCTCCATTGCCACCTCGAGCTGCAGCACGATGCCCGAGAGGTGATCCCGGGCGGCGGACAGGTCGGCGAGGGCGAGGTCCCGGCTGTGGGCCAGCCCCACGAGCACGTGATCGCGCTCGGCCCGGGCTTCCTGCAGGGCCTCCTCGGCCTGCACGATCAGTCGCTCGGCTTCCTCTTCGGCCTCTTTCCTGATCTGCTGCGCCAACTTGTGGGCCTCGGAGAGTTGCTGCTTGGCCTCGTCGTCCGCTTCCCGGCGAATCTTCTCCGCCTGCTGGTCCGCCAGCCGGATGAAGTCGGCCATCCTCGCGCCCAGCTGGTTGTACGCGTCGTCCTTGGCCATCTGGTACCGGCGCCGAGCGGAGTCGCGCTCTCCTCGGGCCTCCTCCAACTCGTCCTCCAGTGACTCGGTCCGCGCCACGAGTCGCATGATGTAGTCCTGGACCTGGTCCGGGTCGAAGCCGCGCAGCACCGTGGTGAAGTGCGGGTAGACGCTGTCGGCGTCCGGAGGGCCGAAGAGGTCGAGGTCTGCGGTGGTGGACATGAGGCCTCCTTCCTGGCTGAGCTCGGGGAAGAGCAGGACGAGAAAGCGTCCCTGTCCGCAGGGCCTATGAGGTCTAGGGGTAGGACTCTAGCCCTGGAAAACGTGATTTCAATGACCTTCGGCAGGGAACCTCACGGCGCGGGCCCTGACCTTCGAGCTGTCGGACGGTCCTGCGGCGGAGCGCTCGCCCGTATCGAGGAGATCCCTGGCTCGGAGGGCCAGGAAGAATTCCATGCGATCGCGGGCCGACGACAGGCGCCGGCCGGTGAGCTCCTCGACCTTTCGCATCCGGTAACGAAGCGTGTGCCGGTGCACGAAGAGGTCCTTGGCCGCCGCCTCCCATCGGGCGTTTCGCTCGAGGAAGCCGCGGAGCGACGCGAGGAGGTCACCGCCGTGCGCCCGGTCGTAGAGGTCGAGCGGGGCGAGCACGCTGTCCGCGAACGTGCGAAGGGCCTCGGGATCCTGGAGGGAGAGCAGGAGCTGGTAAGTGCCGAGGTCGGCGAATTCCGCCTGGAGCCTTCCCTCCGTCCGGCACAGTTGCAGCGCGTAACGGGACTCCCGCACGCCTTGCAGGAGCTGCTCGAACGGGACCAGGCTGCCGACGCCGGCCAGCACCGGGCCGCGAGACCGAGCCGCCACCGCCTCGCGCAGTCCGGGGAGAAAGCCCGGGCCATCCGGCTGCACCACGGACAGCACCAGGTCCTCGCGAGGTGAGGACAGGAACGCTCGCCCCTGCCGGGACAGGGCCTCTTCGCACGCCATGGCGAGCCTCTCCGGCGCTTCGGTGGTACTCGAGAACACCACCACGGCAAGGGGCCGGCCCAGATCGAACCCCAGCCGCTCCAGCGCGAGCCGGGCTTCCCCCGGAGCGACCGAACCACGGAGGATCTGATCGAGCAGGTCCCCTTTCAGTCGCCGTTCCGCGTCCGACACCGCCCGGGCTTTGGCCAGCTCGAGCGCGAGGAGGGCCAGCGCGTGGCTCGACACGATCCGGTCGAACTGAGTGAGCGGTTCCTTCTTGCCGGTGGCCAGGAAGGCTTCGATGCGGCCTTGCGACGTCACGGGTTGGATCGAGACGTGCTGTCCTCGCTCCACCACCGACAGGCTGAACCGCAGGCCCTCCGCCCGTGGCGAGTGCAGTTCGTCGAGCACCAGGGAGATCTGGGACCGCGCGGCCGCCGGCATGGCGGCGACGGGCGAGCCGTGCAGGTCCAGCAGCAGGGCCCATCCCTTGGTGGCTCTGGTCAGGGCGGCGACGATCCCCTCGACCCCTTGCCCCTCCAGCACCGCCCGGGTCAGGGAGTGTTCGGCCTCCAACGACCTCGACAGCACGTCGTACTGCTCGGCCAACAGCCGAGTGAACACGGCCTCGGTGATGGCGATGAAGGGCACCTCGTAGGGAACCTCGAATACGGGGAAGGAGACTCGGTCGGCGGCCTGCGCCAGTGGCCGTGGAACGTTCCTGAACGAGAACCCGGTCCCGAACCCCAGGCCGGCCAGGCCGGCCTGCCTCAGCCGGTCGAGATAGGCGCGCTGGTGAGCGGGAGTCTTGCCGACTCCCATGCCCGTGGTGAGGAGGATCTCCCCGCCCTTGAGCCACGGCGTGGGGTCCTCCAGCTCGCTCACGTGGACCCACCGGATGGCGCCAGATACTCCGGCCGATCCGGCCACCAACCGGATGTCCAGACCCGGCGTCTTGAGCAGGTCACCCACGGTGAGCGCCATCAGCGCATTGTACGGTTCGTACAAGCGAACCGAGCACTCGGGGTTGGCAGCAGCGCAGGGAGGAGCGGCCCTCGGTGTCCGGAGCGTACAAAGGGAGGAGGTTGGTTTTCCCGGCCGGGACCTGATAGGACCGCCGCGGCGGGAGCCAGACTGGAGCGCCACCGACCGACGAAGAGAGGACGTATGGATATCGCCCAGGAACGACGGCTGGTCAC
>WNFU01015610.1_pt1 | contig 22842 bp, 23 predicted proteins | sample 5400121 | NCBI WGS metagenome assembly WNFU01 (sample SAMN13153360, study PRJNA577476) | soil metagenome | isolation source: 100 cm soil or saprolite under grassland replicate 1 | place: USA:California | collected 2016-06-15
TGGCCAGCAGGCCCTTGCGGGCCAGCCGGTCCATCACGGTCAGCACGGTGGTGTAGGCGACCGGTTGGGACGCGGCCAGCGCGTCGACGACCTGCCGGCCGGTGACCGGGCCGTTGGCGGCCCACACGACCTCCATGATGGCCTGCTCGAGTTCCCCGAAGCCTCGCCGCGGCACGGCCTCACCCCCGTTCCTGGGCTGCTCGGGAACCTACGATACCCGGCCGGGCGTGGGCGACCCGCCGGCTTCGCCGCCAGGCTCGGCGGGCTGGGCGGCGGCCTGCTGGGCGCGGAGGTCGGCCAGCTCGCGCTCCAGCGCGGTGATCCGCGCCGCCACGTCGGCCGGCGGCCGCTGCGCCTGGCCGCCGGAGCCGCCCATGCGCCGCATCGCGACCATGCAGGCCACCATCAGTAGCGGGCAGGCGAGCGCGGGCGCGTACAGCAGCAGCCGGGACATGCGCGGGTCCTTTCTCGCGCCGTGGACGGCCGCGCGGAGCCGATGGCCGTGCCTCCTACGAGTTGTCGTAGTATAACTCCTACACGATGTCAGAGCCGCCCGTCGTCCACGACGCCAAGGACCCGCCGCCACCGCCGACCACCGAGCGGAGGGGACGGCTGGTCCCCGGGCTGGTCCTGGCCGCGCTGCTGCTCGTCGCCGCCGCCGCCGGCGTCCGCACGGTTGCCCAGAGGCTGCACAGCGGGACGGACGCGGCCGGGTTCACCGTCGCCGACCGGCCCGCCGTCGACAGCGACGTCCGCCACCGGCAGGCCACCTTCCACGGCACCCTGCTCGGCGACGGCGGTCGCTGGTCGTCGACCTCGGCGCGCGGGCACGTCCTGGTGGTCAACTTCTGGGCCTCCTGGTGCGGCCCCTGCCGCGCCGAGCAGCCAGGCCTGACCTCGGTCGCCCGCGCCTTCCGGGACCGCAGGGTGGAGTTCATCGGCGTCAACATCCAGGACAACCGGCCGGCCGCACGCGCCTACGTCGAGGAGTTCGCCGTCCCCTACCCGTCGCTGTTCGACCCGGGCGCGCAGACCGCGACCGAGCTGCCCGCGGTCGCGCTGCCCACGACGTTCGTCCTGGACCGCGACGGGGTGATCGCCTACCAGCTCACCGGCAAGACCACCGTGCCGGTCCTGACCGCACGGCTGCAGGCGCTGCTCGCCCAAGGAGGCCGGTGGCGGTGAGCGGCACGTTCCTGGTCGCGGCGGCGTTCCTCGCCGGCCTGGTCAGCTTCTCCTCGCCATGCTGCCTGCCGCTGCTGCCCGGCTACGTCGCCTACGTCGGCGGCACCGGCAGCCAACCGACCGGCCGGGTGATGGCCGCCGCCGCGCTGTTCACCCTGGGGTTCGGCGCCACCTTCACCGCACTGGGCGCCAGCGCGTCCTGGCTCGGCGGGCTGCTGCTGGCCGGCAGGCCGGGGCTGGTCCGCGCCGCCGGCGTCCTGGTCGCCGCGGTTGGGGTCGTGACCCTGCTCGGCGCGGAGCCGCGCCCGCTGGCCCGGGAACGCCGCCTGCTCGCCCTGCACTGCGTCCCGCGGGGGCCCGCGTTCGCCGCGCCGCTGGGCGCGGCGTTCGCGCTGGGCTGGACGCCGTGCATCGGACCGGTCCTGGCGGGGCTGCTGACCGCCGCGGCCGCCACCCCGACCGCGGCCGTCGGCGCCGGGCTGCTGGCCGTCTACGCCGCCGGGCTGGCCGTGCCGTTCCTGCTGCTGGCCTGGGCGGTCGCCCACGGGCGAAGCGCCACCGGGCTGCTGCGCCGCCACCACACCGCGCTCGCCCGGGTGGGCGGCAGCCTGCTGCTGGCCATGGGGGCGGCGATGGTCGCCGGCTGGTGGACGCGGCTGTTCGCGCCACTGGTCCGCTCGTTCGCCCGCGCCGGCTGGCCGCCGATCTGACCATGCCGACCCGCGCGCCCCGCCGGCTGCTCCCCCTCGTGGTGGGCCTTGCCTGGCTGCTCGCCGCCTGCACCACCGGTGCGGGCAGGGCGGCCGACCCGGCCGCCACGCCCGGCGCCGCTCGCGGCGCCCTGCGGGTCACGATGGCCGGCTTCGCCGGCGGTCCCGGGTTCACCCTCCCCGACGACCTGCACGGCCGCCCGCTGGTGCTGAACGTGTGGGCGTCGTGGTGCGCGCCGTGCCGCAAGGAGATGCCCGCCTTCGAGCAGGTCCACCGGCAGCTCGCCGGCAAGGTGGGCTTCCTCGGCCTGGACCAGAACGACCAGGTCGACGCCGCCCGCCGCTTCGTCGCCGAGACCGGCGTCACCTACCGGTTGGCGGCCGACCCCCACGGCCAGGCCAGCGCCAAGCTGGGCGTCGCCGGCCTACCGACGACCCTGTTCATCGCCTCCGACGGCACCCTACGCGGCCGCCGCGTCGGCGCCATGACCGCCGAGCAGCTCCGCGCCGCGGTCGACACCTACCTCGGCCAACGGCCCTGACCCCGCGCCCGAGCACCCTGGAGGCGCCCACCCGATGCGCAAGGCCAGCCCCAGCGCCGCCGACGCCCACGCTCGACCGCCAACCCGGGCCGACGCTCCGCTCGCCCGTATGGGTCGCCCGCGCGCCACGCCACGGCCGGCTGGCGTCGGCGGAGCGCCGCCCGGGCCAGCCCGGTCGGGCTCGGCTGCCGCTGGTCGACCCCTTGGCGGTCAACGCCCGGATCATCGGCTGCGCTCCTATGCTGGGTATGACGGCCCGGGCTAGGAGGTTGGAGTGGCTGGGGTGTCACGCAGGCAGTTCCTCGTCGCCGCCGGCGCCGGGGCCACGGGGCTGGCCGCGGGCGCCTGCACCGGCCGCCCGAAGCCCCGGCCGGTCGGGCCGTCCGCCGCGGCGGTCGCCCAGGCCGAGGCGCGCCGCCACAAGCCCGGCGCCGCCACCCACCAGGTGGACCTGGTCGCCGGGCCGGCCACCCTCGACCTGGCCGGCACCAAGGTCACCACCTGGGCGTACAACCAGACCGTGCCCGGCCCGGCGGTGCGGCTGCGGGCCGGCGAGGTGCTCCGCGCCGAGCTGACCAACCGGCTGCCCGAGTCGACCAGCATCCACTGGCACGGCGTCGCGCTGCGCAACGACATGGACGGCGTCCCCGGCGTGACCCAGCCGGCGATCCCGCCCGGCGGCCGCTTCACCTACCAGTTCACCGCGCCCGACCCGGGCACCTTCTTCTTCCACCCCCACACCGGCCTGCAGCTCGACCGCGGCCTGTACGCGCCGCTGCTGGTCGACGACCCCGCCGAGCCGGGCGCCTACGACCACGAGGCGGTGGTGGTGCTCGACGACTGGACCGACGGGGTCGGCGCCAGCCCCGAGCAGCTCCAAGCCCGGCTGCAGCAGCAGGGCGGGATGATGGGCGGCGGCATGATGGGCATGATGGGCCAAGGCGGCAGCCAGACGCTCGGCGGGGCTGGCGGCCAGCTCGACTACCCGGCCTACCTGCTCAACGGCCGCCCACCCAGCGACCCGCCCACCATCCGCGCCAAACCGGGGGCACGGCTGCGGCTGCGGGTGGTCAACGCCGCCGCCGAGACCGCCTTCCGCCTGGCCCTGGGCGGCCACCGCCTCACCGTCACCCACACCGACGGCATGCCCGTCCGTCCGGTCACCGTCGACACGCTGGTGCTGGGCATGGGCGAGCGCTACGACGCGCTGGTCACGCTGGGCGACGGCGCCGCCCCGCTGGTCGCCGTCGCCGAGGGCAAGCGCGGCGGGGCGTTCGGGGTCGTGCGCACCGGTGCTGGGGCGACGCCCGCAGCGGACGCCCACCCGGCCGAGCTCGACGGCCGCCTCCTCGACCTGGCCGAGCTGCGCGCCGCTCCCAGGGTCTCCCTCCCCGCGCGCCAGCCGGACCGCCGCCACCGGGTGGTGCTGTCGGGCGGGATGATGGACGCGCGCTGGACGATCAACGGCCGCACCGCCGACGACGCGGTCCCGCTCACGGTGGGGCAGGGCGAACGCGTGCGGCTGCTGTTCGCCAACCAGTCGATGATGTTCCACCCGATGCACCTGCACGGCCACAGCTTCCAGGTCCAGGGCGGCCCGGGACCCGGCCCGCGCAAGGACACCGTGATCGTGCGGCCGATGGAGCAGCTCGCCGTCGACCTGGCCGCCGACAACCCGGGCCAGTGGATGCTGCACTGCCACAACCTCTACCACCAGCAGGCCGGCATGATGACCACGCTGTCCTACGTCAGCTGACACCAGCGCGTGATGCTCCCAACGGCCGCGGACGTCGAGCATCGCAACCGTCACCACAATGCGCGCGATGGTGGCTGAAGAAGAACGGCATGAGTGGCTGCGCGATGCCGGGGGATGCTGCGGCCGAGCGGCCACCAGCACCCAAGAGGAAGGCCTGCATGCCAATGGATGAACCGCCTGCGCCCCGCGGGTCCACCTCGGCCCAAAGCCACAACGACCCGGCCTTGTCCCAATCCTTCGACGCCATCGTGGTCGGCTCCGGCCCCGGAGGAGCGACCGTCGCGCGCGAGCTGACCAGACGAGGCTGGAACGTCCTCATCCTCGAGCGAGGCGACGAGGCCCCGGTCACGGGGAGCATGACCCAGACCCTCCGCGAACTGTGGATGCCCGCACGCAGCCTGTTCGTGACCAATCGGCTCCTCGCGGTCCTTCGCGGCGTCACCGTGGGAGGCAGCTCGATCTACTTCTTCGGGACCGCGTGGGAGCCTCCCTACGAGCTGTTCTCCAAGCACGGCATCGACCTGCGCCCCCAGGTGGCAGACGCCAAGCGCGAGCTGCCCATCGGGCCGCTGCCACCGGACCTGATGGGCCCCTCGGCGCGGCGCGTGATGGACAGCGCGACCGAGCTGGGATACGACTGGAAACCGATTCCCAAGTACTTCGACCAAGACCGGCTCGGCGGCGCGCCGATGGGCTCCTACGGGGTTCCGACCTACGAAGCCAAGTGGAACGCGCGCATGTTCGTCGACGAGGCCGTCTCGCTGGGCGCCACGCTGGTGACCAGAGCCAGAGCCCGACGCGTGCTCATCGAAGACGGCGTCGCCACGGGCGTCGAGTTCGTCCACGGCGGCAAGCCCCGGACCGCGCTCGGAGCAACCGTGGTCGTCGCGGCAGGAGGCATCGGCTCGCCGATGCTGTTGCGCGCCAGCGGGATCGAGGATGCCGGGCGGTCGTTCTTCTGCGACCCGGTCGTGGTGGTGATCGGCTCGCTGCGCGGCCCGGGTCAGGGCCAGGAGCTGCCGATGACCGCAGGCGTCCTGATCGAGGACGAGGGGTACACGCTGACCGACTTCTCGGTGCCACGATGGCTCTACTCGTTGATCACCGCCGAGGTGGGAAGGGTCGACAAGCTCCTCTCCTACCAGCGGGCTGCCGCGATCCTGGTCGAAACCAAGGACGAGCTCAACGGCCGGATCACGACGCGGGGCGGCATCCGCAAACCGCTCACCCAGGGCGACCGTCAACGGCTGGCCCGTGGGACACAGCGAGCCAGGAAGATCCTTGCGAACGCCGGCGCAGAGCGCTTGTGCCGCAGCTGGTTGTTCGCTGTTCAGCCCGGCGGCACCGTCCCGATCGGCCGGCTGCTCGATCCCGACCTGCAGACCGAGGTCGAGAACCTCTACGTGTGCGACGCGTCGGTCATCCCCGATCCGTGGGGCCTGCCGCCGTCACTGACGCTGATTGGCCTGGGTAAGCGGCTCGCGGGACACCTCGTCGGCCGTTCGTCCAGCAGGTTCGCCGGAGCGAGGGAGCAGACCCCGAGGCCCCCTGCGGGCCAATAGCCTCGCAGCCGTCCAGCTTAGCCTGGGTCCACCGCGGTGGTCTTGTGGTGTGGCTGTGACTCAGTTATGAAAAGGGCCCTTGAGCTGGGAGAATGGCGGTGGCGAGCCAGCCACGAATCCCAACCCGGAGGGCACCTTTTCGATGCCATCGTCGCACACCCCGGATGCCCTCGTCGTCGCCTTCGATGACCACCACGCCGTCGCCAACGCGGGCCTGGCGCTGACCGCAACGCTGGCCGAACGCCTGGGTGTGGAGGCGGTGGTCGACGAGCTGGTTGACCTCGGCGACCGACCTGGTGCGCACCGGCCCGGCCGCAAGGTGCTGACCCTGCTGCACACGATGGTGGCTGGCGGCGACGCAATCGACGATGCCGACGTGCTGCGGACGGGACACACCACGCAGGTGCTCGGCCATCTGGCCCCCTCGACGCTGGGCACGTTCCTGCGCTCGTTCACCTTCGGCCACATCCGCCAGCTCGACCGGGTCGCCGAGACCCTCCTGGCCCGGGCGTGGGCCGCCGGCGCCGGCCCGGGCGAGCAGGAGCTGACGATGGACCTCGATTCGACGGTGTGCGAGGTCCACGGCCACGCCAAGGGTGGGGCGGCCTACGGCTACACCCACCGGCTTGGCTACCACCCGGTGCTGGCCAGCAGGGCCGACACCGGCGAGGTGCTTCACCTGCGCATGCGCACCGGCTCGGCCAACACCGCCCGCGGGGCCGAACGGTTCGTGGGCGAGCTGGCCGGTCGGGTCCGCCGGGCCGGGGCAGCCGGGCCGCTGACGCTGCGGGGCGACTCGGGGTTCTGGTCGGCCAAGGTCCTGGGTGCGTGCCGGCGCCACGCCATCCGGTTCTCGGTCACGGTCCGCCAGACCAAGCTGGTCACCGCCGCGATCGCCGCCATCGGCGAGGACGCCTGGACCGACATCGACTACCCCGACGGTGGGGTTGCCCAGGTGGCCGAGACCACGCTTGCCGGCAAGGCGGGTGGTCGGCTGGTCGTGCGCCGGACCCGTCTGGTTGGCGCGCAGGCGACGCTGTGGCCGGACTGGCGCCACCACGCGTTGGTCACCGACCGGGCCGGCAGCGCCGTGGAGCTGGACGCCGACCACCGCCGCCACGCCGTGGTCGAGCTCGCCATCCGCGACCTCAAGCAGGGGGCGGGGCTCTGCCACTGCCCGTCCGGGGTGTTCCTGGCCAACGCCGCCTGGGCCATCATCGCCACCCTCGCCCACAACCTGCTGCGCTGGGTCGCCGCCCTCGGGCTCGGCTCCCACGCCCTGGTGGTGGCCAAGACGATCCGCCGGCGCTTCATCACCCTGCCGGGTCGGCTCACCCACTCAGCACGGCGGCGCCACTTGCACCTGCCATCTGGCTGGCCGTGGGCCGAGGGCTTCCTGGCCGCCCTGGCCCGCCTCCGTGCGCTCCCGCTGCAGACCTGAGCAGCAGCAGCGCGGCCCTGCCGCCCCACCGACACCAGCCCTGGCCTGCGCGAAGCGTGCGCCGACAACCACCCACCGTCCTGGAGACGATCCTCGGGGACGAGCCACCCGCGATCAGCAGCCCGATCCCACCCTCGCTGCGCCACCCACTGCGGCAACCTTCATCCGTCGCTGCGTGACCACCCATCCCCGGCGCCCTGGACAGCGCCACGGTGGATTCAGGCTTAGGCGCCAGGCGAGCCAGCGGTTCGGTGCCGCGGTCCAGCTCGACAACGCCACTTGACGCCGCCGCCTCCCGCCGCGTGATCTTCTACGATATGTAGGAGACGATCGGCCCGCCCGCGGGTGGCCGGGAGGCGGTGCATGGGAAGACGACGCGGGGCACGGCAACGCCTGCTGCTGGCCGCCGCGCTAGGGGTGCTGTGGCTGGCGGTCGCCGCCCCGCGGGCCGGCGCGCACGCGCTGCTGCGCAGCGCCGACCCGGCGGCGGGGGCGTCGCTGGCCCAGCCGCCCCGGGAGGTCGTGCTGGCGTTCACCGAGGCGCCGGACCCGGCGCTGTCGAGCATCCGGGTGCTCGACGCCAACGGCCGGGCGGTCGATAGCGGCCGCGCGGGCGTGGTCCCGGGCCGGCCCTTGGCGCTGCGGGCGCCGGTCGGCCGGCTGGCCGACGGCACCTACACGGTGAGCTGGCGGGTGGTCTCCCGCATCGACGGCCACGTCACCCGGGGCAGCTTCGGCTTCGGCGTCGGCGCCGGCAGCGGCGGCGGCGCGGCGCCGACGGGCTCGCCGGCCGCGACGCCGGCCAGCCCCGCCCCGTCGGCGCTGGCGCTGGCCGGCCGCTGGGCGCTGTTCTGGGGGCTGGCGCTGCTGCTCGGCGCGGCCGCCACCGGCCTGCTGGTCTGGCGCGGCCCGCTCCCGGGTCCTGCCCGGCCGCTGCTTGGGGCGGGGCTGGGCCTGGCCGTGGCCGGGCTCGGGATGGTGGTACTGGCCGAACACGCGGCGGTCGGGGTGCCGCTGGGCGCGCTGCTCGCCGCCGCCCCCGGTCGGGCACTGGCGCGCGAGGCCGTCGCGCTCGGCCTGGTCGCCGCCGCGACCGGCGCCCTGCTGGCCCGGCCCCGCAGCCGGGCGGCGCTGGCGGGGATCGGCCTGGCCACGATGGTGGCGCTGGGCGCCCATGCCGCGGGCGGCCACGCCGGCGGGCAGTCGAGCCTGCGCGCCGCCAACCTGCTGGTCCAGTGGGTCCACCTGGCCGCCGTCGCCGCCTGGACCGGCGGACTGGCGTGGCTGCTTGTCGGCCTGCGCGGCCGCGACCGCGGCGAGCTGGTCACCGCGGTGGCGCGCTTCTCCCGCCTGGCCCTGGCCGCGGTGGCGCTGGTGGCCGCGACCGGCCTGGCGCGGGCCGCCGGCGAGGTCGGCAGCCCCTCGCGGCTGCTGGCCACCGGGTTTGGGCGCGCCCTGCTGGCCAAGGCGGCCCTGGTCGCGGTGCTGGCCGCGCTCGCCGCCGCCAACCGCTACCGCCACCTCCCCGCCCTGACCAGTGGTGACGGCAGCCTCGCCACCCTGCGCCGCACCGTGCGCGGCGAACTCGCCGTGGCCGTGGTGGTGGTGCTGGCCGCCGCGCTGCTCGCCGAGCTGCCGCCGGCCGCGTTCGCCACTGCCCCGGCCACCACCCCGCCACCGCCGCCCGGGGCGGTGACGGTCAGCGGCAGCGACTACGCCACCACGGTACGGCTGACCCTGACCGTCACCCCTGGGCTGGCCGGCCCCAACACCTTTACCGCCCGCCTGGCCGACTACGACACCAACGCCCCGCTCCAGGCCAGCCGGGTCGAGCTCGAGTTCGGCCTGCCGGCGCACCCGGACCTGGGCGACTCGACCCTGGAGCTGCGCCGGGTCGCCGACGGGCTGTGGCGCGGCCAGGGCAGCGCCCTGTCGCTGCGGGGCCGCTGGCAGGTCACCGCCCTGGTCGTCGCCGCCGGCCGCGCGGCCAGCGTCCCCCTGCAGGTCCCCACCCGCACCCCGCCGGAGCTGCTCACCCCAGCCCGCACCAGCGGCCCGCCGCCACCCGACCCGCCCGACGCGCTGGTCCTGGGCGGCCGCGCCGGCAGCGCCCTGGTCGGCCTGACCGCCTACGCCCGCGACGGTCTGCTGGTCGTCCGCCTCCGCGGCGGCATCGGCATCCCCCCACCGCTCGCCCCCACCACCCTGCGCCTGTCTCCTGCCCACGGCCGCGCGCTGACGCTCCTGGCTACCCGCCGCTGCGGGGTCGGCTGCGGCGAGGCGCTGCTGGGCGTCCCGCCCGCCGGCCGCTACACCGTCCAGGCCGCCTTCCCCGGCGGGGTGGCCCGCTTCGCGCTGCCCGTCCCGCTGTCGGCGCCCGCGGCCGAGCGGCTGCGCGCCGCCGACCGGACCCTGGCCGCCGCCGGCTCCTACCGCCTCCACGAGGTGCTCGACAGCGGCCGCGGCGCGGTCTTCCAAAGCGACTACGCCTTCAAGGCGCCCGACCAGGCCCGCTGGCACACCACCGCCGGTGGCGAGCGCGCCGACACCGTCTGGGTCGGTGAGGCCCGCTACACCCGCCACAACGACGGCCCCTGGAAGAAGGAGAGCGTCCCTGGGCTGACGCTGCCGTTCCCCGCCCGCAACTGGAGCGACCAAGAGGCCAATGTCACCGACCTCGGACCAGGCACCCTCCACGGAACCCCTGTGCGGGTCCTGGCGTTCCTGGACGCCGGCAACGGCGCCTACCACCGCCTGTGGGTCGACCCTGCCGGTCGCATCCTGCGCGAGCGCATGGACGCCCCCGGCCACTTCATGACCCGCGACTACCACGACTACGGCACGGCGCTGACCATCACGCCCGCACCGCGGCGGCCTGGCCGCCCCGCTCGGCCGGCGGGCGCTCCTGGCCGCCGCCGGCAGCCTCGGCCTGGCCGCCCTGGCCGCCGGCTGCGGCGGCAGCCGCGCCCGCAGCGGCACCACGACCGCGCCGGCCGGGTCCCTCGGCGCGCTGACCGCCGGGGCGCAGCAACTGTCGTTCCTCGGCGCCCAAAGCGAGCTGCCCGTCGGGCACAGCCTGCTCACCTTCGGGCTCAGCACCCCCGACAACCGGCTGCTCACCGGCGGGCAGCCGCGGGTCTGGGCGGCCCTCGACCCCAGCGGGCGGGCGCGTGGCCCGTTCACCGCCACTTGGCTGGAACTGGACGCCTACCACGCCACCAAGGACACCTCGCCCCGGTCGGACCTGCACGGCTTCTACGCCGTCACCGTCGAGCTGCCGTCACCAGGCAACTGGCAGCTCGTCGCCGTCCCCTCCGGCGGCCAGCAACGCCAGGCGGCCGCCGGCGCCGTCCCCGTGCACCAGCACGTCGTCGCCGCCGTCGGGACCAAGGCCCGCCGGGTCGCCAGCCCGGTGGCGACCAGCCCGGCGGCGCGCAAGCGGGTGTGCACCCGCACGCCGCCGTGCCCGCTGCACGCCATCTCGCTGGACCGCGCGCTGGCCGGCGGCCGGCCGACGGTGGTGGTGTTCGCCACCCCGCTGCTGTGCACCAGCCGCATGTGCGGCCCGGTCGTCGACGAGGCCATGGTCGCCGCCAAGGCCACCAACCCCGCCGCGGCCCACTTCGTCCACGTCGAGATCTACCCGCAGCGCGACACCAACCGGCCCGCCCCCGCCTTCACGGCCTGGGGCTTCCAGACCGAACCGTGGACGATCGTCACCGACCGCCGCGGCACCATCCGTGCCCGCTTCGAAGGCCCGGTCGCGGCCTCCCAGGTCAAGGGCGCGCTGCGGCCACTTCTGTCCCTACCGTGAGCGGCGACCGCTGGTAGGCTGCCGCTCCGGCCGCGCCGAACCCGTACCCCGCGCCGAATCCCCAGCCAGCACCCAACCGAGGCACCGATGGAGACCAGTCCGCGCGTCGACGACCTGATCGCGCTCCCCGACGGCCGCGCGCTCGCCTACGCGGAGTACGGCGACCCCACCGGCCGGCCGGTGCTGTTCTTCCACGCCACGCCCGGCTACCGCCGCAACCCCTGGACCAGCGACGCCGAGCTTCGCTCGGGCGGCGTCCGGCTCATCGCGCCCGACCGGCCCGGCGTCGGCGCCTCGACCCCCAAGCCCGGCCGGCGGCTGCTCGACTGGCCCGACGACGTCCAACGCCTCGCCGACGCCCTGGGCCTGGACCGCTTCGCCGTGGTCGGGTTCTCCAACGGCGGCCCCCACGCCGCCGCGGTCGCCTACCGGCTCGCCGGTCGCGTCAGCGACACCGCGCTGGTGGCCCCGATCCCGCCGCTCGACCGGCCCGGCGCGCTGCGCCAGCTCGGCACCCCCGGCTGGTACTACCCTGCCGCCCGCCGGGCGCCGTTCGTGCTGCGCGGGCTGTACGCGGCGCTGGCGGCCCTGGCCAGGCGCGACCCGCGGCGGGCCGAGCGGCCGCTGGTGGGCAGCATGAGCGACCCCGACCGGCGGCTGTTCGCCCGGCCGGAGTTCGCCGGCCGGTTCGGCGCCGATCTCGCCGGCGCGGGCAGCCGCGGCGTGGTCGACGACGAGCGGCTGATGCCCCTCCTGTGGGGGTTTGAGCCCGAGCAGGTCACCGGTCCGGTGCGCCTGTGGCTGGGCGAGTACGACAAGCTCGTCCCACCCCGCGCCTGGCTGGAGCGGCCCGGCGGCTTCCCCAACTGCGAGGTCACCGTCGTGCCCGGTGCCGGCCACTTCTTCATCGCCGAGCGCATGGCCGAGATCCTGCGCACCGTCTGAGCCACGCCGTCGTAGCCGACCGACCACACCAAGCGACCCAGGAGCCAACGACCGCCGGAGATTTGGCAGCAGCCGACGGGAACCCCAGCAGCCACCGATTCGTTACCCGTTCGGGCACTCCGGTCACGGCACCGACCACCACGACGCGCAAGGAGGCGGTGGTGCGCACGCTGCTTGAGACCATCCGAACCTTCGACGCCACGCCGCTGCGCCACCTCAGCGACGTCCACGTCGTCGCTACCAGCCAGGAAGCCATCGCCTACCTGTGCTACGCCCTGGCCGGCGAGGCCGCCGGCACGGTCGTGCGGGCGGTGCTGCCGGTCGGGCTTGAGGAGCAGCTCGACGCGCTGGCCGCCAGCGGGCTCGTCGGCCGCCTCCAGGTCACGGTCGTGCACCTGGGGGACGAGGTCCACCTGCTGGCCAAGACCCACGCCGGCTCGGCGGCCGAGCGGGCGAGCTGGCGCCGCAGCCTAGCGTAGGCAGCTTCCGTGCCGGGCACGGCCCGGCCGGCCGTCGAGCCGACCGAGCCGTGCCTGGAGGCTCAGCCGGCCAGGTCGTGCATGACCAGGCCCTGGTCGATCGCGACCGCGGCGATCGCGCCCTCGGCGGCGGCGATGACGACCTGGGCGCCGGGCAGCGGCATGGACGGCCGCCTGGCCATGTCGCCGGCGGCGAACACGCCAGGCACGCTGGTCTGGCCCAGGTCGCTCACCTCGACCGAGCCGTCCTCCAACAGCCTGCAGCCGAGCTGGACCGGCAGGTCGCTGCGCTGCCGGGTCGGCGGGTGCAGGAACGCCGCCCGGCGCGGCAGCGGCGCGCCGCTGGCGAACACGACCCGGTCCAGGTGCCCGTCGCCGACCTCCAGGCGGGCGACCGGCTCCTCGCGCAGCCGCACGCCGCGGGCTGCCAGCAGGGTACGGCCTTGGTCGTCCAGCCAGCCCGGCGGGCCGCCTGGGCACCACACGACGTCGCCGCTCCAGCGGGTCAGGTGCACGGCGAGTTGCATGGCCCGCGGGTCGGCGCCGAGGACCGCCAGCGGCTGGTCGCGGACCTCCCAGCCGTCGCAGTAGGGGCAGTTGAACACGCCCCGCCCCCACAGCGCCGCCAGCCCGTCGATCGCGGGCAGCTCGTCGACGACGCCGGTGGCCAGCAGCAGCCGCCGTGCCTGCTCGCGGCTACCGTCGGCCAGCGTGACCGCGAAGCCGTCGCCGTCGACGCTGGCCGCCGACACCTGTGCCGGTCGCAGCTCGACGCTGTCGTAGGCGGCGAGCTGCTCCGTGCCGATCCGGTGCAGCTCGCCCGGCGGCAGCCCGTCGCGGCTGAGGAACCCGTGCATGTGGGCAACCGGCGCGTTGCGGGGCGCCCCCGCGTCGCACAGCAGCACCCGCCGCCGTGCGCGTCCCAGCAGCAGCGCGCCATTGAGCCCGGCCGGGCCGCCACCCACGATCACGACCTCGAACATCAGCATCTCCTCCCAAGCGACTCTGGAATGCATCGCGTCGGCGGCCCGCCGCAGTACTGCTCGATCGCAGGCGCCACTCACCTTCCCTGATGCTGGCTTCAGATCAGCTTCAGGGGCACCATCACCGTGCCCGGTGGCCGGCCGATCAGCTCCGGGAACATCGGCATCTCCTCCCTCGGCGACTCCGGATCCTCGCCGATCTACTATAAGTAGATAGTAAATACTATGCCTTCATAGTGGACGATTGTCGAGCCGAGGTCTGCCGCTCACAGGGAGCGGGTTCAGCCGGTGACCGCGCTGGCCAGGCCCTGGCCGACACACATCGCCAGGCTGATGGCGAGGATCAGGCCGAGTCCCGACAGCAGGCAGGCAGCCAGCGGTGGGCGCCGACGGGGCGGCTGGTCGCCGAGGAGCTGGCTGACGCGGGCAGGGCCAGCCCCGTCGAACTGGACGCCACCGGCAGCCGGCGCGGCCGGGGTGGCGGCGGCGCGCAGCGCCCGGGCCAGGGAGGGCCGGCCGACCCGGCGGATCGCCGCCTGGTCGGCGGCCAACTCGGCGTGTTCGAGCCGGCTCCTCGACCACCAGCCGACCAGCGGCAGCCAGAACAGCACGTCGGCGGCGGCCCGCCCGGCCAGACGGCGCAGCGGGTCGCGGCGGCGGGCATGCTCGGCCTCGTGGACCAGGACCGCGTCCAGCTCGTCGTCGGCCAGGCCGGCGGCCATGCCGCTGGTGACGAAGACCCGCGGGCGCAGCAGGCCAGCGCAGAACGCCGAGGGCGTCGGGCTGTCGAGGCAGACGATATTGCCGGCCCCAGTCCGCTGGGTAGCGGCGGCCAGCTCGTCCGGGGCTGGCATGCGGGGCAACCCGGCGACCTCCCGGACGGCGGAGCCGGCCAGCCAGGCAGCCCGGACCACGAAGGCCACCAGGCCGAGCGCGACGACGACCCCGACCGCGACGCCCAGGCAGCCGGCCACGGTAGTCCGCCGGCAGATGGCCTCGCCCGGCCGCCAGGCCAGGCGCGCGACCACCAAGCCGCCGACCAGGGCCACCAGGGCCGGCCGGCCACGGATTACGGTCACTGTTCCTCGAGCTCGGCGAGGCGTCGGCGCTGCTCGGGAGTGAGCGCGTCGAGGCTGGCCGCGAACGCGGCCAGCGCGGCGTCGCCGTAGCGGTCGACCACCTGCTGCGCCTCCCGGTGACTCGCAGCGGCCAGAAACGCCTCCGGACTCCCCGCCGAGCGGTAGTCGTAGGCGCGCTTGCCAATGCTCGCCTGGGCGACCAGCAGGCCCTTGTCGGCCAGCCGCCCCAAGGTGGTCATCACCGTGGTGTAGGCCAGCTCCAGCATGTGGGCACGCACATCGCGGACAGCGAACGGCTCGGCGACCTGCCCGGTCCAGATCGCTCGCATGATGCGGGCCTCCAGGGGACCGAGCAGGCCCAGAGCCCGGTCCAGGTTCGACCGGGCCGCAGGATCTGGCTGGTCGGTCATGAGCGGTCGGCTTCGAGGTCGGCGCGGCGTCGCAGGTATTCCTCGCGGTCGACCTCGCCGCGGGCGTAGCGCAGGTCCAGCTCGGCACGGGCCGGGTCGGCCGGTGGCGTCCCCGGCGGGGTGGGCGTGGTGGCTTGGCGGGTGACGGCCCGGAACAGGGCGATCCCGCCGACGACCGCCAGCAGCAGCAGGGCCACCGCGAAGGCGGCCCAGAACCAGGCGAACGCGGTCATGCTGCCACCCATCATGTCGCCGCCCATCATCTGGTACATGGCGTCATAGTCCACGACTGCTCCTCCTCCGACCAGGCACATGACCTTCGGTTACTATCTATCAGTAGTTGCTACTATCGTATGATAGTTGAACGGGAGTCGCCACGGTGGCGTCCCCATGCGGGCGCCGCGAGGAGGACCGCCATGTCCAGGCACGTCAGCGAGCAGCGGGCGCAGCGGCTGCGCCGCTACTGGGACAACCACGCCCGCAACTACGACAAGCAGATGGCCTTCTGGGAACGCCGGCTGTTCCCCGACGGCCGCCAGTGGATCTGCGACCAGGCCAGCGGCGAGGTCCTGGAGGTCGCCATCGGCACCGGCCGCAACCTCGCCCACTACCCCAACGACGTCCGCCTGACCGGGATCGAGTTCAGCCCCGAGATGGTCGCCCTGGCGCGCCGCGAGGCCGACCGACTCGGCCGCCAGGTCGACCTGCGCCTGGGCGACGCCCAAGCCCTCGACCTGCCCGACGCCTCGTTCGACATCGTGGTCTGCACGCTGTCGCTGTGCGGCATCCCCGACGACCGGGCTGCCGTGGCGGAGATGTGGCGGGTGCTGCGCCCAGGCGGCCGGTTGCTGCTGCTGGACCACGTTGCCGGCACGCCACGGTGGGTGCGAGCGGTCCAGTGGCTGCTGGAACGGATCACCCTGCCGCTCGGGGAGGAGCACCTGCGCCGCCGCCCCCTGCTCCACGTCCAGGCCCAAGGATTCGAGATCGAACGGCACGAGCGCGCCAAGCTCGGCATCGTCGAACGGCTCACCGCCCGCAAGCCGGCCCAACCGACGCAGTAGCGCGAGCGTCCGGAGGCTGCCTGGCGTGACCTCGGTCATCGCCCTTGGAGGCTGGCAACGCTCTGCCTGGCCATCGAGGCACCGGCGCTCGGCAGGCGCCGAGCCGGTACCGGGGCGAAGGCCGGATCGAGGGTTGGCTGGCGAAGGCGGGAGCCAGCCGGCCGCGGCGGCTGGGGATCGGCTGCTTGGGTCGGTTGAGGCCGGGACGGGACGCGGTGGTCGAGCGTGGCCAGGCTGACGACGGCGCCTGAAGGTCGCCCTGGCGACCGCGGCAAGGGTCCACCAGCAGCCGCCGCAGGCGGTGTGCGGGTCATGACGGGTCCTCGTGCGATCAGCGAGCCTGCGGTGCGCCCGCCGACCGCTCTCCAGCGCCGTCCTCGCCGGAGCGCCTGAACCGGCGCACCAGCGCTGGGGCGGCCATCATCGCCAGCATCCCGAGTGGGCAGGCCAGCGCGAACAGCAACGGCAGGTACTCGAACATCGTTCCGCATCCTCTCTGCGATCGACGATCGCAATGTGAGCGGTGATCTCAACGCGAGAGTACTCACGAGCCCCGCTCCTGTCAAGAGCGATGCTCTCGAAGTTTGCGGTGCTCTCCATCACATGGCAGACTCATCGGCATGACCGCATCGCCATCCGCCCAGGCCACGCCGCCGACGCGCCGCGCCCGCCAGCGGCAGGCCACCATTGAGGAGATCAAGGCGCTGGCCCGGCGGCAGCTCGCCGCACAGGGTCCCGGCGCGCTGTCGCTACGGGCGATCGCCCGGCAGATGGGCACCGCCTCCTCCGCCCTGTACCGCTACTTCGCCAGCTACGACGACCTGATCAGCGCGCTGTGCGTCGACGCCTACACCGCCCTCGCCGACGCCGCCACCGCCGCCCGCGACGCCCAGCCGCCCGAGGACCACGCCCGGCAGTGGTGGGCGATCTGCTGCGCGTTCCGCCAATGGGCACTGGACAACCCCGCCGACTTCGCCCTGATCTTCGGCACCCCCCAACCCGGCTACCATGCCCCCGAGCACGTCACCGGCCCCGCCGCCGGCCGCACCACCGCGCTCCCCCTCAACGCCTACGCCGCGGCCGTCCAGGCCGGGGACGCCGACCCCGACCGCACCCAAATCCCGTCAGACCTCGAGGTGACGGAGTTCCTTCGGAACCTGCTCGCCGACGCCGCGCCCGACTACCCACCCCGCCTGGCCGGGATCGCGCTGAGCGCCTACGCCGCCGTCCTCGGCTACCTCGCCGCCGAAATCTTCGGCAGCCTGCCCCGCCTGATCACCGACAGCGACAGGCTCTACCGGGCGCACCTGCGCACCGTGATGCACGGCATGGGATTCGACCCCGCCCTCATCGACGCTGCGGCCAGCCACGCCGGCTGACCCCGGCACCACCACCGAGCACCCGCACTATGCACCCGCGGCCCGCTGACGCTTCGCGGCCCGCCACGGCGACGACGGCAGGCTGACCTGCGCGGACAGGCGAATAGGGTTTCGCAGGTCTGGTCGGTGCCCTGCCGGGGGCACCTCGTAGTGGAGGGCACCTTCCGGCTGCCCTGACCATGCCGCCAAGGACGGGCCACCAGCGTAGGCGGGTCCACGGGTCCTGTCGCGTTCAACGATCTGGCCACCCCGTTGACGGGCGTCTATTGCAGGAGCTGTGCCCAGGCCTTCAGGTGCAGCGGCTGGTTGTCGTGGTGGGTGGGGAAGGGTGGGAGGCTGGCGTGGAAGGCGCGGGCCTGCTCGACCTGGTGGCGTGCCGTGGACTGGGGGTCGGTGGTGTGCAGGCGGGCGAGGAGTCGGCCGAGCTGCAGCAGGTGATGGAGTCCGGCCAGTTCGCCGTTCCACTGGTCGGGTGGTGGTTTCGGGTTGGCGGCGCCGAGTTCGGCGCAGAAGGTGCAGCCGCAGGGCGTGTAGTCCTTGCTGCGGAGCAAGAGCTCGTGGGTGGCGAAGTCGACGGTGTGCAGGAGCGCGGGTTCGAAGTAGCGGGGCCGCCTCGGCCAGGGAGACTCTGGCTGTTGGGGAATCACGGTCGGCTCGGCGAAGGTGCGGGTGGCTGGGGTTGTGCCGGCGCCGAAGCCGGCAGCGCCGAGGCTGGTCGCTAGCCAGCCGGTCAGTCCGCTGGTCGCGAGGATGACCTGCCTGCCCTCGCTGGCGGCGACCTTGCCGAGTTCCTGGTAGCCGCGGAGGAGCGCTTCGTTGCGTGGCTGGCTGTGGGCCGGCCTCGGCGCCGGAAGGCGGACGCGCAGGTACCACATGGGTTCGGTGCTTTCGACCAGCTCGTTGAGCAGCCGGTGGCGCAGGTCGGGGTTTGAGAGCCACTGAGATGGCAAGGTCAGGTTGACCAGCAGCGGCGCGTCGGGTTCGAGGTGGCGGGTGGCACGGACCCAGGCGAAGGCGCGCCCGAGCTCCTAGTCGGCGTCGGTGTCGCGCACCAGGCCGGTCGGGGTGAGCAGTGCGGTGGCGCCGAGTTCGCGTTGCAGGTTGAGCACGGCGCGGATGCGGCGCGGGTTTGGCGTGGCGGGCCACGGGCCCTGGAGGTGGGGAAGCTTGGGGTTGGTGCCGAGCTGGTCGCGGTGCGCAGCGATGGCGGGGTCGACCAGGCGAAGGTCGAGCATGGTGAACAGCGTGTTGAACCTGCCGAGGAAGGCTCGGGCCTGCGCCGGTGAGGTGTTCGCAAGACTGGCCACCACGCCGACGCGGAGGTGGTCGCGGTCCTCGCGCTGGAGGATCTCCACGACCTGGTCCAGCCGTCGGGCGTGCGTCCTTGACTTGTGAACCAGCAGGATTGGCAGCGGCGTAGGCGTGGTGGCCTGCGGCGTGGTCACTGGGTGACCACCGCCTGCAGGTCTCGCAGGGCACGCGCGGCGCTGCCACGGCGGTGCCGGATGGGGTCCAGGAGCCGCTGGACCAGCGGGCGGAGCGGTGCGGTGACGTGGTCGGGCAGAGGCCGCGGGCCGGCGTGGATACGTTGTAGCGCTTGACGCTCGTCGAGGGGGATCTCGTCGTAGAACGGGTGCTCGTGGGCGAGCAGCAGGTGCAGGATGACGCCGACGGCCCACATGTCGGCTTGCTTGCCGGCCTTCTCGCAGCGGAGCTGCTCAGGGGCCATGAAGGCGGGGGTGCCGATCACCGCCGGGTCGGGGGTGATGGTTGGCTGGTCGAGGAGCTTCACCAAGCCAAGGTCGAGGATCACGGGCTCGTCCCAGCCGGCGTGCCGCAACGCGATGTTCTCCGGCTTGAGGTCGCGATGGACCGCATCGTGGGCGTGCAGGTACTCCAGCCCGTCCAGCAGCGCGGTCGCGAACGCGATGACCTCGGAGACAGTGGGCCAGTCGCCGGCGACGAGTCGGGAGTGCACGTTGCCGCCCTCGACGTACTCGAACAGCAGTGCCGGCCACCGGTCGGACCGCAGGAGCACGCCACACACGTCCAACAGGCGCACCACCCGCGGCGAGTCCAGCCGGATGAGCCCTTCGACCTCGCGGGTGAGCCGATCGATCGGGCAACTACGGTTGTGGATCACCTTGGCGACCTGCCGGTGGCTGCCGGTCTCTACCAGCCAGCTCTCGCCGAAGCCGCCGGTGCCAAGGTACTGGACACGGTCAGCGCGGAACGCGGCCGCGACATCCTCGGCGGCGAAGCGGGCACGGACCTGAAGATCCGGCCCAGGAGGTGCGAAGTACACAGGAATGACGAAGTTGCCGAACACCACTACCCCTATCGGCGCAGCCCGGGGTAGATTCCGGCACCGCCGCACGCTGGATGTTGCCAGACCCCCACTGGGGCTAGTACAACAACCATGTACGGCGGCACCGGAACCATACCGGTGACGAACCCTCGACGCGCCCCCGCTCGATTCTTGGCCGAACAGCGGGGGTCGTCGCCTTTCTGGACTGCCTACAGCGCCCGGTTCGCTGCCTGCACTCCAGAGACGCTGAGTGCCTCAAGGCTCCTTTCTCGTGCGTCCGGGTGGATCTGCTCGATCGACCTAACCGCCTGGAGGATAACACCCTCCATCATCGTCACCTTTGCGTTGTCGAGGCGAACGCCGAGCGGTCGGGCGCATGCGCACAAGGCGATCCGCGCCACACGAACGCGTCCTAGCGGCGGCCAGCAGCGTACCACAACATCTTGTGCCGCCAACGCGCACGGACCGGTGGACCACAACATGTGGTGCGGGCGAGCCGCCTCCATGCCGCGGCTCAGCGTGGCGCGCTCGACACGTCGGGGTGTCGATACCACCATGCGGTCTCGACGCCCCGTAGGGTGCGAAAACTTCGACCTGGCCTGTGAGCTGCCGGTTCGCTCAATCGTGGCGCGGTAGTGTGACGCCTCCGCTGATGCCTCGGAGGCCACTTGGGTGCTCTCCAAACTCGCCTACCCGACGCTCTGCCGCTCCATCCGGCTGCTCGCGATGCTCGCCCGCCCGCCGACCGCGCCCTGCTGGCCGCGGTCAGCCGGGTCCTCCCCCGAGCCCGCTGGTCCTGCTTCCTCGCCACCCCCGAGACGCTGCTGCGCTGGCACCGGCGCCTCGTCGCAGGCGCGTGGACCTACCCGCGCCGTGGCCAGGGGCGACCACAGCTCGACCAAGACGTCCAGCAGCTGATCATCCGCCTGGCCACCGAGAACCCTCGCTGGGGCTACCAGCGCGTCCAAGGTGAACTGCTGCACCTCGGCGTTCGGGTCTCGGCAACCGCCATCCGCGCGACGCGACAGCGTCACGGGCTCCACCCGGCACCGCGACCGACCGCCACCACCTGGCGGACGTTCCTCCGGCAGCAGGCTGCCGGGATCATGGCCTGTGACTTCTTCACCGTCGACACCGTCTGGCTGCGGCGGCTGCACGTGCTGTTCTCCCGTCGAGCTGGACACCCGGCGGGTCCACCTTGCCGGGGTGACGGCCAACCCGGACGGCGGCTGGGTCGCCCAGCAGGCCCGGAACCTGCTGCTGGTGCTGGAGGAGCAGGGACGGCGGTTCTGCCTTGTGCTGCGCGACCGGGACGCGGAGTTCACCCGCGGGTTCGACGACGTCCTCGGTTCGCACGGTGCCGAGGTGCTCCTGACGCCGGTGCAGGCCCCCAACGCGAACGCCTACGCGGAGCGCTGGGTTCGCACCGTCCGCGCCGAGTGCCTGGACTGGCTGTTGGTCACCGGGCGAGGCCACTTGGAGCAGGTCCTGCGGGCCTACGCCGCCCACTACAACGCCCACCGTCCGCACCGGGCGCTCGGACTGGAACCGCCGGGCCCACCCGCCGCTTTGAAAGTCGTCCGCGACGGCCAGCCAAGCAGGGTGCATCGATGCGACCTGCTCGGCGGACTTCTCCACGAATACCATCGACGAGCTGCGTGAACGCATTTGCGCACCCTACGCGTTCACCAGTCAAGGAGAACGGTAACTATTCAGACCCTCATGGCCGATGGCCGCCGCGACGGACGAGAATCGGGCATGCCCGGCCAAGCTCGGCTTTCCTTGGTGCGAGAGAGCCCGTTATTCAGACTGATGCGGGGACCTTCCCGGCACCGCGAACTGTTGGCTGCGAGCACGACTTTCGGCATCGTTGACTCGGTTGGTCCTGCCGGGCACCTCACCAACAGACGAGGAGGTGTCGGTAGTGGAGGTGGTCCACCAGCGCTGCGCTGGGCTTGACGTGGGCAAGGACGAGGTCGTCGCCTGCACCCGCGTGCCCGCTGGCGCCGTCGGCGGCGGGCGCCGCCAGGAGGTCCGCACCTACAAGACGTTCAGCGCCAGCCTTGCGGCGCTGGCCGACTGGCTCGGCGACCAGGGGTCACCCAGGTGGTGATGGAGGCGACCGGGCAGTACTGGAAGCCCGTCTGGTATGTGCTGGAGGAGCGCGGGTTCGAGCTGCTGCTGGTCAACGCCCGGCACGTGAAGATCCTGCCCGGCCGCAAGACCGACGTCGGCGACGCGGCGTGGCTGTGCGAGCTGTTGGAGCACGGCCTGCTGCGCGGCAGCTTCGTGCCGCCCCCGGCCATCCGGGAGCTGCGCGACCTGACCCGCTACCGCAAGCGGCTCATCCAGGCCCGCACCGCCGAGTGCCAGCGCATCCACAAGACCCTGGAGGACGCCTCGACCCGGCTCGGCCCGGTCGCCTCCGACGTGCTCGGCGTCTCGGGCCGGGCGGTGCTGCGGGCACTGCTGGCCGGCGAGCGCGACCCCGCGACCCTCGCCGACCTCGCGCGGGGCCGGCTGCGCAACAAGCTCCCCGAGCTGCGCGAGGCGCTGCGTGGCCGCTTTGGCGCCCACCACGCCCTGCTGCTGCGGCTGGCCCTGGAGCACGTCGAGCAGCTCGAGCGGTCCATCGCCGCCTTGGACGCCGAGGTCGACCGGGTCATCACCCCTTTCGCCACGGCCCGTGACCACCTCGACACCATCACCGGGGTCGGCAAGCGGGCCGCCGAATGCATCATCGCCGAGATCGGGGTCGACGTGGGCGTGTTCCCCACCGCCGGCCACCTCGCCTCCTGGGCGGGCCGCTGCCCCGGCAACAACGTCACCGGCGGCAAGCGCCGCTCCGGCAAGCCCACCAAGGGCAACCGCTGGCTCGGCGAGATCCTCGTCGAGTGCGCCTGGGCCGCCGCCCACAGCCGCGACACCTACCTGGCCGCCCAGTTCTGGCGGCTGGCCCGACGCATCGGCAAGAAGAAGGCCGCCGGCGCCGCCGGCCACTCCATCCTGGTGGTCGCCTGGCACCTGCTGGACGGCGACTGCGACCATGCCGAGCTTGGCGGCGACTTCTTCGTCCAGCGCGACACCGACCGCGCCCGCCAACGGGCAGTCACCCAACTCCAAGCCCTCGGCTACCACGTCACCCTCAAGCAGGCCGCCGCGTAACACCCTGGGATTCACCTTTC
>WNFU01002934.1_pt1 | contig 22832 bp, 22 predicted proteins | sample 5400121 | NCBI WGS metagenome assembly WNFU01 (sample SAMN13153360, study PRJNA577476) | soil metagenome | isolation source: 100 cm soil or saprolite under grassland replicate 1 | place: USA:California | collected 2016-06-15
CGGCCGACTTCCCGGCAGCTCCTCCCTTCCAGGACGACCGCCTCCACCACGTACCGCGCCAGCTCCATCGCAGACCCCCGTCATCGGTGTCCACGATGCTCCGACACATGCGTCCACTATCCTGTGAACTCAGACACTCTCACCCGCACCCTGTGGTACTGACGGTGTCAGTTCCAGACTCTCACCCGCACCGATCCGGAACTGCACCACTTCTCCCGCCAGCGCGAGTCGAGGGGCCCGATTCTCGCCGTTCACTTGAAGGTTCATGGTTTTCGTGCGACACGGGAGGGGAAACCTGAGGAGGGAGGTCCCCTCTGCATGGCGCCCTCGCGACGACCCGACGCTGAACGAAGACGAGGATGCCCGCCATGAGACGGTCTTTCGCCACAGATCCCACCTCGCTCCGCGAGGTCCGGAGCTTCATTCGGGAGCGAGCCGACCAGGCTGCGCTCTTTCCGCGTGAAGCCGATGACCTGGTCTGGGCGGTATCTGAGATCTGCGCGAACGCGGTCCAGCACGCCGAGGGCGAGCGGTTCGTCGTCTCCTGGACCGCGGGCCCGCGCGAAGCCACCGAGGTCAAGATCCGTGACGAGGGGATCTTCGGGGCCAATGGAATGGGCTCCGAAAGTGGGACCCGAGGATACGGCCTTCCACTCGTTGCCACGCTGGTCGATGAAGTCTGGATCGCCGGGGGGACCGCCGCCAATCCGGGCACCACGGTTCGACTGATCAAGCACAGGGACAACTGAACCCCGTCCGGTTTCAGCTGCCGTAGTCCTAATCGTCGCCTTCTTCGCCCGAGGGCGGTGTTGCTTGCATCGCAGCCTTCAGGTCGGAGATCGCCTGGCGGATCTGCGTCGGTCGGTCCGCTCCGATCTCTCCTTTCGATTCCATCTCCTCGACCTTTCCCCCGAGTTCGTTCAGGTCTTCGAGAGCTTTCTCCAGGTCGCCGTTCTGGTAGTTCCTCAGAGCTTGATCGACGTCCCTGCCGATTTCGTTGGCCGCGTGTCGGGAGATGTCACCATTGGACACACCCTCGGCCAGGATCAGGGCAAGATTGTTCAAGGCGTCTTGAACCGACATCGGGGTCCGCTCTCTGGGGGTGGAGGAGGTCGGAGGTCGCGTGCTCGAAGCGGTAGCTGTTGGAGAGCTACGCCGCAGGCCTCCGATGGGCCCTCGGGAAAGACCAGCCAGGACGAGGCTCGCGATGAGGGCGATCGCCACGAGCGCCCCCAGGACTGTTAGCCAGAGCGCCCATCGAGGTCCCTGCGCGCGGCGAGGTGGCGCCGCACGACCAGTCGGGCCAACCGGTGGTGGGACGGCCGTCTCCTGGACGTGGATCGGCTGCGTGGTCTGAGCCGTGCCGGATGCCGCACCGGTCGTAACGACCCTGCTCGGCCGAACAAGCTGCAGGTCCTTCCCGAGCTCTTCCGCCGTCTGGTATCGAGCCCCCGGCGCCTTGGCCATCGCCCTGAGCACCACAGTCTCGAGACCCGAGCCGATGCCCCGGTTCAGCCGGGATGGAGGGGTGGGCTCCTCGCGGACATGCTGATACGCGACGGCCACCGGGGAGTCCGCCGCGAACGGCGGCCGGCCGGTCAGCATCTCGTACATGACCACCCCTAGCGCGTAGAGGTCGGAACGTGCGTCGACACGCTCTCCGCGGGCTTGCTCGGGGGCGAGATAGGTCGCGGTTCCGAGGACGGAGGCGGTCTGGGTGAATGTGTTCGAGCTGAGGGCGCTGGCGATGCCGAAGTCCATCACCTTCACCTTCACCTCGCCGGCAGACGTGATCATGATGTTCCCGGGCTTGACGTCACGGTGGACGATCCCCTTGGCGTGGGCGGCGCCGAGGGCGGAGGCGACAGCCGAGGCGATGTCGACGGCCCGCTCGGGCAGGATCGCCCCGCCTTCGTGCAGGATGTCGGCCAGAGTCCGGCCGGTGACGTACTCCATCACGATGTAATGGGTGTCGCCGTCCGACCCCGTGTCGAACACGGCCACGATCCCCGGATGGCTGAGTGCCGCCGCGGCCTGGGCCTCCCGCCGGAACCGCCTCAGCGCCTGCGTATCCGGAACCATGAGCTCGGCCAGGATCTTGACGGCGACCGTTCGGTCCAACACCAGATCCGTTCCGCGATAGACGCGAGCCATCCCGCCCTGACCGAGGAACTCCTCGATCCGGTATCTGTTGGACAGCCTGCGATGCTCCGTGGTCGAGCGACTCATGTTCTCCTCGATGGTACGGGCGGGGGCTCGGCCGGTTCTGCCGGGGTGAAGAAATCTCCCTGCGCCGGGTTCAGCCTGCCTCCTCCGACTCCTCGGGAGACTCCAGCACGTCGGGGTGCTGCTTGAGTTCCTGCACCTCGGCCTCGCTGTAGGGCTTCTCCTCCTGCCCTCCCTGGGGATGGTTCTGCCGGGACGCATTGCCATACGGGAGACCCTCGCGCTCGGCGAGCATCTTCCCAAGCTCGTCCGCCTCCTGGTCGGTCAGGCCGCTCGTGTCCCGCTTGTGGACGAGCTCCTGGAAGCGTTGATCGTCCATTCCGCCACCTCCCGTGCGGGGCGATTCGCTCCTAAGCATTCCCGGAACACATCGCGGGCACCCCTGGGCCCGGCAGGCCGAGAACTTCGCGGAGGACCCCGCTTCCGAGCCTAATCCGCGGGGGGAGCGGTCGATACGGGACTGATCCTGACCTCGCCCCCGGCGCCCGCGGCACGCAGAGACCGGATCACCTGATCCCGCTGCTCCACTGCTGCTACAGCCGAAATCAGGATGCTCGGTCGGCCCCCTCGCCCGACGACAGAGGTGATCCAGGCATCCCGGGCGCCAGCCCCGGTCAGCTCCTCGATGAGGCGCTCGGGCTCCCCCGACTCATCTAGGATGGTCTGAATCATCACCTGCCCCCCAGCCAGGAGGTCGGAGAGCGTCGCCGTCGCCCTCGCTCCCGTCCCGGCCCGTTGCTCCTCGCCGATCACGACGCGCAACACGTTCGGGAAGTCGGGCCGGAGGGGTCCTGCGCCGTAGCCCACGTGGTCTGCCCGCATCATGGGCATGTCTCCGTATCCCTCTGCCATGGCGGACAGGATGGCGGCCCCCGTTGGAGTCACCAGCTCGACTGGTATCCCCCGGGAGTAGGTCGGCACACCGCGCAGCAGTTCCATCACCACGGGCGAAGGGATGGGCATGATCCCGTGCTCGGTGCGCGCCATGCCCATGCCCGTGGGCACCGGCGATGCGAAGATCCTGTCCACCCTGAGAGTCTCCATGGCCAGGGCGCAGCCCACGAACGCGACCAGGCAGTCAACGTCGCCGAATTCGTGGAAGGTGACCAGCTCGGGATCCTTGGCGTGCGCCGTCGCGGCGGCGTGGGCCAGACGGTGAAACATGCGCTGGGCGATGCGCCTGGCTCCCGCCGGAAGATCCGACTCATCGAGCAATGACCGCATACTGGACCACGTCCTGATGACGCCTTGGGGGCCGGCGTGGACGTGAATGGTGAGGGCGGGCATCCCTCGCACGTCGACTTCCTCTGCGGCCAAGTCCAAGTCCTCGATCGGGAAGGCCGACAGAGCCTTGGCGATCTCGTCGAGGTCGGCGCCGGCATGGATCAGCGCCCCCAGGGCCATGTCGCCCGAGATGCCGGAGAAACAGTCGAAGTAAGCGAAACGCACTACGGGGGCCTTCGGCAGCGTCTCGCCCGGGGGGGCAGCGAAGGAGCGGCAAGAATCACCGTGACCTCCTTCCCGGATTCGTGAGAGGCCCCATCGTATACTTCGCCTTACATACCAAGCACATCCACCTTCCCCCATAAGGACCGATGCACTTCTCCAATTCGACCCTCTCCGTGCTGGTCTTGCTGACCCTCATCCTGACGATCCTGGTCATCGTGGTGCTCGTTCCTGCTGCTGTGAGGGGGGGCCGAAGCAGGGTGCGAAAATCGCGACTGCCCAGCGGCCGCAGGGTCGCCGTCTTGCTGGAGGAACAGGCCAAGGCCATCGAACGCCTGGAAGGCGCCGCACGCAAGCTCGCTCTGGGGGAGCGGCATCTCGGCGAGATCGCGGAGGAGTCCATTCGCCATGTCGGGCTGGTCCGATTCGATGCATTCGAGGACATGGGCGGGAGCCTGTCTTTCTCTGCCGCCCTCCTGGACGGCCACGGGGACGGTGTGGTCATCACGTCGATCAACGGACGCCAGGACACTCGGTGTTATGCGAAGCGGGTCAGCGGCGGAGCCAGCGCCCACAACCTGTCCGACGAGGAGAGGCAGGCCATCCGCGAAGCCCTGTCGACGGGAGACGCGGGGGTCCAGGCGGGCTACAGAGGAGGAGACAAAGGAGGCGACAGAGATGTTCAGGCGGGGTGAAGGGGAAGAGAAGCATCCACAGCCAATCGATCCGAAGGAGGTCGTGATGAAGGAGACGCCTGGATCCGAGGTCACAGTGATCGGGCAGGGGGCCCGAATCGAGGGGACGCTCGTCTCGGCCGGGTCTCTGCGGATCGACGGCCAGGTCAAGGGGAAGATCAACGCCGACGGCGACGTGGTGCTCTCCTCACAGAGCCAGGTCGAGGCGGACATCGACTCGCAAAACGCCACCGTGGCCGGCCGGTTCAAGGGCAACATCATGGTGAAGAACAAGGCCGAGCTGGCCAAGGGTGGCCGGGTGGACGGCAACATCACCTGCAAGCTCCTGGCGATCGCCGAGGGGGCCATCTTCTCTGGACAATCGATCATGGACCAACAAGGAGCCCATGGAGGATCGTCGGGCCGGGGCCAGGGGGCGGTTGGCGTGGAGACTTCCGCCGATGGTAAGGGTGCGTTCTCCCGAGACGCTGCCCGAACCCGTTAGTCGCCTTGCTCGACCTGAAGGCCATCAGGGAGGACCCCGAGCCCTATCGGAAGGCCATGGCCAGGCGGGGGGCCGTGGAGGAGCTCGATCGCGCCCTCGCCCTGGACGAGGAACGGCGGAAGCTGACGGTACAGGTCGAGGATCTCCGGGCCGAGCAGAACCGAGGATCCAAGGAAGTCATGGCGGCCGCGACCACCGAGGAACGTCAGGCCGTCATCCAGCGCCTCCGCTCCGTCTCGGAAGCTCTGAGCTCCCTCGAGCCCGAGCTCGCTCGGACCGAGGACGAACTGAACGAGCTGATGGCCCGCCTCCCCAATGTGCCCGACGAGTCCGCCCCGGAAGGAGAGACCGAGGACGACAACGTCGAGATCAAGCGTTGGGGCGAACAGCCTTCCTTCGGGTTCGAGCCGAAGGATCACGTCGAACTCGGACAGTCGCTCGGCATGATCGACATCGACCGGGGAGTCCGAACCTCGGGCGCACGATTCGCCTATCTGACGGGCGCAGCCGTGCGGATCCAGTTCGCTTTGGTCCAGTTGGGCCTGGAGTTCGCAGAGGCCCGGGGGTTCGCGCCCATCGTTCCGCCGGTGTTGGTTCGAGAGGAGGCGATGTTCGGGACCGGCTTCTTCCCCACCGATGCGGTGAACATCTACGCCACCCGCGAGGACGATTTGTTTCTGGTGGGAACGGCCGAGGTCCCCCTGGCCGCCCTCCACGCCCACGAGATCCTGGAACAGGAGGCTCTCCCCCGTCGCTACCTGGGCTACTCCACCTGCTTCCGAAGAGAGGCCGGCACGTACGGGAAGGACACCAGGGGGATCTTTCGCGTCCACCAGTTCGACAAGCTGGAGATGTTCAGCTTCGTCCCCCCCGACTCTTCCCGTGCCGAGCACGAGCAATTTCTCGCCTTCGAGGAGGAGTGGGTTCAGGCACTGGGCATCCCGTACCGGGTCGTGGACACGTGCATCGGCGACCTCGGGGCTGCCGCGGCCAGGAAGTTCGACATCGAAGGGTGGATGCCCGGCCAGGGGCGGTACCGGGAGATCACCTCGACGTCGAACACCACCGACTTTCAGGCTCGGCGCCTGGAGGTCCGGGTTCGCCTCTCGGAGGGAAACCGGACCGTGCATACGGTAAACGGCACCCTCTGCGCCATCGGCCGCACTCTCATCGCTCTTCTGGAGAACGGACAGCGAGAAGATGGGTCGGTCGTCCTGCCGGACGTTTTGCGCCCGTACCTTCCCCAGTCTCTGTGGATCCTCCAGCCTTCGGCCTGAGGAGCGCCGCCGCTCCCCGGAAACCGCTCATACGCTCTTCTTCTCGTCTTCGTGATGCTCTTCGTCGTCGCGCTGGATGAAGGAGAACTTGCCATCGGGCTCGAGGACGGCGAGCTTCACCTTCCCCAGGTCGTCGATGCCCTGTTCTCGCGCGCTCTCGATCACGTCGTCGATGGTCAAGCGCTCGAGCTTCATCGCGTCGTCGATCGGCCGCCCGTCTCGCACGACCACCACTGCGATGCCTCGGATGACCCGGCGGATCGGCCGCCACTTGTAGCTCAGGTACGAGAGCGACACGATGAGGAGGCCGAGGGTCCCGACGGCCAGCATGGCCCCGGTCAGCGACTGGTCCTCCTGGGTCACCCCTTGCTGGACGAGGTCGCCGATCGTGACCAGCAGGATCAGCTCGAAGGCCGTGAGCTCGGAGAGCTCCTTCCTCCCCATGGCTCGGGTGAGCAACAGCACGAAGAGGAAGATGATCATCGTTCTGACGACGATCTCCATCACGGCATCACCTTCGTCCGGTAATGGATCGAGACCACGGGCAGGTCGTTCTCGAGAATCGATGTCGTGGCCACGCTTCCGTGCTGCCGGGCCGGCTCCAGCCGAGCATCCATCGTGATCCGCAAGGTGTCCCCGACCGGGGGGTCGAACTCCCAGATCGAGACCGCGTCGGAGGTCGTGGACGTGGATGGCATCGGGTCGAGGTTGTTGAAGTCGAACAGGTTGAAGTAGGTGCTGGTAGTGGCCACGTGGACGGGGCCCTTGAATCCCCCCGCTCGATGGACGAACAGGATCCAGCGAATGGCCAGCCCGGGCCGCGCCACGGCGGGATAGACGAGCTTCAGGTCGTAGTCACCTCCCGAGGCCTCGAGGGTGGACGTGTGTACTCCGAGGAGAGTGCTGGCGCCGAGCAGGACGAACAGGGCCAGGATCACCAGGAGGATCCGGCGCCCCAAGCGAGATCTGCCGAGCTGTCGCGTGGTCCTGGGGTCGGGATCGGTCGAGCGTGAGCGCCGCGACCCCGTCCTTTGAGGCATCGGCTATCTATAAACCGGCCGCGATGTCCAATCAATCACGCGAGCGGTCTGACTCATTCCCGTCGGGTGGGGACCATACCTAGTGCCCGGGCTTGCACTTCGGCTTGGGCTTGCAGGGCGGGCTCGGCGTTGGCTTCGGCGGGGGAAGCGGGATGACGCGCTCGGGCTGCTGGTCGAACCCGATGAAGCTCGGAACGGCGAAGTCGGCCACTGGCGTTCCCTTGAGCGCCTTGGCCATGAAGTCGTGCCAGATCATCGCGGGAAGGCTTCCCCCGAACACGTGGGAAAAGCCCTCGACGTTCTCCATCGGGCGGTCCTCGGTCTTCGGGTATCCCATCCACACGCAGGCGGTGAGCTGAGGCACGTAGCCGCAGAACCAGGCGTCCTGATAGTTCTGAGCGGTCCCGGTCTTGCCCGCCGCGGGCCGCCCGATGTTGGCGGCCGTCCCGGTTCCCGCCTGGATGACGCCGCTGAGGGCGAAGGTGGCGAGGTCGGCCACGTTGCGGTCGAGGACCCGCTTTCCTTTCGTGTTCGGTTGCTCGATCGCCTTGCCTGTGGGGTCCTCCACCTCGACGAGCGGCTGCGGCGCGTGCCGTACGCCCCGCGCGGCCAGGGTTGCATACGCGATCGTCATGTCCAGGGGGGTGACCGGCTGCGAACCCAAGGTGATGGAGCAAACGCCGGCCAGCCGAGAGGCGATCCCCATTTGGCGAGCCGTGGCGGCGACGTTGTCCGGGCCGACACCCACGACGAGCTGGGCGAAGATCGTGTTCACCGAGTGAGCGATGGCCGAGAGTAGCGTCATCGTTCCGCCGGACTCATCGGCGTAGTTGCTGACCTGCCAATCCCCCTTCTTCGGATCCCGGCAGCGAGGATCGGGGATGGTCAGGTGCGACGGGCCGGTCATCACGGAGTGGGGGTCGATGTGCTGCTGGAACGCCGTGACCAGGGTGAAGGGCTTGAACGCACTCCCGGTCTGGCGGTGGGCCTGGGTGGCCAGATTGAACTTGGCTCGATTGAAGTTCCTCCCTCCCACCAGCGCACGGATCTCCCCGCTTCTCGGATCGATCGCGACCAGGGCGGCGGCTGGATCCTGGCGACCAGGGAGGTTCGTGGCGATGGCCCGCTCCGCTGCATGCTGCATGCTCCAGTCGAGGGTCGTGGTGACCTGAAGCCCACCGGTAAAGGTTCCCGAGTACCCGTACTTCTTCTGGAGCGTCCGGCGAACGTAGTCCATGAAGTACGCGGCCGGCATCGTGCCGGGCTTCGCCTTCTTCAGCTTGATCGGCTTGGAGATGGCCCTCTGCTCCTTGTCCCAGGTGATGTAGCCCTGCTGGGCCATCGCCTCCAAGGCCATGTCCCGTCGCGCCTTCGCGCCCGCGGGATCTCGGGCGGGGTCGTACCGAGCGGGAGCCCGGATGAGCCCCGCGAGGAGGCCTGCCTGCCGAACCGTGAGCTTGCTTGCGTGTACTCCGAAATATGTGAGCGCGGCGGCCTCGGCCCCGTAGGCCCCCCGGCCGAAGTACACCGAGTTCAGGTACTTCGAGAGGATCTGGTCCTTGGTGTACAGGTGAGAAAGCCTCTGGGCCAGGATCGCCTCTTTGATCTTGCGGGAGATGGTCCGCTGTCCCCCGGTGTACACGTTCTTGACGTACTGCTGAGTGATGGTCGAGCCACCCTGTTCCACCCGGCCGTTCCGCAGGTTGACCAGGGCCGCCCGGGCGATCGAGGAGAAGTTCACCCCGCTCTCCCGGTAGAAGTCCTTGTCCTCCAGGGCGATTACGGCGTCCTTCAGGTTCTCGGATATCTTGGCCAGAGGGACCTCGGTACGGTTGACGCCCCCATGAAGGGTCGTGATCAGGCGTCTGTCTCGGTCGTAGATGTAGGTGGTCTGCGGCATCGGAGGGGCCTTGGGCAGCGAAATGTCCGTGTAGGTATGGACGAAGCGAGACAGAGGCATTCCGATGGTGCCCTGGAACGTCAGGCCGAATATGAGCAATGCGAGCGCCAGCCCAAGCGGCAGCAGGCAGAATTGAACCAGCTCGGTAAGGGGCCCGTGGGACCGTCTCCCCGGTATCAGCCATATACGAGGAAGATCGAAAAAGCCTCGGTCCGCCTCGTCGCGTCGAACGGGAAGTGCCACTCGAGCTGTTGTTACCCGGGTCCGCCGGGCTCCAAGCATTGAGGAATCGTGCAGGTCCGCCTCGAACTGAGTTGGCTGAGAGGGGAATTGGCAGGGCCGGTTGCCGCCAGAGTGGCGTCTGATTCAAGGTGGAGCCCGTCGAATGCCGATACCTTTATTAAGGAGATTGGGGGACGCTTGCTCGGGGGGAGGTTGTAGTGGCACATTGGCATGAGCCGCCAAATGGCTCGGATCGCTTGCCGCTGAACGGGAACAAGGGCAAGCAGGTGGCCATCGCGCTGTTCATCGTGACATCTTTTGGCATCATGGCCATTCTTTCTTTCCCCCTCTCGCGGATCGCCCGGCTGCCGCTCAAGCTCCGCAACCCCGTCACGGCTGCCCTCAATCCCATCGAGCGCGTGATCCGCCCCCTCATCCCCGGGCTCGGGGGGCCATCGAGGTTCAGGCCTCCCACCGTGTCGGTGGCCGTTGGGCCCCGGGCGCCGCGCAGTGCTGCTCCTTCAGGACAAGGTCTGGGAGGACCCCCGTCTGTCCCGCCCCCGGTGCCCCCGGGAGGAGGCGCGCCTCCCACGCTGACCAGGCCTGCGTTGACCAGAACCGGGCCGCAGCCTGCTCGAACGCTGGCCGGGACGCTCGTGAGACAAATCACTGCCATCCTCTCCAGCCCGACGAGGACGCTCTCGCCCGAGCAAGTCAAGCTCATCCAGGCCGAGATCTCTCAGCTTCGGTCCATGAGCGCGGCTTGCCTGGTCGATCGGACCTGTGCGAGGCAGCTCAAGCTGGTGGAAAGGCTCCTTCACAAACTGGACGCGCGCCAGCGCGGCCGGCACGCGGGCAAGCACGGCCACCCTTCCCACAAGCACGGCCCCGCCAGAGGCGCCTCCCAAGCTTCCTCCGGAGCCACCTCCCATGGTCGTGGGCGCACACACGGCAACGGGCATGGCCACAAGAAATTGGAGGGGAACGGGGTGGAGGCGAGTGGCCACTCCAACAAGCGGCACGGATCGCACGGGAAAAACAAGCAACACCATTTGCGACCTCGCACACCGAAGCAATGACGCTCGTTCGTCAGCGGCCGGTGCGGTTCTCTCTGCCGAAGAACTAACCCGAGGCTGAGACCCGAAGGCCCTCCTCGCGGACCCTGCGCGTGAGTTCGTCGGCAGGAACCGGAGGGCTGAAGTGGAATCCTTGCCCCAGCGAGCAGCCGTGATCGATCAGATAGCGAAGCTGTTCCTCGTTCTCGATGCCCTCGGCGAGCGGCTTCATGGCCAGGCTCTGGGCTAGGCCAATGACGGCTCGGACCATGCTTGTTGCGTCGGGTTCTCCGGGGATGTCCCGAATGAAGCGTCCGTCGATCTTCAGGAAGTCAACGGGAAGATTCTTCAGCCGTGCGACCGACGAGTACCCGGTCCCGAAGTCGTCGATGGCCAATCGAAATCCTTGCTCGTGCAGGTCCTGCAGGACCCGTTGGGTGCGCTCCGGATCCCGCATTGCGGTCGACTCCGTGATCTCGATCACCAGGTGGGACGGTTCGACGCCCATCGCCGAGACCTGGGCGAGGAGCCGCGTGACCACGTCTTGCTGCCACAGCTGCCGGGCGGACAGATTGAAGCTCACGTCCACCGGTACCCGTTCCTCTCGCCAGGCGAGGCACTGGCGGCACAGCTCCTCGATCACCCAGTCGCCGATCGCAGCGATCAAGCCGATCTCCTCCGCCAGAGGGATGAAGTCGGCAGGGCCGACCAGTCGCCCGCTCGGCTGCCGCCACCTGAGGAGTGCCTCGGCCGCCACCATCTGTTCGTTGTGCAGGTCGACGATGGGCTGATAGTGCAGAACCCAATCGCGTGAATCGGTCGCCTTCCGCAAGCGGGTGGTGAGCGAGATCTTGGAGAGCGAATCGGTCCTTTCCGAGGCGTAGACCATGGATCCGCCCGGAGATCCCTGCTTGGACCGGTACATCGCGGCGTCGGCCTGCTTTAGCAGCGCCCGGGCGTCCGCGGCGCTCTCGGGGAAGAGGCTGATGCCGATGCTCGTCGTGATGTAGAACTCCGTGCCGGACAGCGCGAATGGTTGCTTCAGGGCCTCGTGGACCCGCGACGCCACCGACTGGGCCAGGCTGACTCCGCTCATCCCACCCTCTCTGGAGTCCTTCTCCATGTCGGCCAAGAGGACGAGGAACTCGTCTCCGCCCTGCCTGGCCACCACATCGGTGGCCCTCACGGCTCCCGAGAGGCGGGTCCCCATCTCTCGCAGCAGTTCGTCGCCGGCGGCGTGGCCAAGGCTGTCGTTCACCAACTTGAAGTTGTCGAGGTCGAGGTACAGGACGGCGACGGCCTGGTCGTTTCGCCTGGCCCGAGCCAAAGCCAGATCGAGCACTCGTTCGAACATCACCCGATTCGGCAACCCGGTGAGTTTGTCGTGATAGGCGAGAAAGGTCACCTGTTCCTCTGCTCGCTTGCGTTCGGTGATGTCGACGATGACGCCCTGCCAGAACCTGTCCCGGCCCTTCTCGTCTGCGACCAGGGACGCCTCGTCGCGAACCCAGACCACCCGGCCGTCCTTGGCGATCAGTCTGTACTCGTCCCGAAAGGGTTCTCCCGTCTCGTTGGTCCGCACGTGCTCCGCCAGGACCCGTTCGCGATCCTCTGGGTGCAGGACCTTTTCCCACATCCTCGAGTCGGCCATCCACTCGTCCGCCGGATAGCCCAGCAGGTCTTGGACTTGAGGACTCATGTAGATCGTCGAGCTCCCTGGATCGACCGCGTCGATGTAGGTGACCACGGGGATCTGCTCGACCAGCAGGCGGTACTTCGCCTCGGCCACCTGAAGCCGCCTCAACTCCTGCTCCCGTTCGATCAACCGGCGGGACCGTTCACTGTGGAGCTCGGAGGAGAGGATCCCCCCGCCCAGTGTCAGAAGGAGCCCCACGGCGATCCGCAGCGTGATCTCCACGATGTTGGCACGGGTATTCGATGCGGAAACGGCGGCAGCTTCCACGGCGGCATACCCCACGCTTGTGGCGGCCCACGCATACAGACCTCCCGGAAGCCCGAGGAGCATGCCCCCCTCGGCCTGCACGACTACCTGGAGGGCCAGCAGATACCGTCGCGGATCGAAGGAATACAGGGCCAGGGTGCCGAGCACTGCCATGGCGTCGCCTCCGAAGCAGGCGATGGCCACTTGCCTGGAATCGCGGAACCTGGGTGCGACCTGGATTGCCACCAGGACGGCCAGGAAGGCCATCACGGCGATCGCCGCAGGGCGAACATAGCCGGGCGCTGGGTGCGTGGGTAAGGCGTGGTAGGTGGCCGTGTAGACACCCATGGCCACGAGCAGGCCCACCCTGAGCAGGGCGAGCCACCCCCACCCGGTGGCGAGGGCTCGGATGTACCTACTTTCGGGCCGCGCGCTCACGTCCCCTTGGAGCCTCCGTCCCTCTTGCGTGCGGGCACGATTGACGGCTCTACTCTCCCCTCCTCAGTCTTCGGCAGGGCACCGGGTGCCACTGTAGGCGGTTCAATCCCGGATTGAGCCCCGTCGATAAAGCAAGCGACATGTCGAACGGCGCGCACGAAAGTCTCGGCCGGGCCGACCGGCCCGAGAGGGTGGAGGCTGGACTTCAGGGGGAACTGGCGGACGCTTCCGAGCCGGAGGCCCCGACGCCCGACGCCATCCTTGCAGCTGTGGGCTTCGCCGCGTCGGAGTTCCTCCGCGCCTCCGCGTGGGAGGAATGCATCCGGGCCGTCCTGGGCCGGCTCGGCCAGGCGGCGCGAGTGAGCCGCGTGTATGTCTTCCAGAACCACACCGACCCGCGTGGGACGCCCGTATTCGGCCAGCGCTTCGAATGGACGGCCGAAGGAGCTTCGCCACAGATCGACAACCCGAAGCTCCAGGGCCTCCCATGGGGTGGAGCCTTCCGGCGCTGGCGAGACATCCTGGCGGCGGATGGCGTGGTCCATGGCCACGTGAGGGACTTCCAGGAGGAGGAACGGAGCCTGCTGGAAGAACAGGACATCCACTCGATCGCCGTCGTCCCCATCGCCGTGGGCGATGACTGGTGGGGCTTCCTCGGCTTCGACGACTGCCTGGCCGAACGCGACTGGTCCCAGGCGGAGATCAACGCGCTTCGCGCGGCAGCGGGCACCCTGGGTTCGGCGATCGCCCGCAAGCGAACGGAGCTCGCGCTCCGACAGGCGGAAGTGAAGTACCGGAGCCTGGTGGAACAGATCCCGGCGATCGTGTACATCGCCGGCGTGGGGGAAACCGGCGACTGGATGTACGTCAGTCCGCAGATCGAACGGATCCTCGGATACACCCCCGCAGAGTGGCTGGCTCACCCCGCGCCGTTCTCGTCCCTCCTGCACCCCGCGGACAGGGAGCGGGTTCTGGCCGAAGAGGCATACAGCGGAGCCACGGGGGAGCCGCTCCGCTCTGAGTTCCGCATGGTGGCTCGAGATGGTCGTCGGGTGTGGATACGAGATGAAGCGCACCTGGTGGAGGATGACGCGGGCCGCCCTCTCCTGTGGCAGGGCCTGATGTCGGACATCACGGACTTGAAGAAGGCCGAAGAGCAAGTGGCCTTCCTTGCCTATCACGACAAGCTCACCCGGCTCCCCAACCGGGCCATGTTCGAAGAGTTGCTCGACCTCGCGCTGGCTCGAGCCAAGCGTAAGGACCTGGCCGCGGCCGTGCTCTTCATGGACCTGGACAACTTCAAGCTGGTGAACGACAGCCTCGGCCACGAGGCAGGCGACGAGCTCCTCCAGCAGATGGGGGCCAGGCTTCGGGAGGCCCTGCGGGAGACCGACGTGGTGGCTCGCCAGGGCGGAGACGAATTCCTCGTCCTTCTCTCCGACCTCGAACGAGGGCCGCAAACCGCACGTCCGGACGCCGAGACCTCGGTGATCGCGTCGGAAGAGGTCGCCGAGCGCATCCACGAGCTGCTCAAGCGGCCGTTCGCCATCGGGGGCACGGAGTTCTACATCACGGCGAGCATCGGGATCAGTCTGTTTCCGCTTGACGGGGACGACGGCAAGTCCCTCCTCAAGAACGCCGACGCGGCGATGTACCGGAGCAAGCGATCGGCGCCCGGTACCTCGACGGTCTTCTCCAAGGACTCGGTGGACCCGCTGTCCAGGCTGTCCCTGGCCACTCGCCTGCGACGGGCCGTCGAGCGCAAGGAGTGGATGCTCCACTACCAGCCCATCGTCGACCTGTCCGATGGTCACCTGGTGAGCGTCGAGGCTCTCCTGCGGTGGCAGGATCCAACCACTGGAATCGTCCCTCCCGGCGAATTCATCCCGCTGGCCGAGGAGATGGGGCTGATCGAGAGCATCGGCGACTGGGTGCTCGAGGAGGTGTGCCGGCAGTCCCAGGCCTGGCGGCGGGAAGGGCTGATGATCGAAGTCAGCTTCAACCTCTCGCCTCGACAGTTGTGGCAGGGCAACCTGGTGAACAAGATCATCGGGCACCTGAAGTGGATGCGCATCAACCCGCGCCAGGTCCTCGTCGAGATCACCGAATCTACGGCCATGATCGATCCGGACCGGACCATGCGCATCCTCGAGCAATTGCACTCGGCCGGTCTTCGCCTGGCCATCGACGACTTCGGGACGGGATATTCGTCCCTGTCCCGGCTGAAGCAGATGCCGGTGGACATCCTCAAGATCGACCGCTCCTTCGTCCGGGACATCCCGAGCGACCGCCACGCCATGAGCATGGTCAAGGCCATCATCCAGCTCGCCCGGGGCCTGGGCATGGTGCCCCTGGCCGAAGGCATCGAGACGGAAGAGCAGTGGCGGTTCCTGGCTCAGAGCGGATGCGTGATGGGGCAGGGCTTCCACTTCAGCAGGCCGGTCCCGGCGACGGACATCAGCCAGCGTTACGTGTGGGGCGTCGCGGAATCCCCGGCTTGAGGAAGACCGCCGAGCCCTCCATCGTTCCGCTCTAAGCTTGCGAGGACGAGGCGGCGCAAGGAGTCCACACTTGCTGGCTGCCGGGCTCAGGATCAAATTGAACGCGGACGATCCCGCAATGTTCTCCTCGCCCCTCGCCGGGTACGAGATGGCCAGGCGAGTCTTCGGTTTGGACGACGAAGCCCTGGCGGACCTCGCTCGAAGCAGCGTCCACGCGTCGTTTGCCGATGAGCTAGTAAAGTCACGGCTGATCACGGAGATCGACGCGTGGCTGGCCCAAGGGTCCTCCACGGCGTGACTCGCCGGACAGCCCGCCCGACAAGAAGGAAGGGTTCGACACGGATGACGATCCGAATCGCGGCCTACCAGCACGGGCTCTATCCGCGCTCCGAGGATGTGGTTGCCGCCACCCGCGGTCTGGAACGCGGCCGGACGACCCAGGAGGAGGTCGATCGGGCTTTCCGTGCCGACCGCGAGGATTTCATCGCGGTCCAGCGTGAGGCGAAGCTCGATTTCTTCTCCGACGGCTTGCTCAGGTGGCAGGACATCTTTCGGCCGCTGGTGGAAGCCTCAGGAGGGTTGGACGCCAGGACCCTGATCCGTTGGTTCGACAACAACTCGTTCTTCAGGGCCCCCGAGGTTACGGGTGATGTGACTCTCTCCTCGTCTCCGCCCGCCGCGTTCCGGGACGAGGACGATCTCCCGGTCCCCCGGGTTGCCACCCTCCCCTCTCCGTATCTGTTCTCCCGCGCCGCGCAGACCCATGGAGATCGGAACGCGCTCATGATGGATCTCACCCGAGAGATCCTGCGGCCGGTGGCGGAATCCCTGTCGGGTCGGGGATACGAGGTGATCCACCTGCAGGAGCCGTGGTTGCCGTACTTCGGCCTGGAACCCTCCGACTGGGACGACTTCGAGAAGGCGCTGATGGAGATCCGTGATGGCATCTCCTCTTCCTCGGCCGCTCTGGTTCTGCATGCATACTTCGGCGACGTCGGACCTTATGTGGAGCGGCTGCGCCGCCTTCCTGTGCACGCGCTGGGCATCGACTTCGTCGAGACGGACCTGGACGAGCTGGGAAGCCGTTGGGACACAGGGCTATTGGCTGGAACCCTGGACGGGAGAAGTTCGCCCATCGAGTCCACCGACGGCACCGTCGAGTTCCTCCGCCGGGTCGCCGAGACGGTCTCGCCTCCCCGTCTGTACGTTTCGTCGAATTGCGAGCTCGAATACCTCCCTCGAGACATCGCCAGGCAGAAGGTGGCCCGCCTGGGGGAGATCTCGGTGCGACTGAAGGAGTTGTTGGCATGACGACGACCGCCACCACCCCCGCCCTCGACATCATGACCAGGCCATTGCTCACCCACGAGGTCGGCTCGCTGGACAAGCCGGGGTGGCGGGTGAAGGCCTACGCGGGAAGGAAGCTCGAAGAGAGAGATCTCGAGGAGGCCAGGAGCTGGGGCGAGCGGATCGGCGTGGAGGGGTACGAAGGACTGCTCGATCTCCTCCGGACCTCCCCGATCACGGCCAAGGCGGACAAGGAGAAGGTCAAGCGGTGGTCAAGTCGCTATGGCCTTCGCCTCCAGGAGTCGGCCGGCCTGGACGTGGTGTACGACGGCGAGCAGCAGCGTTCGGAGATGTACGCCTGGGCCGTCGCGCACACCGACGGATTCGAGTGGCGAGGTAGCGTCCGAGCCTTCGACAACAAGTACTACTCGAAGGCAGCAGTGACCGGGCCCATCTCGCTGAAGAAGCCGTATCACAGCGACGAGTTCGCCTTCCTGAGCGACATCGCCAAGGCCGAGCTGAAGGTCCCGATCACCGGGGCCTATACCGTCGCGGACTGGTCCTTCGACGAGCACTACTTCACGGACCACGACATGTCTCACGCCCACGGCGAGCGCAAGGGGAAGCGCCACGAAGCCCGACGCCGGTTCATCGTGGACGTGGCCCGTCACATGATCCGGCCGAACATCGAGTCCCTGATCGGCCTGGGGGCCAAGTGGATCCAGCTCGATGAGCCCGGTGGGTCAACCGAGCCAGACGAGCTGGACCTCTTCGCGGAAGCGTTCAACGAGAGCGTGCAGGGCTTGGACGCCGTGTTCTCCACGCACCTGTGCTTCTCGGATTACGGGCTGTTCTTCCCAGGCATCGAAGCGATGACGGCCTGCAAGCAGTTCGCCGTCGGCTTCGCCAACTACGACAGCCGGGAGCTCGGCGTCACCGACGAGGCCCGGCCCGGATACCTGGTGATCAAGAAGTTCCGGGATCTGCCCTACAAGCCGGCGTTGGGCCTTGGCGTCCTCGACATCCACACGGACTTCATCGAACCGCCGGCGCTGGTCAGGGACAGGATCCTGTATGCCGTGGAGGTGTTCGGCGACCCCCACCGCATCCATGTCACGCCAGACTGCGGGTTGAGGACGCGATCGTGGGACGTCGCGTACCGCAAGCTGCAGAACATGGTGGAGGGGTCCCAACTCGCCAAGAGGGCCTTGGGAATGTAGCCGGCCAGGTCGGTCCGCTCCCAGGCCTGGCACCGGTTGCTGGTGCGCTTCCGACTATTCCGTCAACGGGGACGACGAGTCTGGAGCACGGGTACCTGGGCGATCTTGTCATCGTTCAGGTCGGACCAGATGATCCCGAGCGGTCGGTGCCGGCTCCTTCTGCCCGGCCGAATGACCTCATCCGGGGTCACGATGAGGTCCACCCGAAAGTCGTGGCGGGTCTCGGGAAGTTCTTCGTCCATGACCTGGAGCGGGTGAACGGTCGTGGCGATCGTGGTCGCCTCGTCCACGAGTCCTTCTTCGGTGAGGAGGGCGAACTCGAGATCGGAGAAGCCACCGCCCTTGCCGATACGGGCCCCTTTCCTGTTCACGGCAACGCTCCCGCACACCACCAGGTCGATGCGATCAATGGCTGAGATCGCCACCGCTCGTCCCGCCCGGGTGGCGCCCCGGATCGAGGCCGCCCTGCGCGGGCTCGGCCCTGCCTTCGTCGGATCCACCAGGATGAATGGCTTGATGTCTCGGAGCCTAGGGACGGCCATGTACAGGAGCTTGCCCTCCGCCAGGGCCCGCGCTCGAACGGGCAGCTGAGGCGAGTCCGGGTTGGCCTTCACGGCGTGAGCGTCTGCCCACTCGGCCGTGGTGGCGAGTTGCCCCGCCGCGTCCTCGGCGCCGATGAAGTTCGGGATCCGTCCTCGGGCACCGGGGAAGCGGGCCGCACCTTTCAGCTCCAGCAACTCCCACACGCGCTCTCTGATGCGCTGCTTGGTATCCACGATGGTCCGGGAGGCTACCGGTCTCGGGCTAGACTCGTTTGCGGGGGGATGGCCGAGCGGACGAAGGCGGCGGTCTTGAAAACCGCTAGGGGCGCAAGTCCCTCAAGGGTTCGAATCCCTTTCCCCCCGCGCTGACCAGCGGATCTGAGGTGCTGAAGGAGTACCACGCCTGGGAGGGGGCGGCGACGGGGCCGCGTGGGGGCCATATTCGGCGGAGTCTTGGCACGATGGTTGCCTCCTGGCACCCCGCCTGCGAAGGCCGGTCGACTGGACCGGCCTTCTTAGGGTGAGCCGAGCCGGCCCTCCCGCATGTCAGGCGCTGATCCAGGCAGACCGAGTCGCGGGGCGAGCCTCACTTACGGCCACCCGGCGCGCGGCGCGGGCGCTCGGACGGTCAATACCTGACCGGTCCGACCCGCGATCGCGTCGCCCACGGCCTCGATGCCGCGCCACTCGGCCGCGAGGATGAACAACGTCTGCCCGTCCGGACCACCGAGCATGCAGGCGAACGGACTCCGGTCCAGCTCGATCGTCTCCAGCACCTGCCCGCCCTCGCGAACGCGCACGCACCGCTTGTTGGGGACGTCCCCGTACCAGACGGCGTCGTCGGCGTCGAGACAGATGCCGTCGGGCGCGCCGCCGCCGAGCTCGGCCCACACCCGCCGGTTCGACAGGCTGCCGTCGGCGGCGATGTCGAAGGCGGTGAGCCTGCCGGCGAAGGACTCGCCGAGGATCAGCGTCGAGTTGTCCGGCGTCACGACCATGCCGTTGGGAAACGCGATGGCGTCGGCGACCTGGCGAACCGAGCCATCCGGCGTGACCAGCGCGATGACCCCCGGCGGATCCCCCTCCCCGGGATCGAAGTCGCAACGACCGTTGACGTAGACGTTGCCGCGCCCGTCAACGACGATCTCGTTCCAGTCGTCCGACAGCCCTGCCAGGTCGACGTGCGGAACCATCGACCCGTCGGGCTCTCGGCACAGGACCCCTTGTCCGGTCACCAGGAGGCGACCGTCCGGCAGCCAGCCGATGGACCACCCGAGGCCGGGAGGTCCGTGGCCGACGACCTCGCTGGCGCCGTCGAGACCGACCGCGACGATCTCCTCCGTACCCCAGTGTGCGAACCACAACCGGCCATCGTGCCAACGGGGCGACTCGACGTACGCGAGCCCACTCAGGAGGACTCGCGGCTCAGGTCCGGATGATTGCTGCGACGACATCGGATCACCTCCCGGAACCAGGGGCAGAAGATCTCGGGCATGAAACTGGGGGTGCGGCGGGATCCGCGATCGAGACCTCTGCCTACACGGACGCGGTCACGACTCCAGAAAGGACTTGAGGTCGGACAGCCGCTCCCTCCACGAGAGCTTCGTCGTTTCGGCCTCGTCGGCATCCGGGAGCCGTTCGTGTGCCACGGCAACCGCCGACTTCGCCGGCCCCTTGTCGATGAACGAGACGCTCAGGCGCGTCGAGCCGTCCCCCCAGTTGAAGCGTGCCGTTTGGCCCGGTTGCGAAGTCCGCAGCGACATCGTCCCGTCGGTGAGCCACTTCCTTCTCGATCGTGGGCTGAGGAATGCGTCGAAGAGAACGTCGATGGGAACGGCGATCGTTTTCGAAGCGTAGATCGTGAACCCGTCTGCTTGCTGGTGCTTGAGTCGCATCCCGCGAGCACGCTCGTACCAAATGGTGATCGATTGCGCCCACCAACCCGGGACGTCATGTTCGTCCATGAGGAAGTCGACCGTCTCCCCGTGCTTTCTCCCCCGAGCGCCCCACCGGTCGAGGATCGAGAACCACGCCTCCCATTTCTTGCCGGTCGCATCCTTGATCTTGTCGTCGGAAGGGCGATCGGTGGCCGCCGCCAATCTGGTGCGGGCCGCCCGAACACGGTCGCGCTTCTGAGACACGTGGCTGCGCGCAGCCGCGTAGCTCTCACCGGTCTTGGACATGCGCTCGCGAACGCGGCGCTTGTACGACTTCTCCTTGGTCATCGCACGCTCCTTCGTCACGCCGCGGCCGAGAGACTCACGCTCCCCCGGGCGCGACCCGAAGGGGTGCTGCCAAAGTATCCCGAGGGCTGGGCCCCCTTTGCCTCGCTGATGCCGGCGGCGTGAGCGCCGGAGCCGAGGTTGGGCGTGGGATACGCCTACGACCTGATGATACCCTCGGCCCTATCCCGCCGTAAAGGCCGGCAGCGCTGAGGTCATCGGCGACCCGAGAGGGTCGAGGACGACGGGGGCCGAGGTTCGAGCCCGCAGGAGCCGTTCGGGCGTCGATGCAGGTCGCTGGGTGTGTGCTCGGGCCGCCCGGTCATCCATGAACTCGTCTCCGACCGACGCCCGCGCTCAGCCGTCCGAAGGAGCTCGCGGAGCGCCTCGAGGCACCCGACCCCCGAGCACCGCCCACGGGTCCCGATTGTCTGTCGGTCGGTGTGGACGGCTGATCGGTGATCGGCATCGTTCGTTCCGTAACATCGGTCCATGCACTCCGGGCTGTTCCTGCCGCTCTTCGATGAGTTGGCCGACCCGGCGATCGTCGCCCGGCTGTCCGCCGAGGCGGAGGAGGCCGGCTGGCATGGAGTCTTCGTGTGGGACCACGTGCGCTGGCGGGAGCCGGTCGTCGACGTGGCGGACGCGTGGATCACGCTCGCGGCGATCGCGACCTCCACCCGGCGGATCCGGCTCGGCCCGATGGTCACGCCGCTCGCCCGGCGCCGGCCGGTCAAGGTCGCCCGGGAAACCGCGACGCTCGACCGCCTCAGCGGTGGCCGGTTGACCCTCGGGGTCGGCCTCGGCAGCGACCGCTTCGGGGAGTGAGTTCTCGATCACAGGTGAAGAGCTCGACGAGCGGCGGCGAGGCCGGATGCTCGACGAGTCCCTGGAGATCCTGGGGGCAGCCTGGTCGGGCGAGCCGGTGCACCACCGGGGCGAGTACTACACCGTCGACGGCATGCGGTTCTTACCGAGACCGGTTCAGCGGCCGGGCGTGCCGGTGTGGGTCGCGGGGTACTACGGCAGGCCCAAGCCGCTGCGACGAGCAGCCCGACACGAGGGCTTCTTTCCGGTCAACCTCGAATGCCCTGACCAGCTCGCCGAGATCGTGGCCGACCTCACCGCGCTGCGCAGGGAGATCGGAAGGGACGTTGCCGAGTCCTACGACGTCGTCGCCGCCCTCCCGCCCGGCACCGATCCCGGGCCATACGCCGCGGCGGGTGGCACGTGGTGGATGGTGGAGTTCCCCTGGGAGGCGGTGTCGGTCGATCAGGTACGCGGTGTGATCCGCGACGGCCCCGCGGCGCCGCCGTCGACAGCTCGGAAGGTCAGCCCACGAACATGACACCGACGAGCAAGCAGTCCGGCTGCGGTTCGGTTGCCAGCCAGGTGGAGAAGTCCTGAGCGGAATCGGAGAGGGCTCCACGGTTTCTCTCCGATTCCGCTCCGTGCACTTGGCTGCAATGCGAACCCAAACCCGCTGGTAGAGGGCCCGGCGCTCGTGTTTGCCGCGGTTCACGGCAAGATTCGCCGCGCGGGATCTCGCAAGATCGCCGCGCGCTGAGAGGGCCTTGTGCCAGCCTTCTACCAGGGCCGGATAGCGATCAGCGTCGAGTCCATCAGGCAGTAAAGATGACCTGATGGGAACCTGATAGTGGCTAATCGTCGGCCGCCGACTCTGCCAGGGGGTCGGGGTTCCCGGGGTGTGGTCGTCAAGCTTCTTCGTCGGCTTGGAGGGCGGACACCTGGTTGGGCGTCGAGGTCCAGCTGGCGAGGAGGTTCAGCGCATCGTGTGATGGGGAGTTCGGTTCCGCCGTGTACGCGAAGATGGTGAGTCCGGGGTCGGCGGGGAGCTCCAGGGCCTCGTACGTCAGGGTGAGGTCCCCTACGAGCGGGTGGTGGAAGTGCTTGACGCCGGTGCGGTGGAACCGGACGTCGTGGGCGGCCCATCGGACGCGGAACTCCTCGCTGCGCGTGGACAGCTCGCCGATCAGGTCGGACAGCCCCCGGTCGTAGGGGTCGCGTCCGGCCTCGGCGCGCAGGAGGGCCACGACGTCGCGGGCGATGCTCTCCCAGTCGATGTAGAACTCGGTCGCGCGGGGGTCCAGGAAGAAGAAGCGGGCGGCGTTGGCCGGGCGGACCGGGTCGCGGAAGATCTCGGAGAAGAGCGCGTACCCCAGCTAGTTGGCATACAGGATGTCCAGGCGCCCGTTGTGCACGAAGGCCGGCGTCCCGGTCATCGAGTCGAGGATCCGCTGCACGCTCGGGCGGACGCGCTGCTGGGTCGGGCGGCGGCGCGGCGGGCGGGTCGTGTTGGCGGTGCGCACCAGGT
>WNFU01007880.1_pt1 | contig 22819 bp, 23 predicted proteins | sample 5400121 | NCBI WGS metagenome assembly WNFU01 (sample SAMN13153360, study PRJNA577476) | soil metagenome | isolation source: 100 cm soil or saprolite under grassland replicate 1 | place: USA:California | collected 2016-06-15
CAATCCCGCCGCAGCGACCATCACCGTCCACTATGCCACCAGCAACGGTACGGCCACGGCCGGCAGCGACTATACGGCCACCAGCGGTACGTTCACATTCGCGCCAGGCGTCACCAGCCAGAGCGCCAGCGTGCCAATTCTGAACGACGCCGCGCAGGAGAGCAACGAGACCGTCAATCTCACGCTGAGTAGCCCGACCAACGCCACCCTCGGCACACCCAATCCTGCCACGTTGACCATCCTCGACGACGAGACCCCCCAGCCGCCCAGCGACGAGGTCTACACCTACGATAAGATCGGCAACCTGCTGAGTAAGGCCGGCACCAGCTACAGCTACGGCGCAAATGGCAATGGCACCGGCGCCGGGCCGCACCAGGCCCGCATGGTCGGCGGTGCGACCTACAGCTACGATGCCAACGGCAACCTGCTCTCAGGCGGCGGACGCACCTACATCTGGGATCACGACAACCGACCCACCAGCGTGAGCCAGACCAGCGGCAGCGAGAGCTACACCTACGACGCCGACGGCGAACGGATTACTCGCAGCACCGCCGTCACTACCACGGTGTACCTGGGCGGACTGTGGGAGGAAACCACCAGCGGCGCGACCAAGGCCTATTACACGTTTGGCGGGCAGACTGTGGCGGTGCGTGACAGCACCGATCTGGCCGACCCGGTCTCGTATCTGCACGGCGACCACCTCGGCAGCGTGAGCGTGGCCAGCGGCGCGGGCGCGAGCACCAAGGGCAGCCAGCGCTTCGACCCCTGGGGCAAGGTGATAGCAGGCGGTATTAGCAACACCCGTAAGAACTACACCGGCCAATACCTCGACACCACAGTTTGCTGTATTATCATGCACGCTATTACGATCCGGCACTCGCGCGGTTCCTCAGCGCGGATTCCATCATACCTGGGCAGGACGACAAGACGGGAACGCCGAACCCTCAAAACCTCAATCGCTATAGCTATGTCGGGGGACACGATTGGGATCATTTTGTTCAATTCGCCATTGGCGTAGGCGAAGGAGCAGTGAATACCATCGTAGGAGCGGTAGAGAGCAGCACTCCACAAGGCGCTATGCGCGCGGGTGCGCAAGTCGGCGCGGCTATTGGCAGCGATCCGGCTGGATTTGTCCAAGGGGTGAAGGATTGGGGCGCAAATATCGTCCGTGGTGGTGAGTTTGCCTGGAATGATCCGTCAGGTGCCGCTGCCGCCCTCTATGAAGACTCTCGAGGGCTTGGTCGTGTTATGGGTACGACGTTAGCGACGGCTGGCATGGCAGCGTTAGGGCCAGAGGGTGAGACGGGTGCAGTATGTAGTTTTAGTGGTAATACACTTGTAGCTACCGAATCCGGAGAACAACCAATTAGCAGCCTCCAAGTTGGAGATCATGTTCTCGCATACAATCAGGCTACTGGTGATACAGGTACTTATACGATAACAGCTGTCCTCGTACATCGTGATCCAGCAATACAGCACCTAGTGATTGATGGAGAAGATGTTGAGACTACTCCTGAGCATCCGTTTTACGTGTCCCTGCGGGGCTGGGTGGCAGCTGGAGATCTAATGATTGGTGATCGTATACGTACATCACAGGCAGAATATGGCGCGGTGCAGGCAAGCCGTATTGAATTGCACTCACAGGAGATGTACAATCTTACTGTTGCGACTGTGCACACGTTTTTCGTGGGCCGGCAGCAGTGGTTGGTACATAATGCCTGTCCGAAAGGTATCCTCAAGCAATTAAGAGAACCTGGCCCGTTCAGTCCCACTGCTCCCTCCAAACAGGCCGCTCTCGAATGGGCACAAGAGGCTTTTCCTGATGCAATGCATTTACCAGATGCCCAGCCAAATGCTCCTTATCCATCGACAGCTGGCTATAAAAAGTGGTATCGATTTGAGCCAGCGGAACCGAATGTAGGGAATAATATGCCACATGTCAAGTATACAGATTGGACGGGAGGCAAAAAGGGGACAGGTGGAAGTTGGGGACATATCTTCTTTCCAGACGACTAAGAAGCTTTCTGAAAAGCTTGCCACCGTCTAGTGTAGGATATACACTAACGAGCTATGGCATACCAATCATATCCTTCTGACGTAACGGACACTGAATGGACGATCATCGCACCGCTGGTGCCCGAACCGAAAACCAACGGACGGCAGGCGACCATTACGCGCCGGACGTTGATCAACGCGATGTTCTACGTGACCAAAACCGGTTGCGGCTGGGAATGATTGCCGTGTGAATTTCCGCATTGGAAAACGGTGTATCACTATTTCCGCTTGTGGCGGCTGACTGGTCTCTGGCAAGCCATCCATACGAGCCTGCGCGAGATGGTGCGACAGGTGCTCGGCCGCAATTTGCAGCCGAGTGCCGCAATCATCGACAGCCAATTGGTCAAGACCACCTACGTTGGTGGACCAGAGCACGGTTTCGATGGCGGCAAGAAGATCAACGGTCGCAAACAGCATGTGGTTGTGGACACCCAAGGTTTGGTGCTTGGCCTCAAGGTTCAGGCCGCCAACATCACTGACCGCGATGGTGCGTTGCAGGTGCTGGACGATATGCCAAACCGCTTTCCACGCATTCGCAAGCTCTGGACTGATAGCGGCTACAACGGTCGATTTCGGAGGTGGGCTGCTGAGCACCTGGTTGATTGGGATGTCGAGATCGTCAAGCATTGGTGGACCGGTATCAAGGGCGTTTGGGTTGGGCCGGGCCAAGAACCACCGACGATTCCCTCTGGCTTTCAGGTGCTGCCGAAACGCTGGATCGTTGAGCGAACATTTTCTTGGCTCGACCAGAATCGCCGCCTGAGCAAGGACTATGAACGATTACCGATAACCAGCGAGACGTTCGTGTATGTCGTGATGATCCGCCTCATGCTACGTCGCCTCGCTCGTCAATCGGTCCGATCCTTGAGTTAGCGCATCACAGGGCTTTTCAGAAAGCTTCTAAAGAGGACGACATGGTCACATATTCTGCAACTGACGTTATTCCAATGCGCAACTTTATATATGAGTGGCGCATCACAGATGATCGCTGGGACTCACTGCCTAGTGAGATCTTGGAACATATTATTCCTCTATCCTCAGAGCGTAGTGAGCAAATTTGCCAACGAGGTCGGGCCTTTCGTCAAGAGGAATCACCTCATGTGCCTAGCAGTTCTTATCATACGGTGAGTCAGTGCTCACTTGAATCTGTTGACTCAGCTGATGATGAACATATTCAACAGTGGTTTAAAACACTGCCTATCAAGCAGATAGAACAGGTCTATATAAGCTGGGGAGATAATGTTGCTGCAATAACAGAATGGTCAATTTTCACAAAGGTTTGGAACAGCCTATGGTATACCTTTGATGCAGTTGAGGTATTCGATGACACACTAAAATGGGCAGTGTTATTTGGGCCAGAAGAAATTGCCACTTATCTTGAGCTATTCTCATGAAGTTTTCCATACACGTTTATCAATGTTCTATTACAATAATATAGTCCCTGTGCGCTTCGATACTACAATATTACGATAAATCTATCCAAATCGTGTTTTCTGAATGTAGATAATAGTTGAAAAGCGCTTGGTGTGAAAGGGGAGTACCGGATTAAATTCCGCGAATTCGCTATCTCTGCGGTATCATTCTGCCCACGGGTAATGGAATGCATATTGACAAACTGCATGAAGCGCCACGTCGTCCGTGCTGCCTGAAGCGTTACCCGGCACCACACTATCCGCGCTCACGAACCTCGCCAGCACCGGGTTGTAGTAACGCGCATGATAGCATAGCAGAAGTTGAGGTTGTAGGACTCACCCCACCTGCGTTTCCCCATAAAGCGTGTTAGAATACATACAATGTGACCAATAGGAGGTGCCCGATGGCGACCATTACAATCGATATTCCCGATGAGCTTTCGGCCCAATTGGCACAAGTGCGCGATCGCATTCCCGAACTCCTCGCGCTGAGCCTCCAGCAACCGGCCGTCCCCGCGCATATTTATCGTGAGATCCTCGATTTCCTCGCGTCGCAGCCCACACCGGAGGAGATTGTCGCGTTTCGGCCAACGCCGGAAATGCAGGCACGGTTGACGACACTGCTCGATCGCAGCCGCAACGGCCTGCTCACACCTGCCGAACAGGTTGAGCTAGACGAGTTTGAGCGCATCGAGCATGTGCTGGTGCTACTCAAAGCCGGTAGTCTGCCACACCTCACGAGCCTGTCGTGACGGACCGCACTATCTCCACCAGCCTGCGCCGGCACGTCACTGAGCGAGCCAGCGATGTGAGTACTGTCTCCTTCCCGCAGATGTCGCCTTCTTCCCGCACGAGGTGGATCACGTCGTCGCGATCAAGCACGGCGGACAGACCGATGCCGCCAATCTCGCATTTGCCTGTTGGCGCTGCAATCGGCATAAAGGGAGTGATCTAGGCTCCTTCGATCCTGCGACTGGCCAGTTCAGCTTCTTGTTCAATCCACGCATGCACATCTGGACGGAGCACTTTACGCTGCATGGGGCAATGCTAATCGGTCTCACACCTGAAGGCCGCACAACCATCCAGTTATTGCAGTTGAACACGGACGAACGAATCAGTGAACGCCAGCGCTTGCAGGAGACCGGGCGATATCCGCCTTCGCCGATGGTTGATTGACGTGCGTGGAGTTGGAATAAGGCATCAGTGGGCGACAAACCTCAGTTGAAGGACCCTCGTGATGCTGGCTGCCATCGTATAATGCGCGCTATTACGACCCGACACTCGCGCGGTTCGTGTCGGCGGATAGCGTGGTGCCGGGCAATGCCTCGGGCAGCATGGATGGCGTAGCGCTCAAGGGGCTCACGGTCGACTTCCACGAGCCGGGGTTTGTCTCCAAGCTGGGTGAGGAGAATGGGTTCGGTTTCTGGTTCCAACTCTCCGACGATGACAAGCAGCAGCTTGGCAGTCCTTGGGGACCAGGTAACCCGCAGGCGCTCAATCGCTATAGCTATGTGCAGAATAACCCATTGCGGTGGACGGATCCGAGTGGACATTGTCTTCCATGGTGTGCGATAGTAATTGGTGGTGCGGCGGCGGCATATCTAATTGCGGGTAGATCAGTTGCAGTACATCAGTCGGGTGTTGCTGCCCAACAAGCGACACCACAAATTAGTCTACCGAGTCCTGAAGAGCTAGCAGATGCAACAATAGGTAAGACAGCTAGAACGCTGTTTACGGCGGCTGCACAGTTACTTGGTACTGTTCTTGAAAGCCGCTATAAGGGTGACCGGAGAACGGCAGGTGAAATTATTAATAAAGATAAGAAAGGTGTATAAATTCACAGTTTCCGTCAGAGTATAAAGATAAGACACCTGACCAAATATATAAAGATGCCAAAGCAGGTAATAAGAGGGCTCAAACGGCAAAGAAGCTGCTCGATAGTAAAGAATACGACAAGGATGCAAAAAGATAATGTAAAGGCTGAAATAGAATTAATGAAGTTCATTCACTGCCAAAAGCAGTTTCCGTCTCGACTGATCTACGCTCATTTTTAGGGAGATAGACATGAATGAAAAATGGTGGTGTGCGACATTGATAGTGTGCTCATCAGTTAAGGATGATGAAACAGATTTGTATCTTTGTGATGAGCAAATTCACTTAGTGAGAGCTGCTAACTCGGAGGCAGCGGTTTTAAAGGCGATTCAAATAGGTAGGGAACAAGAACATTCATATGAGAGTATCGACGGGCATCACGTGACCTGGAAATTCATTGGCTTACAAGGCTTAGAAGAGGTCTTAGATGAAGACATCGTCGATGGCACCGAAATTAGAAGTAAATTTATTAAAGTTGAAAATCCCGATGATTTGGTGATACAGGAACCATAGTCGTTTGGTCGATATAACATTCTTACCAGAGCTGTAAAGTGACACGGGTTGCTAATTGGTCGGGTCCGGCGCGTATACCCGCTGAATCCGCTGACTAATCACATCGAACCCGTTCAAAGGGGCTAAGCAGGCCCTCACCCCCGATCTCTCACGTGCGCGGGAGAGGGGCGATATGTTTTCGCAGAGCGACGGAAGTAGCGAAAACGGGCTGAGAGAGCGTTTCCTCAAGTCACCACGTTCCGCCCGCCACAGGGCATCCACAGCAAGTATTCAGCATACGAAAGCATCACATTGGGGTCCAGGGGCGAAGCCCCTGGCCGGGGGTTGTTAGGGGCCGCGGCCGGCCCCTAACCGCAGGCCGCGCAGGCGCATGGGTCTGAACGGGGAAGCGGCGGAGGGAGCGGAAGCGGCGGAAGGCGAGAAGGCCCTCACCCCCGACCCCTCTCCCGCTGCGGCAGGAGAGGGGCGTTGTGTTTTTGCCGGACAGCGAACGAAGTGGCGAAAGCGGGCTAAGAGAACGCTTCTACCGAAACTTCGTTCCGCCCGCCACAGGGCATCCACAGTAGCCATTCCTCATACGACAGCATCAAATTGGGGTCCAGGGGCTTTGCCCCGGCGTGGGATGCAGGGGCGGCGCGAGCCCCTGCCGCACGCTGCGCAGGCGCAGGGGTTTGAACGAGGAAGCGGCGGAGGGAGCGGAAGGCGCGCGGCCGCGCTGCACCCTACGACGCCAATGACGAGCGGATACTGAGCAGCACGGCATGGACCGTTCATTATGGTACAATGGCCGTATCGCAACGTACCTGGCTAGCGAGGAACGCATCATGACTATCGAGATTACCATCCAGGTCCCCGATACGCTCGGGCGCCAACTTCAGCAGATACCCGAGCGCTTGCCTGAGGTGCTCGAGCGTGGCCTGCGCGAGATTTTGGCCGAGGATAGCGGCCCGCCGCACGACGAACAGACGATTCTTGCCGTTCTGACCAGCCAGCCCACGCCGGAACAAGTGCTCGCGCTGCGGCCTTCGGCCGAGCTGCAGGCCCGCATTGATGACCTGCTCGACCGCAGCAAACAGTCCGAGCTCACGGCGCCGGAGCGTGTCGAACTCGATCGTTATCTGTTGCTCGAACACCTGGTGCGACTAGCCAAGGCGAACGCCTATCGGCGCCTGGCAGGACAATGACGAGCTACATTCCCGCAGCCTTGGGCCAGCTGGTGATCGAGCGTGCCGCAGGGCAATGCGAGTACTGCCATTTTCCACAGGACGCCGGGTTCCTGGCATTCGCGGTCGATCATGTGATCGCCGAGAAGCATGGCGGACCCACTGTTGCTGACAATCTGGCACTGGCATGTGTCTTCTGTAATAGCTTCAAAGGCACTGACCTGGGCTCACTGGATCCGGCGACTGGGCATTTGACTCCGTTTTTCAACCCTCGAACGCAGCGCTGGAGCGACCACTTTCGTGTCGATGCGGGTCAAATTATCCCACGCACCGCGGAGGGGCGTGTCACTGTGGCAATCTTCCGCATGAACGATTCTGATCGAGTTCAGGAGCGATTGCTGCTGATCCAGCTGGGGCGCTTTTCGGACGCTGACTGATTTCCGTTCGGATACAGCGCCCGCTTCCGACGACGACCTCTACCAGTTCACCATCTGCACCCACGGTGTGATTGAGGCGCTTGCAGGCGACGACGCGACATCGAACAACACCCCGATGCCGACCAACACGCCAACCGCCACGCCCGTGCCGACCGCACCGCTGGCCTACGACATCTCGATGACCTACGACGCGCTGGGCAACATCACCAGCAAGACCGGGATGAGCAGCTACGGCGCGCAGAGCGCCAGCTGCCCGGCCGGCGCGCTCGACAAGGCCCACGCGGTGGTCAGCGCAGGTGGCGCGAGCTACTGCTACGATCGCAACGGCAACCTGCAGAGTGGCGCGGGCTGGAGCTACAGCTGCAATGCCGACAACACCCTGGCCAGCATGACCAATGGCTCGGCGCCCGAGAGTTACCTATACGACGCCGACGGCGAGCGAGTGGTACGCACGGCCGGCGGCGTGACGGTTGTATTTTCATGCTCGCTATTACGATCCGGTGCTCGGGCGCTTCCTCTCGCCCGATACCCAGGCGCCTGACCTCGGCAACCCCCAAGATCTTAACCTGTACAGCTATGTCCGCAACAACCCGGTGCGCTTCAACGACCCAAGTGGACACTGCATCCCCTACATCGGCGACTGCCGCCCGATCTGGGAGACCGGGCAGGGGCCGAACGTCCACTGCGTGCGAGGGTCACGGTAGTGCCGCGCACGCAGGTGATGTATAATCTCACCACATCATTCCCATCTCTATATCCTGTTTTGTAAGCGCCTTTCCACCTTTCATGGCCTTCGTGAACTTCGTGGATTCCGAATAGTTGACTGGTACGCTAGCGCCAGGGAATGTAAAGGAGCTAAAGCGCATGGACGAACCGATCGAGCCGCCGGTGGTCGGGCAGACCGCGATTGTGACCGGGGCAGGCCAGGGCATCGGGCGCGCAATCGCGCTGCGGCTGGCGCACGATGGAATGCATGTGGTGGTGGCCGATCGGCAGGGTGCGCTGGCCGCCGCCGTCGCGGACGACATTCGCGCGCTCGGCGGCCGCTCGCTCGCGCTCACGGTCGACGTCGCCGCCGCCGAGCGCCAGCGCATGGTCGCCGCGACGCTCGCCGAATTTGGCCGGCTCGACGTGCTGGTCAACAACGCCGGCATCCAGCGTGTCGCGCTGCCGCTGGATGTGACCGAGGAGCACTGGGATGTGATGCTGAATGTCAACGCGAAAGCCGTGTACTTCTGCTGCGTGCTGGCGCTCAAGCATATGCAGCAGCAGCGCAGCGGGCGAATCGTCAATATCGCCTCAGTGGCGGGCAAGGTTGCATCAACCATTCAGCACCCGATCTACAACATCAGCAAGGCGGCGGTGATCGCTATGACTAAAACCTTCGCGATCGCCCACGCCGCCGAGCACATCCGCGTCAACGCGGTTTGCCCGGGCATGGTCGAGACGCCAATGCAAGCCGTCGTCGATAGTGAATTCGCGCGCGTGACCGGCAAGACCACCGAGCAGATTCGCGTCGAGCGGATGGCGCGCGTGCCGATGGCTCGGATCGGCACGCCCGACGACATTGCGGCGGTGGTGTCGTTTCTGGTCGGCCCCGATTCGCGCTATATGACCGGGCAGGCGATCAACGTTAGCGGCGGGATGGTGATGTATTGAGGTTCGAGCATTCGCGCCTTACTGTGCGATGCTCGGTTGTGCCTTCGGCAGCCCTTCGACACGCTCAGGAACCGCGGTACTTTACTTTTTGTCCTTCGATTTTTCGCTCTACGAGCGAAAAATTGAAGAACAGAAAATCATGAGGTACCTTGCTGCCGTCTATCCTGAGCCTGCCTGCCCTGAGCTTGTCGAAGGGTCGAAGGGCAGGCTGAAACCGCCACAGGCAAACGCGACAGGTCAGTAAAAGGAAAATGTTATGTCCGAGAGAGTCGGAGTGATTGGATTAGGCATGATGGGCAAGCCAATGGCGCACAACCTGCTGCGAGCCGGCTTCCCTGTGATCGTCTATAATCGCAGCCGCCCGGCAATCGACGAATTGGCGGCGGCGGGCGCCGTACCGGCCCGCTCGCCGCGCGAGGTCGCCGCGCACAGCGATATCGTGATCACCATGCTGCCCGACTCGCCCGATGTCGAGGCGGTTGTGTTGGGTGCCCCTTCGACCCATTCGGCAGGCTCAGGGCAGGCGGACTCAGGGCAGAGCGACGGTGTGCTGGCCGGCGGGCGGCCGGGCCTGCTGGTGATCGACATGAGCACGATCGCGCCCAGTGTCGCGCGCTCAATCGCCGCCACGCTGGAGCAGCACGGCATGCGTATGCTCGACGCGCCGGTGAGCGGCGGCGACGTCGGCGCGATCAACGCCACACTGTCGATCATGGCCGGCGGCGCGGCCGAGGACATGCAGCGCGCGCAGCCGGTGTTCGAGGCGCTCGGTACGACGATCACGCACTGCGGGCCAAACGGCAGCGGGCAGATCGTCAAAGCGTGTAATCAGTTGGTGGTTGCGCTCATGATCGAGGCGACCTCCGAGGCGCTGGTGCTCGGCGCGAAGGCCGGCGTGCAGCCTGAGGTCATTCTGAAGGTGCTGGGCGGCGGGCTGGCCCAAAACCGGGTGATGGATCTGCGCGGCCCGACCATGATCGAGCATCGCTTTGAGCCAGGCGGCAAAGCCAAATTCCACCACAAAGACCTCGGCATCATCCTGCAACTAGCGCGCACCCACGGCGTGGCGCTGCCGATGACCGCGCTGGTCGACCAGTTGTTCACGACGCTGATCGAGCATGGCGGCGGCGAGCGCGATCACTCAGCGCTGCTGACGGTGCTGGAAACGCTGTCGAACTTTTCGCTGACGCGGTAAGACTACGAGACACCATCATAATTCTCTTCACGCACCCCTTGACACCAAACGTATATTTATGACAGCACATAAGTACTGAACCCAAGCGTTCTGCTCCATCACCCCTTGGATGGCACGAGCGACGGTTCATTGATCGCGATGTTCCATCAGGAGAAGTAGATCATGAAGGCAGGCCACCTCCGGCACTCCTACCCGCGAGCGCTTGCAGCGCTGTTGTTGATCGTCCTGTTGACCGCACTCAGTACGCCAGATAGCGCCGCGGCCGCCGCGCTGCCCAATTCAATCGCTTCGACCGGCGACTCGATGACGCGCGCCTTCAACACTGGGCCCGTTCCGTTTACCGACGCCACCTGGAACTCCTGGTCGACCGGAACGGCTGCGTCGGTCAACAGTCTGTACCTGCGGATCTTAGCTCAAAACGCTTCGATCGCCGGCAAGAACTATAACGACGCCAAGACGGGCGCAAACATGGCCGACCTCAACGGACAAGTTCTGACCGCCGTCTCACAAAACGTTGACTATGTCACTATTCTGATGGGCGCGAACGATGTGTGCGCGTCGAGTGAATCGGCCATGACCCCGGTTCAGACCTTCCACGATCAGTTCGTGCAGGCTATGGAGAGCCTGAAGAACAGTGCGCGATCACCTCGAGTATATGTCGTAAGCATCCCCGACGTCTATCATCTCTGGGAGCTCTTCCATAAGGATCAGTCGGCGCGCACAGCCTGGGCGGCCATCGGACTCTGCCAGTCGCTGCTGGCCAATCCCACGTCTACGGCGCAGGCGGATGCCGACCGGCGGGCGCGCATGAGGCAGCGCAATATTGACTTCAACACGCAGCTGCAACAGGTATGTGGGCAGTACCCACAGTGCCATTTTGATGGCAATGCGGTCTTCGACGCAAAAGTGGTAAAGCGCGACGTTTCAACGCGCGACTACTTTCACCCATCTCTGGATGGCCAGGCCAAATTAGCGACGGTGGCGTGGAATGCCTCGGGCCTCGTACCCTAGAAGACAGGTCGGGAATCCGCGAATGACGCGAATAATGCGCATAAATGGTTCTCAGATTCGCAACAATTTGCGATAATTCGCGCATTTTTCAATATATCTCTGTCCTACGCTGCACCGCCGATCTTGCCCTCGAAGGCGGCCAATGCGGCGGAGAGCTGCTCCTGGCGGATAGCCGCGGTCATATCGCCGCGGGTGCGCTCGAGCACGGCGCGCAGCGCGTCGGTGGTGCGCCGCAAGCCGCCGGTGATCGCGTCGGGGTAATCGACGGTGACGAGCATGCTATACACTTCGTCCATGACTTCGAGCAGCGCCTCGCCACGCAGCACCTCGCCATGGCGCAAGCCGTCGAGAATCGCCCGGCGCAGCTCGGACGCGGCCTCGGCCAGCCCGTTGAGATACGCCGCCGGTTCAACCTGAATCGCGGCCGGGCCCGGTGGCGTGTCGCCATGCAAAAAAGCATACACCAGCGCCGCCTCGGCATACTCCTTCAATGCGTCCTGGGTATAACCGGCGTAGAGCAGCGCCGGCTCATTGGCGACGCTGGCGCGCAGGCTTCGGGCCGTGCCGGTCGCCTCGCCCAGCAGTCCTTCGGCCTCGGCGAACTGGCCGCGATGCACCGCGCGAATGGCGTTGGCGCACTGGCGGATCAGCGCTCGCGAGGTCGCAATCGCCCGTTCGCGCGCCGCATGGCTCGCCTCGATCTGTGCGACCGCCTCGGCAACAATCGATTCGATGGTCATTGCTCGTTCCTCCACAAGCTCGAATCTACAGTCCCGTATGTCGTGCCAGTATACCACCGAACAAGTCGAAGCGACCACCGCGTTAGTCGTGGCACTCATAAACAAATTGAAACTGGACAGAACAACGATCGATGTAGTACACTGAAAGTATTAGATAGACGGGAACCATTATGACCAATATTGATACAGCCCCACTCCGTATTTTGGGGGTCTTTGCGCATCCCGACGATTCGGAGTTTACCTGTGGCGGCAGCGCGGCAGTCTGGGCCGAGGGAGGCGCCGAAATCACGTATGTGATCGTCACCAATGGCGCAGCGGGCAGCAACGAACCCAATCAGGATCTGGCCGAGCTGGTGCGCATCCGCGAGGCTGAGCAGCGCGCCGCATGTGCGGTGCTTGGCGTTCGCGAAGTCATCTTCCTTGGCTACCCCGACGGCACGCTTCAGCCGACGATCGAGCTGCGGCGCGAGCTGACGCGCATCATTCGCAAGCTCAAACCCGACCGGGTCGTCGCCGGCGACCCATCGGCAATGTTCTTTGGCAACGACTACATCAACCATCCCGACCACCGCGCCAGCGACGAGGCCACGCTCTACGCGATCTTCCCGAGCGCCGTGACCCGTCCAATCTTCCCAGAGCTACTGGCCGAAGGCTACGAGCCGCACCAGGTCAAGGAGGTCTATCTGGCGAGCGACGCGGCGCACGTCAATACCTACATCGACATTTCGAGCACGCTGGAGCGCAAGATCGACGCGTTACGCTGCCACAAGAGCCAAATCGACCCTGGGGATGGGCAGTGGGTACGCGAGTGGGCCGCCGAGACGGGCAAAGCCCGCGAGCTGGCCTACGCCGAGGCGTTCCGCGTGATGAAGCTGGTGAACGAAACTGGATCTTAGGCCATGTGGCCGCGACGGCCGGAGAGATGGGTTGGTCCCCCATCGCCGGGACCGGGCAGCCGCAATGCCGAGATCCCTTTGAAAGGAGGGCAGATATAGCAGTTAGCCGTTTCCCCGCCGCTGGGCTTAGGCGTGCAGCCACGTTTGTCCGTCGTCCGTCGTCCGTCGTCCGTCGCGAAACCGCAACGAACAACGGACAACTGATAACTGACAGCGCGGCATCGGTACGTACGGCCTTTCTTGGGTAGTTGCCCAGGCCTGGGACGGAGGCGACGCCCGTTTGTTTTCCCTACTTCAACGACGAAGTAAGTTCCCAGGTCGACCCGTTGGTGACGCCTTCCAGCGGATCGCCCTAGAAATATGCCCGCTTTGACATTGTAAATTGTAAATTGTACATTGCAGACTGGCGAGTTCAATCTGCAATCTGCAATCTGCAATCTGCAATATTACGGAGGCATCTCCGAAAGGCTTCAACGAAGGAGTGAACTCACCCGACCAGACAACGAGCTCACCTCGCGCGCCCTGCCCCTGCGATTCGCTCGGTGGGGGGCAGAAAGCGTACAGAGCCGCAATGAACGGTCTCACTGAGCACCCTGAACCAGAACAAAGAACAAATAAACAAAGAACAAAAAGGCCAAAGCTCGGATAAGCGCCGATTTGTTCTCTATTCTTTGTTCTCTGTTCTCTGATTACGAAGCTGAATAGGAGCATTGTATGCTTTCCGTCGATCCGGCGTTGCAACAGACGTTTGCGGAGAATGTCTGGTTGCACTTTTTCCAGATGGGTCACTCGTCCAGTACCTCCGCGCGGCCCAACACGATCCTCGTTCGCGGGGAAGGGTCGCGCGTTTGGGACCAGGACGGCAATGCGTATATCGATGCGCTGGCCGGACTGTTTTGTGTGAACGCGGGCTATGGCCGCCGCGAGATTGTGGACGCGGTCGCCGCCCAAATGATCGATATTCCGTTTGTCTCCCCCTTCTCATTCCCCAATATTCCGCAGATCAAGCTGGCCGGCGAGCTAGCCAAGATCAGCCCGATGGGACCGCAGACGCGCACGTTCTTCGTAACCGGCGGCTCCGAGGCGGTCGAGAGTGCTCTAAAGCTCGCCAAAGCCTATCAGCGCAAGCGCGGCTTCCACGATCGCTACAAGACGATCTCGCGGCGCGTGGCTTATCACGGCACGACCATGGGCGCACTCTCGGTGAATGGGCTCACCGGCGTCCGCAACGGCTTCGGGCCGCTGGTCCCCGGCGCGCGGCATGTGCCGCTGCCGCACCGTTTCCGCTGCAACTACTGCGCGCTGAGCGCCCGCTGCAGCGGCGCTTGCGCCGACGAGATCGAGCAACTGATCGAGTTCGAGGGGCCGGAGACGATCGCCGCGATCATTATGGAGCCGGTGCAAAACAGCGGCGGCGCGATCGTGCCACCGCCCGAATACCTCAAGCGCGTGCGCCAGATCTGCGACCACTACGGCATCCTCATGATCGCCGACGAAGTGATCTGCGGCTTCGGGCGAATTGGGCACTGGTTCGGATCGAATGCGTTCGATGTGGTGCCAGATATCATGACCTGCGCAAAGGGCATCACCTCGGGCTATGCGCCGCTTGGCGCGGTGATGGCGCGCCACGAGGTGGCCGATGCTTTCATCGGCGATGAGGGCGAGAAGTTTATGCACGGCGTCACCTTCGGTGGGCACCCGGCTAGCTGCGCTGCGGCGCTGGCTAACCTGGCGATTCTGAGGCGCGAGCAGCTACACCAGCGCGCCCGCACCATGGGCGATTACCTGATGCGCGAGCTGCGCGCCGCCGTCGGCGAGCACCCGAACGTCGGCGATATCCGCGGCATGGGTCTGTTTCTGGCGCTGGAACTGGTGCGCGACCGCCAGAGTAATGGGCCGCTCGAAGAGCCGAATCTGATGGGCTGGCTCTCGGACCAGTTCAAGCACCGCGGGCTGATCTGCCGCGCCGACGACCGGCTCGACCCAGTGATTCAGCTGGCGCCGCCGCTGAATATCCCTGAGGAGGACGCCGATCAGGTCGTGGCAATCGTCGCCGACGTGATCCATGCGCTGGGCCGCAAGCTCGGCACCCAGCCGACGATGGAGACCGTCGTATTGCCACAGGCAATCGCGGTCGGGGCGTAGCTCCTAGCCGATCGGGCATCGCAGCAGGCGTGAAACACGGAATTTTCTTGCTCGAATCGAACGTTTTTTCGTTCTGCGAACGAAAAAACGTTCGATTCGAGAGTTTTTAAGAGGAGGACGACGTGTTACCAGAGCAATTGGACCTGGTCGAAACATCATTCGCCGTTTTCTACCCGAGCGCGCTGGAAGCGTTCGCCATGCACTTCTATGAACAGCTCTTCGCGCTCGACCCCAGTCTGCGCGCGCGCTTTCCGAGCGACATGCGCGAACAGCGGCTGAAACTGATGACCACGCTCAACATCGCTGTGAATGGCCTGCGCCATCCGATCTCGCTCGCGCCAATACTCGCCGACCTGGGCCGGCTGCACGCCCGCTTGGGCGTGGGCGGTGCGCACTATCAAACCATGGGCGCCGCGCTGCATGCGACGCTCCAGCAGCACCTGGGCGCACAATACACCCCCGCGATCGCCGATGCCTGGACGGCGGCGTACACGGCGATCACCAGCATGATGGAGGCGGAATTGGCTGAGACGGTGACCGCATAATTTCGAACTGATCCTTTACAACTCAGAACACTTGTGCTATATTTATGTCCAGCCAGGCTACGCGCCGGCCAATGTGGAGTCGTACGTGAGATAAGAGTAATAGACCGTGCGCGGTCTACGCCAAGGAGGCATCCCATGTTTCAGCGGTTGGATGAGCTACAAACCGGTAGCCTGTACATTCTGACTGGCCAGGCCGGCGCCGGCAAATCGCACCTCGCCGCAAGCGCGCGGCGCGGCGGCACGCTGTGGGTGCTCGACACCGAAGGCGCAGCACAGAACCTGACCGGCAAATCAGGCATTCATCGGCGCATCCAGGTGATGCAGTCGCTATCGCTCAAGGCGCTGGTCGAAGCGATGGACGAGATCCGCAAGCTTGGCAAGCCGGGCGACACGGTGGTGCTCGACTCGATCTCGAAGGTCTTCCAGGCGATGCGCGCCTATGCCCAACGCCGTGCCGGCGCCGAGACCGACCGCAAGACATCGATTCATTACGACGAGCACGCCTCGGTCAATCGGAATATGCAGACAGTATACACTGGCCTGACCGAGCTGAAGCAGGCCGGTTTTCATGTGGTGATCATCGGCCACCTCGCCCGCAAGTACCGCGCCGACAGCGGCGGCCTGCAGGACGAAGGGCTGCGCGTGCTGGCCGACGAGCAGATCGCCTATGAGGCCGACGCAATCCTCCTAGTCGAGCGCGATGGCGATGAGCGCACGATGACGCCGATCATCAAGCCGCCTCGGCCGGCGCATCTGAAGATCAACAAGCGCTACACCGCGACATTAGGCACGCTCTACCCCGACCAAGTGCCCGACGGCGAGGCGAAAACCAAGGGCCGCACGGGCGATAAGTCCGCCGGGCGGCCAGGCGAGAAGCCAGCAGCACGCGCGAATGGAACCGCGCCGCATCCCGATCAGGAGGATGATCAACCGGCCGATGAGAGCGATTTCGCCGCCGCGCCCGCCAACCAACCGCCGGCTCCGCCGCGCGACCCGGCCGAGGCCGAGCAGCGCTTCTTCACGCGTTATGCCGAAATCATCGGCGGCGATAGCTGGTCGGCGGTGCAGGGCTACCTGCGCAGCCGCGCCCCCAAGCCCACCACCGTCGAGGGCTGGATCGCGGCCGCCGAGGCCGTGCGCGATCGCGCCCGTCAGGACAGCTCGACCGCGATGGCCGCCTGAGCCAGCAGCCCGCTATACGAACAGCCGGGCAGCCGCCGAGTGTCATCACTCGGCGGTTGTTTGCTTCTCTCTGATTCATCATACAATCGATTGGCGAGTATAATCTGTCTGTTCTATGACTACCGTACGCAAGCATAGCGGGAGATCATCGTGACAGAACCTTTTCGAGCGCTGCTGGTAGGAGCGGGCGGCATGGGGCGCGCCTGGGGCAAAAACCTCGCCGCGAACCACCAGGTCGCGATCGCCGGGTGGGTCGATATCCTGCCGGGCGCAGCCGCGCGGGCCGCCCACGATCTCGGCGTCGAGCCGGATTACGTCGGCGAAGACCTCGAGCGCGCGCTGGCCGAGCTGCGGCCGGATTTCCTGGTCGACGTGACGATCCCCGAGGCGCATCATGATGTAACGCTGGCGGCGCTGGCCGCTGGGGTTCCGGTGCTGGGCGAGAAACCCATGGCCGACTCGCTCGAGCGCGCGCGGGCGATGGTGGCCGCCTCGGAGCGATCCGGCAAGTTGTACATGGTGAGCCAGAGCCGGCGCTACAATGCTCAGCTGCAAGCACTGCGGCGCCTGATCGCCGAACAGATCGGCGAGCTGGGCATTCTGAACGCCGATTTTTATATTGGCGCGCATTTTGGCGGCTTCCGCGATGAGATGCCGAGCCCGCTGATTCTCGACATGGCCATTCACACCTTCGACGCCGCGCGCTACCTGAGCAATGCCGATCCGCTGTCGGTCTATTGCGAGGAATTCAACCCGCCATGGAGCTGGTATCGCGGCGCCGCCTGCGCCACAGCAATCTTCGAGATGAGCGGCGGCGTGCGCTACACCTATCGCGGCGGCTGGTGTGCCGAGGGCCATAGCACCTCGTGGGAAGGCGAGTGGCGTGCGGTTGGGCCACTCGGCACCGCAGTATGGGATGGCCACACCGCGCCGGTCGCCGAGCTCGTGACACAGCGCGGCGGCTTTCTCGCCGAGGTCGCGCGACACACAGCGCCGGTGGAGGAGATACAGCTGGGCATTGCCGGGTCGCTGCGCGATTTTCTGCATGCGCTCGCGACTGGCGAAACGCCAATGGGCGAGTGCCACGATAATATCAAGAGCCTGGCCATGGTCTTCGCCGCAATCGAGTCCGCCGCGACTGGGCAGCGGGTGAGCATCGTCAGGTAATAACTAGCGTGTGACGACGGTGCGATCAGGTTCTCGATGTGGTAGCGGTGTACCGTGAATTGAGCATCGATAGCGCCGTCATGTTGAACGAAGTGAAACATCTCATCGCTATACATTGAGATACTTCACTTCGTTCAGCATGACGATGGATGATCATTGCTGTATCCTTGGCAATAGTAGTATCTCGGATATAATAGGCCAATGCCCGACGAAGCGAGTACCTTCTTGTGAAACGCATCGTCAGCCTACATGTTTTGCTGATCTGCTTTCTTGCCGGCTGCAGCGCCGTCGCTACCACACCGACGGCTGATCCACTTCGCCCCGTGCCGACGCTCTTCCCCACCGCCGCTTGGCTGCCTACCGCGCCGCCCGCGCCTACGGCCGCAACGGCTGTGCCAGACACTGGCTGGATCGCGGGGCGACCAGGGATTGAAGTGCGGCATGTGCGGCTAGCGCTGGCGCCGGATCAACCAGCGGCGGCGCTGGTGATTGTGCGCATCGACCCAGACACGGTGCGGCTGCGGGTTGGCTACGCGCCCGACCAGCCGCGTGGGCTGCGCAGTTGGTTCGAGCAGCAGCGCCCGCTGGCGGCGATCAACGGCAGCTTCTTCACGCAAGAGTATCGGCCAGCCGCGCTGCTGATCAGCGATGGCACGGCTAGCGGTGATAGCTACGAGGGTTTTGGCGGAATGCTTGCCGTTACGCCCGCTGGCGGCATCGCGCTACGGTCGTTGCGCGACCAGCCCTACGACCCCAACGAGCCGCTCGACCAAGCGCTTCAATCGTTCCCGATGCTGGTGTTCCCTGGTGGCGTGCCTGCCGATATTCAAGATAATGGCCAGCGCGCTCGGCGCACCGCAATTGCGATCGACCGGGCCGGGCGGCTGCTGCTGATTGTTGGGCCAACCAACGGGTTCACGCTACGCGGGCTGGCCGAGTGGCTCAGCCAGAGTGACCTCGAGGTCGATCGGGCGTTGAATCTCGACGGCGGCTCTTCGACCGGGCTGTATTTGAAAGATGGCGCGCTGGAAGAGGGAATCGACTCATTCAGCCCGTTGCCAATTGTGCTGCTGTGTTACCCAATAAACTGATTGGGATGCGCCTGGCGTCGAGCATGCATTCTGCGTAGGCGATTTTCATGCCATCCTCAATGGTGATCTGCGCCGTCACGTCAAGCAGGTCGTAGCCTTCGCGCCGCTCTTCGGTGTCGAACTCCCGCAGGCCGAGCCGGATCGCCGTACAAAGCTGGCGGGCGTTCTGGATCTGCTCAGGCGTGTGGTGTTGCACACACATGGGGCTTTCTCTTGTCTCTGCCCTTCTGGTGCAGCTACAGGCGGTGCCTCGCACCTATGGGCACGATGGCATAATGGTCTGGCCAAGATACACCAGATCAAAATAGGAGGGGCTACTAGTTATAGAGAAGCCTCGCAGCAAAAACTGGCCCATGCGATTAAAGTATAGTGCGCCGTTTTGGCCAGTGCCAACAGACTGGTCGACGATCGGCAGCGACATCACGGTCCTATGGTCGATGTGATAGTTGAGCGCAGCCACGGCATCCGCACTGCCGATGGTACCAGATGATTCAGCAATCCAGTCGCCCGGACTTAATTGGCCTGGGAGGAGCGGATACCCCTTCGGCGCGGTACTATTCGGATCCGGCCATGGTACGACTTCATTAAAGCCTTGGGCGAGCGTGCCGGTACCAGTGATTGCGGCGGCGAACGAAGCAGCGCTGCCAGCAAGTGGTTCACCAGTCCAGTTCAGAATTCTGTATCCCGTCAGGTTATCGATGCTGCGATACACGCGGCGCTGCGTTTTGTTGGTGTACGTGGCATCGTTGTAGATGCCGTAGTAAGGCAGCTCAGCCGGATCGGTCGGCGGGAGAAAGCCACTTGCATTCAATAGCACGGCCCCAATCGCGATAGGGTATGCAGGGCTGCAGGTTTGCGGCGGCGTTTCAGTCGGCGTGGCAGTGATGGTCGGCATCTCAGTGGCCGTAGGTGTGGGAGATAAGGGCGTGCTCGTCGGCACGAGTGTGGTGGTAGCAGTCGGACCAGCCCGCGCGATCAGCGGCAGGTACGCCTGCGGTGTCGGTTCGGCCTCGGAGGCGCCGTGCAGAGCGGGCGTGCGCCAGTCGTGCAGGCTGCCGAACAGGATGACCGCTAGCAGGAAGGATACGACCGCCGGGCGGAGCGAGCGATGGCGGGTGTGCGATGGCGGTTGGTGCATGCGGCGTGCTCCTATGCGATCGAGCGAGATTTTGACAATGAGGATGATCTCACCCAAAACTGGATGACAGCCCTAGTGTAGCACAATCGACCAGATTTGTGAGTTAAGAAACTGGCGCCCACGGTGCAACAGGCAAAGCGGCGCCATGTCATGTGCATTTCAAGGGTTGTAAATAAGTCGCTGCATGACGGTCTTAGTGCCATTTCTTTAAGAATAGCTGGTTGAAGAAGCGCAGCAATATGAATCAGCCGCTCTGCGCTCTGAATTAAATGAATTCAAAAGAACTGGACTGAGCATCTTATGGTAAGTATGCAGCAGATCGAAATTGATGGCATCATATTCATCAGGCGTGGTATCCACGTTACTAGTGGAAAATGAGATGCGACCACTGCCGTTTCCCAGGGCGCTCCAAAATCGCGTGCGAGGGCAAGTCAACGGTGAGAGCGCGTGAAGCCGTGGGCGCAACTTTTGCCATTATCTGGCGGTTTCTATGCATCCACTAGTCCGACTCGCCATGCCGCAACGGCTATGCTATACTCGCTCAAGCGTCGTAGCCGTTGCCTATTATCATCGAAGAGGCCGTCCAAATGCCATCGCAGAAAGTTCTGAGTCTTCAGGATATCCTCAAGCGCCGCCAGCAAGATCAATTCGTAGGACGTGAGCAGCACGTCAATATCTTTTCTCTAAATATGGGCCGCTCGCTAGACGATGATCGGCGCCGTTTCCTCTTCAATGTGGCTGGTCAAGGTGGAGTGGGGAAGTCAACGCTGCTACGCCGCTTTCGCCACATTGCAGAGGCAAACAAGGCGATTATTGCTTGGACCGAAGAAACCGAGGAAGATGTGCCTGCGGTGATGGGGCGCATTTCGGAGCAATTAGAGCAACAAGGCCATGCCTTAAGAGTCTTTAATGAGCGCTATCGCGTGTACCGACAGAAGCGCCAGGAACTAGAGGCTGATCCTGAGGCACCGGAGGGCTTTTCGGCCATCTTGGGACGTACTTTAGCAAAGGCTGGCATACGCTTGGCTCGGCGTGCTCCGGTCTTAGGCGTCGCATTGGAGTTTGTAGATGATGAAGCCGCTGCTGAAGCTGCCTCGCACATCGGAGAACTAGCGAGCTTTGTAACGCGCCGTCTGACCAATAAGGATGAGGTACGTTTGGTACTGGAGCCAGTAGAGGTTCTTACACCGTTGTTCTTGCAAGATCTGCAGAATGTGCTGGAGCACCATCTTGTAACCCTGTTCTTCGATACATATGAACAAACGTCTGAGTATCTCGATGGATGGCTTCGAAGCATGATCGATGGGCGCTATGGATCAGTGCCTGGCAATGTCATAATAACTATTGCTGGTCGGCACGAGCTTGACAAGAATCATTGGGCACTTTACGAGGGTGTGCTAGTACGTTTTAATCTAGAGCCCTTTAGTGAGGAAGAGGCTCGCGAATATCTTCTTCGCAAGGGTGTCACTAACGAGAGTGTGATAATAAATATTTTACATCTCTCTGGAAGGCTGCCACTCCTTGTAGCTACACTGGCAGTTGAAAGCCCAAGTGAGCCAGACCAGGTAGGCGATCCAAGCGACACTGCTGTGGAGCGGTTCCTCAAGTGGGTAGAGACACCGAAACAGCAACGAATCGCGTTGGACGCTGCACTAGCACGTTATTTGAATCGTGATGTTGTTGCCGCGTTGGTAGGAAGTGAGGAGGCTGAGGCACTATTTGAGTGGCTTCAGGGTTTACCGTTTGTCGAGAGTCGAGCACATGGCTGGGTATACCACGATGTTGTTCGCGACCAAATGTTGCGCCACAAGCGACGTTTATCCCGCAATGAATGGATACAGGTTCATGGGAAGTTGGCACAATACTATGAAGAGTTGCATAAGGGTATGGATCCAAGACAGTTGAGAGGCAAGACGGATGAGGCCTTGCAGAACTATATGTTGGAATCACTTTACCATCGCCTGTGTCAAGAGTCACAAGATAAACTTCCCTTTGCTCTCAATGGGTTCCTGTCTATCCTAGAATTTGGAAAAGGCTTGGCGCGCAGATGGGCTGAAACGATTCTGCGGGCCGGAGAAGATACCGACATGTCTAGTATTACAACGCGAAGTTCGTTATGATGTAGCCGCGACGGGTCGGTGCTTGGGCGGACGACCCGGATAGCGACGCCGTTTTTGGGCTTCTTGCTCGACTAAGGCTTCAAGTTCCTTGAGCTTACGCCTGCGATGGGAAAGGTACGCTGCGTGGTTGCGCCGCTGATAATACTGCACCAAGCAGAGCGCTCGCTCGGCATCAAAGGCCGCTCTCGGCAACACGCTCGTCAGCAACAGCCGCACCTGATTGAGCGTCACCGCTGGCGCTCGGTCTTTCCACGCCACCCGTACCCAAACCAGGAAATGGTGGGCCAGCATTACCATTACCATGTGATGGTGCCACCCCTGCCAACTCTGCACTTCATAGTCTTCCATCCCGACTTCGCCTTTTCCTTGCTCAAATGTGAGTTCCACTGGCCAGCGCATCCCTACAAGGCGCGCCAATTCCGCCTCCGTCGTCGTTTCGGGCGCATTGCTCAGGTAGTACCGTACATCACTGGGGTCT
>WNFU01003006.1_pt1 | contig 22817 bp, 20 predicted proteins | sample 5400121 | NCBI WGS metagenome assembly WNFU01 (sample SAMN13153360, study PRJNA577476) | soil metagenome | isolation source: 100 cm soil or saprolite under grassland replicate 1 | place: USA:California | collected 2016-06-15
ACCTGCTGTTCGCTCCCGTGGAGCCGAACACCCTGGGGCTGATGGTGCAGGCCGTCCGGGAGGCCGTCGGCCGGTGGGAGCCGCGGGTCACCGTGGAGAACGTGGTGGCCGGGCCCGACGCCGGCGACTCGTCCCGCGTCCTCATCCGCATCGACTACCTGATCCGGACCACGAACGCCCGCCGCAACCTGGTCTATCCGTTCTACGTGATCCCGAAGGAGTGAGGCCCCGTGACCCTCCCCACCCCCACGCTCGACGACCGGCGGTTCCAGGACATCGTGGACGAGGCCAAGCGGCTGATCCCGCAGTACTGCCCCGAGTGGACCGATCACAACCTGTCCGATCCGGGCGTCGCGCTCATCGAGCTGTTCGCCTGGATGACCGAGATGATCCTGTACCGGCTGAACCAGGTCCCGGACAAGCACTACACGAAGTTCCTGGACCTCATGGGGGTCCGCCTGTTTCCGCCGGCCCCGGCCTGGACGGAGCTGGCGTTCTGGCTCTCCGCTCCGCAGGCCGGGGCGGTGACCGTCCGGGCCGGGGCGCAGGTGGGCACGATCCGGACCGAGCAGGAGGAGTCGGCGGCTTCGAACAGGGCCTGGCCCACAACATCATCCGGCTCGAGCTGAAGGCCCGTGTCGAGGGAGTGGGGGTGGACCCGAAGCGGCCCCCGTGGGCGTGGGAGTCCTGGACCGGGGAGCAGTGGGATCCGGCCCGGATCTACCGCGACAGCACGGGAGGGCTGAACATGGACGGCGACATCGTCCTGCTGCTGCCCCCGGACCACGAGGCCCTCACCGTCGGCCCGTCGCGGGCGTACTGGATCCGGTGCCGGCTGGTGGCCCCGGCGGAGGAGCAGCCGGGGTATCGGGACTCTCCCAAGATCTCGTCGCTCGCCGTGGTCGGCCTCGGCGGAACCATGTCGGCCCACCACACGCAGCCCGTGGTGGGCGAACGGCTGGGGCGGAGCGACGGCACCCCGGATCAGCGGTTCCAGGTCCGGCGCACGCCGATCCTCCCCCGGACGCCGGACGAGACCGTGGTCATCACGACGCCGGGGGCCTCGGCGCCGTGGGTCGAGGTCTCGGACTTCTCGGCCTCCGGCCCGGACGACCCCCACTACACATGGGACAGCAACACCGGCGAGATCGCGTTCGGGCCGCTGGTGCGGTACGGCGACGGCCGGGCCGTCCAGCACGGCGCTATCCCGCCCATCGGCGCCACCGTGAGCGCGAGCGGATATCGCGTGGGCGGCGGCGTCCGGGGCAACGTGGGCGCGGGGACCCTGACGGTGCTCAAGACCTCCATCCCGTTCATCGGCAGGGTCGAGAACCTGGACTCGGCCAGAGGAGGTGTCGACGCCGAGACCGTGGAGAACGCGAAGATCAGGGGCCCCCTCTCGCTGCGGACGGGCCAGCGGGCCGTGACCGTGCACGACTTCGAGCGGCTCACGCTGGAGGCGGCCCCGGCGGTGGCCCGGGCCCGGTGCCTCCCCCCCGCCGTGGCGGGGGATGCGGTGCGGATGCTGGTGGTGCCCCGGGTGGACATCCCGCCCGAGCGACTGGTCCTGGACGACCTGGCCCTCCCGGAGGCCCTGACCGAACGCGTGTCGAGCTATCTGGAGGAGCGCCGGATCCTGACGACCACGGTCGAGATCACCACGCCCTTCTACCAGGGGGCCAGCGTGGTGGCGCGGGTCCGGGGAACGGCCGGCGCCGACCCCGAGCTGATCCGGGACCGGCTCCTCGACGCCCTCTACGTGTACATCAACCCGCTGGTGGGCGGCCCGGACGGCGGTGGATGGCCGTTCGGGCGGGAGCTGAACGTGGGCGAGGTGTTCGCGCTCCTGGCCGGGGTCGAGGGGGTCCTCGGAGTGGAGGAGGTCCGGCTGTTCCTGGCCGACCTCCGGACCGGAGAGCGGCGGGAGGGCCGCCAGCGGGCCCGTCTCTCGCCGGACGCCATCTTCGCCTCGTTCCAGCACCAGGTGCTGGTGCGGTGACCGCGGTGAGCTCGGCCCCCCCTCCTCCGCCCCTCCCCGCGCCCCCGGCGCCGCACGCGCTGGCCCGCACCGACGCGCCGCCCCGGGGGTGGCTGGCCCGCGAGCTCCCCCGTCCCCTGGCCGAGGACGAGTTCGCCGCGCGATTCGTCGGCATCTTCGAGGACGTCGGCGGCGGGATCCGGGCCCGCATCGCGGAGTTCACCAGGGACCTCGACCCAGGCCTCGCGCCGCCGCAGTTCGTCCGGTGGATGGCCGGGTGGCTGGGGCTCGCCCTCGACCCGTCGCTCCCGGAGGAGCAGCAGCGGAGCCTGGTCAGGGCGGCCGGCCCGCTGTTCCCCCTCCGGGGCACGAAGAAGGGCCTGCAGGGACTCCTGGAGGCGTTCACCAGGTCCAACGTGGAGATCTCCGACGGCGGCGGGGTGTTCCGGGAGGGCGCGGCTCCTCCGGCCTCGAACCAGGTGGTGATCCGGGTGTCGAGCGCCGGCGGGCTGTCCGAGCTACACCTCCTGGAGCTGGTCCGGCTGGAGCTCCCGGCCACCGCGGTGGTGGACCTTCGCGTGGGGCGGCGCCGGGTCAGGGAACGGGCTCCCGGCGAGGCTGAGGAGGAGATCCCGTACACGGTGGAGGGGCAGCAGGCCCCCGGAGAGGAAGGAGCGGAGGGACCGGGTGCGCCGGCGGGGCCCTCGGGCAGGGCGCCGGGGGGACCCGGGCAGGGGGGACAGACCGGGGCCCCGCCTCCGCCACCCGGCACCCTTCCACCGGAACCGGGACCGCCCGCGCCGGGGTAGTGTTCGCTCACCATGGCCCTGGTCCGGTGTCCCCAGTGCGGCACGGAGTTCGACAAGGACACCAACGAGTTCTGCCCGAACCCGACCTGTGGCTATCCATCAGCGTTCATCGAGGCGCCGGCGGCGGACTCGACGGCAAGCCACGACATGCTGCGGCGCCCCGGCGAGGAGGTCACCGAACACGCCCCCGAGCCCCCGCCGACCGAGGCCCTCCCTCCCCCCGAGCCGCCCGTCGTGCGGGAGGTCCCGCCCCCTCCACCGCCGCCCCGCCGGATCCCCCGGTGGGTGATCCCCGCAGCCATCGTGGGCGTGGTCGTGCTGGGCATCGTCATCTTCGCCCTGGCGTCGGGAGGCGGAGGCCCCGGCGCGACGACGCGGCCCCCCACGCACTCGCCCCGGACGTCGCCCCCCACGACGCCGCCGACCTCTCCGCCCGTCACCGCGGATTGCACCGACACGAGCAGGTACCACGGCGAGCTGGGGACTCGGGTCATCGGCTTCTGCGAGGCTAGATCGATGCAGGGGGATGACGTCCAGCAACTCCAGGCGCTCCTGAACTTCGTGCTCGTCGGCGAGCGGGTCCTCAAGGAGGACGGCCAGTTCGGCTCGCACACCGCCCAGGCGGTCCGGGACTACAAGGATTGCGCGAACCTCACCACGCCGGACAGCGTCGTGGACCCAGAGGTCGTGGCGAGCCTCCGCAACGAGCGCAGGGCCGACGTGTGCAGGACCGATCTTCCCGACCTCGGCCCACCGCCGTCACCCTCGTCGTCCCCGTCGCCCTCGCCGTCCCCGTCACCCTCGCCGTCTCCGTCACCCGAGACCCCGTCCCTTTCGCCCAGCTTCTAGGAGGGCCCATGGCCACAGTGCGATGCCCCCAGTGCGGTACGGAGTTCGAGAAGGGCTCCGTGGAGTTCTGCCCCAACCCCAACTGCGGGTACCCGGTGGCGTTCCTGGATGACACCCCCGAGGTCCCGGAACCGCCTCCGATGGAACGGCGCCCCGGCGAACAGCCCATCCAGCCTCCCATCGCGCCGATCCAGGCCCCGCCCCCGCCGCCCCGGCCCCCCATGAACAAGCGGCCGCTGATCATCGCCGGCATCGCCGTCGCGGTCGTGGCGGTCGTCGTGGTGGCGTTCCTCCTGTTGAAGGGGGGCGGAGGCGGGAAGAAGGTCTCGAAGGGCTCGCCGAAGCCTACGACCAAGACCTCCAGCAGCCCGAAGGGCCCGTCCCCGAGCCCGACCTCGAAGACCCGCCCGCCCAAGGGGATTCAGCTCCCGTGGCACACGGTGCCGCCGCAGGGCGACCTCCGGGGAGTTGGCGACCAGCAGATCAACGCCCTGACCGGGATCAATGGGGGCGGGGGAGGCGCCTTCGTGGCCGGCGGATCCGTCATCGCGGAGGGCGAGAACGACGCAGCCGTGTGGGTCTCCACGGACCCCGATCACCAGACATGGAGGATCGTCACCGGTCAGCAGGACCAGCTGGGGGGCCCCGGAGACCAGCAGATCAACGGGCTGACCCAGGCTGGGAACCACATGGTGGCGGTGGGATCCGACGGGTCCGACGCCGGGGTGTGGATCTCCCCCAAGTCGCCCTCGGGCCTCAGCTGGCGGAAGGTCACCGCCTCCGCCGACGCGCTGGGCGGTGCCGGCCAGCAGTCCATGAACCGCGTCACCGGGGCCAAGGGCCTCGGCCTGATCGCGGTGGGGTTCACCACTGCGCCGGATGGATCGCAGGACGCCGCGGTGTGGAGGTCGTCCGACGGCGGCGAGACCTGGGCCATCGTCGCGGATCCCGACGGCGTGTTCGGTGGTCCGGGGGACCAGGAGATCAAGCGGCTCCAGACCATCGCCGGCGTCACCCTGTCGCTGGTCGCGGCCGGGTTCGACACCTCCCAGAACGGCGATCGGGACGCCGCCGTCTGGACGTCCAAGAACGGCACCGACTGGACCGAGGTGGACGCGCCGGACCTCGGCGGGGACGGCGACCAGGCCATCGACGACCTGCAGCTCTTCCAACAGGGGAACGAGCTCGTGGCGGTGGGCGTCGACACCCCCGGCGGCGGCGACGCCGACGGGGCGGTGTGGACCTCGCCCAACGGCACCGACTGGACCGAGGTCTCGAGCGACGCCCTCGGCGGGCCCGGTGACCAGCACATCACCCGGCTGGTGACCCCGGAGAGCTTCGACGAGACGGGGGTCCCCAACCTGATGGCCGGCGGGTTCGAGGTGACCCCGGCGGGCGACCAGAACGCGGCGATCTGGTACTCGCAGGACGGGAAGAAGTGGACCCGGGAGCGGTCGACCGCCGATCTGCTGGGAGGCGCGGGCGCCCAGCAGATCAACAGCCTGTCGCCGGCGGGATCCAGCCTGATCGCCGTCGGGTTCGACGGCTCGGGCGGCCAGGACCGGGACGCCCAGGTGTGGACGGCGGTGGCCAAGCCTCCGGCGGGCTGACCCGACCGGGGCCGCGGGTTCGACCGGGTCACTTCCGGATGAACCTGTACTTCGACGTGCCGAGGAGCCCGGCCACCAGGGCCACCAGGCTCCCGAACAGGCTGGCCCACACCCCGACGCCGAGCGAGACCTTGGGGAGCATCACCACGACGAACCCGATCAGGAGAAGCAGGGCCAGCCCGGCCCCGAGCTTGGTCAGCCTGGCCCGCCGCCCGAAGATCCCGAGCGCGGCGACCACCGCGAGGATGATCACCACGAACCCTGTCGACACGAGGAACGTCCCCACGTCGCCGAGGTCGGGGGGCTTCACGTCGAGCTCGAAGGCGGTCTTCAGGAAGGCGACGATCGTGAGCTTCGTCCCCGCCGTCTTCCCCACCCACGACGCGAATGCGCCCGCCACCATGAGGAACGCCCCCGCCAGAGTGAGCACCGCCCGGATCAGGTAGAGCCGGAATGGGGTGATGAACGGCCGCTGGACGAACGTGGCGCTCTGGACGAGGGGCACGTGCCCGCCCTCGGCCTTCACCACGAGCTGGCGGTTGCGGTCGCCCCCCCTGAACGGGGCCTTGGCCGAGACGCTGACCCGGGACCAGGCCTGCCCGCCCGGCGGGACGGTGATGGCCGCCGGCTCGAACCGGAAGGCCACCTCCCGCTCGGGATCCTCACCGAGCATGGTCAGCTGCAGCGGCGTGTTCCCGCCGTTGCGGACCTTGGCGATCATCTGGGCGGAGCCCCCGCCGTGCAGCACCTGGGGCTCCAGGGAGAGTGCCTCCCCGGCCACCACCTGGACCACGGTGACCCGGACCTGTTCGACCCCGGAGATCGACGGGTCCGACACCGAGCGGGCCTGCACGCCGACGGTCCGCTCGCCGGCCGAGACCATCCACCCCTCGGGGATGTCGATCTCGACCTCGGCGGTGCCGTCGGTGTCGGGGAACAGCCGGATCTTCTCGCTCTCCGCCCGCAGCCACTTCCCCGTGCCGATGACGGAGATCTCGAACTCGTCGACGATGGGGGTGGCGTTGTACACGCGAGCGGTGAGGACGACCGGGTCACCCCCCGGTTTCAACTCCACCCGGGTCGGCTCCACCTGGATCCGGAGGGCTTTCGGCATCGGCGATCGAGGCGGATGTTATAGCGGGGGCCGGACCTGATCCAGACGGCGCTTCACCCGGCCGGGGCCACGGGCCGAACAGCACCCGCCATATGCTGACGCCCGCATGACCGCGTGGGTATCGCCGCCGGAGAACCCCGGGCTGACGCTGGGAGCGCACCTGGGCGCGTACCGCCTGGACGGGTTCCTCGGGGAGGGGGCCATGGCGCGCGTGTTCCGGGCCACGGACACTCGGACCGGGCAGGTGGTGGCCCTGAAGGTCCTCAAGCGCAAGCTCGCCACCGACCCCACATACCTCCGCCGGTTCGTGTTCCAGCTGGCCCAGGCCGTCCTCAACGAGCAGCCCCCGGATCCCACCGTTGGCCGGCCCGACCTCCCGCCGCAGCTGTGCTGGGTGCTCCTCCAGGCCCTGGCCAAGGTCCCCTCCCACCGGCCCCCGTCGTGCTCGGTGTTCGCCCAGATGCTGGCGAGCTGCACGACGCCGTTCACGGCCTGACCACATGGGCGACGCCGGCGTCGAGATCGAGGGGCTGGTCAAGCACTACGGGCGGAAGGTGGCGGTGGACGGCGTCTCGCTGTCGGTGGAGCGCGGGGAGGCGTTCGGCTACCTCGGTCCGAACGGCGCGGGGAAGACCACCACGATCCGGTGCCTGCTGGGCCTCATCGCGCCGACCGCGGGCCGCCTCCGCGTGCTGGGCCACGACGTCCGCACCGAGCTCCCCGCCGCGCTGGGCGAGATCGGGTACCTCCCCGGCGAGTTCAACCTGTGGCCCCAGCTCACCGGCCGGGAGTGCCTGTCGTACCTCGGCTCGCTCCAGCGCCGGAAGCCGGAGCGCCAGCGGGAGCTGTGCGACCGGTTCGAGCTGTCCCAGGCCGACCTGGACCGCCAGGTCCGGCTGTACTCCCGGGGCATGAAGCAGAAGGTGGGCATCGTCCAGGCCTTCCAGCACCGGCCGGCTCTGGCCGTCCTCGACGAGCCCACGGAGGGCCTGGACCCGGTGATGAAGGACCGGTTCGTCGACCTGCTGTCCGAACACGGGAAGGCCGGCGGGACGCTGTTCCTGTCCTCGCACATCCTGTCGGAGGTGGAGGAGGCCACCACGCGCGTGGCCGTGGTCCGGGAGGGCCAGCTGGTCAGGGTGGGATCGACCCGGGACCTGACCGGCGAGCGGATCCGCCACTGCACCGTGACCCTCAAGGAACCCGGCGACACCGCGGCCCTGGCGGAGGTGCCGGGGGTCTCGGAGCTCCATGCCGACCCGGCCGGGACCACGATCTCGTTCGAGTTCCGGGGGGACATGGAGCCGCTGGTGCGGGTCCTCGCCGGGATGTCGGTCGGGGAGTTCCTGGCCGAGCCGGAGCGGCTGTCCGAGGCCTTCTTCGAGGTCTACGGCGGGGGCGGGCCGGAGCGCGAGGAGCGAGAGGGGGCCGCTCCGTGAACGGCCGGGTGTTCCGGGAGACCGTCCGGCAGTCCGGGCGGACGGTCGCGATCCTGTCGGCGGGCGCCGGGCTGTTCACGTACCTGGTGCTGTTCTCCTCCAAGTCGTTCCTGTCCGAGGGCTCGGGGTTCTCGGGCTTCTTCTCGGATCCGCCGAAGGCCATCCAGGCCTTCCTGGGCGGCTCGGTGAACCTCCTGGAGCCGTCCGGGTGGGTGGCGGCGGCCCTGACCCACCCGATCATGTATGCGCTGCTGACCTCGGCGGGGGTGGGGATCGCGGCGGGATCCGTGGCCACCGAGGTCGAGCGGGGGACCATCGACCTGGTGCTGGGCCGGCCCGTGGGCCGCCGGCCCTACCTCCTGGCCAAGGCGGCCGCGGCGGTGGCGGCGGTGACGCTGGTCGAGGCCGGGGCGCTGGCCGGGACGCTGGCCGCACGGCTGACCATCGACCGTCTCGACGAGGTCGGAGCGGTCAAGATCGTGGGCGCGTTCGTTTCCTCCTGGCTCCTGTTCACGGCCATCGCGCTGGTGGCCGTGCTGGTCTCGGCGAGGTCGAGCCTCCGGGGCCGGGCCCTGGGGCTGGCCGTCGGGTTCGTCGTCGGCTCGTTCTTCCTGAACTTCATCGCCCTCCTCGTGAACGGGCTGGCCCCTCTGCGCTTCGCCTCCGTGTTCCACTACTACGCGCCCACCCGGATCCTGTCCGGAACGGTCCCGGGTATGGACCTCGCTGTGCTGGCCGCCGTCGGCGTCGCCGCGTTGGGCGTTGCGACGTGGTGGTTCGGCCGCCGCGACCTCTCTCGGTAGTCTGGGCTGGACTAGCTTGTGGCCTGACCCGCCACGGCATCGGGATCGGAGGTGAGGTCGGTCCCCCGCCCGGCGGGGCGGAACAGCAGGACCAGGATCGCGCCGGCCACGGCGAGGCCGGCCAGATCGAGGGGAACGCCCTGTCCTCCCCTCACGGCCGGAATTGTGAACGAGGGAGGCGTCGAGCGACAGCCCCTACGCCACTACCATGGCCCCCCGTGGCGAAGGGCAAGGGGAAGGGGAAGCGCCGGACCGGGCCGTCCCGGCCGCCGGGCTCGCGGTCGCCAGGAGCTCCGGCACAGCGGGCGGCGGCGGGGGGTGGACCGGACCGGAGGCCCGCGAACCGGCCCCGGAAGGTCGCCGGCGCCCCGTCGCAGCGCCCCACCGTCCGCCGGGGGATCAGGCTCGGCCGGCCACTCGTGATCGGGATCGCGAGCCTGGTCCTGATCGGGGGGTATTGCGGATACCAGTGGTGGCAGTCACGCAGGCCCCCCGGGCCGCTGGAATTCGCCACGCCCTCGGCATCGCTTTCATACCACGAGCTTTCCGGGATGCAGACCGGCGCGCCGCCCTGGGGGACGGAGCTGGGGACCCTCCGGGCCCGGCTGGAGGCGGACGGCCTGCCGGTGCTGGAGAAGGAGGTCACCGACATCCACTTCCACCTCCACCTCGACGTGCTCGTGGATCGCGAACCGGTCACGGTGCCGGAGGGCATGGGGTTCGGCAGCGACATCGGGGTGATCTCGCCCATCCACACCCACGACACCAGCGGGGTGATCCACGTCGAGTCGCCGTCCGGACGGACCTACACCCTGGGCCAGCTGTTCGACGTGTGGGGGGTGCGGTTCTCGGATCGGTGCCTGGGCGAATGCGCCGAGAGCGACCGGGAGGTCCGGGTGTTCGCCGACGGGACGGAGCTCACGCAGGACCCCCGCCTGCTCGTCCTGGGCCGGCACCAGGAGATCGTCGTCACGCTGGGGACCTCCGACCAGGTCCCCGACCCGGTCCCGTCCGAGTACTCGTTCCCGCTCGGCGCCTGACCCGGCACCGGCTGCGTCTCCGACCGGCCTGCGGGATACTCCGCCGGTGACCGAGGGGAACGGACCGACCGAACCGACCGGGGACGAGCCCACCGCTCCCGCCCCTCCCCCTCCGCCCATCCCGGTCCCGCCCTCTCCCGGCACGCCGCCGGAGCAGCCGCCGGCTCCGCCGCCACCGCCGGAGCCACCCCCGGTACCGCCACAGCCCCCGCCGCGGCCGCCGGAGCGCGACGCCACCCGGGTGGCCGGGCCGCCGCCCCTGCCCGGTCCGCCGCCCGCCCCGCCACCGGACGCGGTCTGGCCACTCCCCGGCGTCGCTCCGCCGTCCCGTCCCCGGCCGCGGCCGTTCGGGCCCGGCCCGCCGGGACGCCGCCGCTGGGTCCCGTGGATCCCCGCGGGCGTCGTGGTCCTGGTCGTCGCGGGCGGGGGCGCGTTCCTGCTGTTCCGCAGCGACGACACGCGCGTGACCACGTCCGCCCGGCCGTCGGTCCCTCCCTCCGGGCAAACCGCCACCTCCGCCCCGCCGACCACCACGGCGCCTCCGGCCACCACGGCGCCTCCGGCCACCACCGCGCCGCCGATCGTGGACTGCTCCGGCGTCCCCGTCGTCTCCGCGGAGGGCCCGCCCTCGACCGGCGCCCAGATCTTCGTGATGGCGGCGGACGGCTCCCAGGTGGCCCGGCTGACGTTCGACTCGGGCGACGACAGCAACCCGTCATGGTCGCCGGACTGCTCGACGATCGCGTTCGGCAGCGTCCTCGGCGAGACCCGCGACGTGTTCACGATGCGCAGGGACGGCACCGCGCTGGCCCGGATCACGGTGAACCCGGGGAACGACGGCAGCCCGGACTTCTCCCCGGACGGCACGAGGCTCGTCTTCAGCACGAATCGCGACGGCAACGCCGAGGTCCACGTGATGGGAGCCGACGGCTCGGCCCCGGTCCGGCTGACCGACGATCCCGGGTTCGACGTGTTCCCGGACTGGAGCCCGGACGGCACGCAGATCGTGTTCACCAGCACCCGCGACGGCGACGCGAACCTGTTCGTGATGAACGCCGACGGATCGGACCTTCACCGGCTTGTGCAGCATCGAGGGTCCGACCAGAGCCCGGCCTGGTCCCCAGACGGCACGCGCATCCTGTTCAGCAGCAACCCGGGCGGCGGGAAGCGCGACCTGTTCGTGGTCGATGCCGACGGCTCCGACCTCCGCCGCCTGACCCGGACGGCCGGCGTCGACGAGGACAACCCGGCGTGGTCCTCGGACGGCTCGCTCATCGCCTTCAGCGCAGACCGCGGCGGGAACCGCGACATCTTCACGACGGATCCGGACGGCCGGGGCCTCCAGCGCATCACCACCGACCCGGCCGAGGACGACAGCCCGGCCTTCTCGCCGGACGACTCGCGGATCGCGTTCACCCGTCGATAGGGGCCGGCTCCTCGGAGGCTTCGTCGGCGGCACCGGGGCCTCCGCCCCCGCCCGGGGGGCGGGACCGCACCAGCTTCACCACCTCCATCCAGCACGTGCCGATCACGGCCGCCACCACGGCCAGCGCCCACTGCCCGCCGGTCGGCGAGACGGTCCGCAGCGCCGAGTGCACACCGGGCACCAGCGTGGCCACCAGCACGAGCCCCACCGCCGCGGCGCCCCACAGGAGCAGCAGCGGGTTCGACCGGACGCCGAGGCGGGAGAGCGGCTCGCGCTCCGAGCGCATGTTCACCGCCAGCAACACGTGGCCCAGGAGCCACGTCACGAACGCCACCGTGTGCGACTGCCCGGGGCGGCGCGTGGAGTACCACGTCACCAGGTACGCCGTGGCCACCGCGGCGAACAGCCCGGCCGCGCCGACCAGGACGCTCGTCACGTACTCGCGGTCCAGGAACCGGGCCCGGGGGTCCCGGGGAGGCTGTCGCATGAGGTCGTCCTCCGGCGGCTCGGCCACGAACGTCGCCGACGCCGCCAGGTCCATGAACAGCTCCATGAGGATGATCTGGATCGGCGCGAACGGGACCGGCACGCCCAGGAGCACCGGCAGGAGGCTGGCCCCGATGAGCGCGACCTTGCACGCGAAGTAGTATCGGACGGCCTTCCGGAGGTTCCCGAACAGGACGCGGCCCTCCTCCACCGCGTGGACCACCGTGGCCAGGTTGTCGTCGGCGAGGACCATGTCGGCGGCCTCGCGGGCCACATCGGTCCCCCGCCGGCCCATGGCCACGCCGATGTCGGCGGCGGCCAGCGCGGGCGCGTCGTTCACGCCGTCGCCGGTCACCGCCACCCGTTCGCCGGCGGCGTGGAGGGCCCGGACCAGCCGGAGCTTGTGCTGGGGCGTGGCCCGCGCGAACACGGTGGTGTCCCGGAGCACGTCGCCCAGCAGGGCGTCGTCCATGGAATCGAGCTCCGGGCCGGTCACCACCCGGTGGGCGTCGAGCCCGACGGCCTCGGCCACGGCGCGGGCGGTGTCGGGATGGTCGCCCGTCACCATCAGGACCCGGATCCCCGCGGCCCGGCACTCCTCGATGGCCGCCGCGGCCTCCGGGCGAGGCGGGTCGGCCAGGGTGACCAGCCCCAGGAAGGTCAGGCCGGTCTCGGCCTCTGGCGGCGTGACCCCCGTGCCGATCCGCCACGTCCCCTCCAGCCCCCGGCCGGCCACCGCGATGACCCGCGAGCCGCCGGAGGCCAGGTCGGCCGCCCGGCTCAGCGTCTCGGCCCGCCGGGCCTCGCCCATGGACACCTCCCGGAGGTCACCGCCCCGCTCCGCGGTGACCAGCACTCCCGAGCACCGCGCGAGCACGGCCTCCGGCGCGCCCTTCACCGCCACGCCGAGGTCGTCGTCGCGCTCGTACACCACCGACATGAACCCGCGGCTCCCGTCGAACGGGGTCTCGGCCACGCCGGGGTGCCCGGCGCGGACGCGCCCGGGCTCGAAACCCTCCGTGGCTGCGGCGCGAAGCAGCGCGACCTCCAGCGGGTCGGCGGCCCGGTCGCCGAGGCTCCCCGCCCCGCTGGCCAGCACCGCGGTGAACAGCGTGGCCCGGGCCGTGGCTGCGGGCTCGACCGCGACCACCTCCAGGCGGTTCTGGGTGATGGTGCCGGTCTTGTCGCTGGCGATGGCCGTGACCGCGCCGAGCGTCTCGACCGAGGCCAGGCGCTTCACCACGGCCCTCCGGCGGGACAACCGGAACGCCCCCAGACCCAGGACCATCGTCACGATGATCGGGAGCTCCTCCGGGATCGTGGCGAAGGCCAGGGTCAGCCCGATGAGCACCATCTCCCGGACCGGCTGCCCGGCGATCGTGGCCCCCAGCAGCGGCACCAGGACGCTGAACGCCAGCGCGACCACCGTGAGGACCCGGGACAGCTCCCGCATGGCCACCCGCAGGGGAGTGGGGGGCGGCTTCACGGCGCGGGCCGCCTCGGCCACCCTCCCCAGCTCGGTGGCCGGGCCTGTGGCCACGGCCACGCCCTCGCCCCGCCCCCGGACCACGACCGTTCCCGACCACGCCATCGTGGCCCGTTCGGCAAGCGGCGCCCGGAGGGAGACAGGCCCGGCGGGGTCCTTCTCCGCCGCCGCCGACTCGCCGGTGAGAGCCGACTCGTCCACGGCCAGCCCGTAGCCTTCCCTCAGCCGGAGGTCGGCCGGGACGCGCCGGCCCGGTTCGAGGAGCACCAGGTCGCCGGGCACGATCTCCTCCACGGAAACGAACACCGCCAGCCCTTCGCGACGGACCGCCGCCTCCGGCTCGGCCATCCGCCGGAGGGCCTGGACGGCGCGCGCGGCCCGCCGCTCGTTCAGCACCTCGGCCAGCAGCAGCAACGCGATGACCCCGAAGATGGTCAGGGCGTCGACCAGCCGGCCCCACACGCTGTACAGGACGCCCGTTCCGATCAGCAGCAGGATCAGCGGCTCCCGGACCTCGTCGAGGAAGGCCGAGAGGAGACCCTCGCCCGGAGCATCCGGGAGCCGGTTCGGCCCGTACCGGGCCAGGCGGACGGTCGCCTCGGCCTCGCCCAGCCCGCCGGGACCGGACCCGAGCCCGGCCAGGACCTCGCCGGCGGGGCGCGCGTGCGCATCGGACGCCGTCGGCGTCCCGGGCGAGCCGGGAGTCACAGGATGCGGCGGAGGAGCTTCTGGCGGAGCCGGGTCCAGGGCGGGTAGGCCACCGGGGGGTCGGGCTTCGTAGGCTTCGACAGGACCGCCTTGCTGTGGGTGAACGTGTCGAAGCCGGCCCGTCCGTGGTACGCGCCGGAGCCGCTGTCCCCCACCCCGCCGAAGTGCAGCCCGGGGACGGCGAACTGGACCAGGGTGGTGTTGACGCACGCGCCGCCGGACGAGGTCCGGCCCAGCACGCGCCGGGCGGTGTCGCGGGAACGCGAGAACACGTAGAGCGCCAGGGGCTTGGGCCGCTCGTTCACGAACCGGATGGCGTCGTCCACGGAGCCGACGGCCAGCACGGGAAGGATGGGGCCGAAGATCTCGTCGAGCATGACCGGGGAGTCGGGCTCCACCCCGCGCACCACGGTCGGCGAGATGTACCGGGTGGCCCGATCGACCTGGCCCCCGGACACGACCTCCCGGAACCCGCCGCCCTCGAGCAGCTCGGCCAGCCGCCGGAAATGCGCGTCGTTCACGATCCGGGCGTAGTCGGGGCTCGACCTCGGTTCGTCGCCGAAGAACCCCCTGATGGCATGGCGCAGCTCCTCCACCAGCTCGCGCTCCACGTCACGGTGAACCAGCACGTAGTCCGGCGCGATGCAGGTCTGCCCCGCGTTGATCCACTTGCCGAACGCGATCCGTTTCGCAGCGACCTTGATGTCGGCGTCGCGGTCCACGATGGCCGGGCTCTTCCCGCCGAGCTCCAGGGTCACCGGCGTGAGGTGCTTCGCCGCGGCTTCCATCACGATGCGGCCCACCCGGCCGTTCCCCGTGTAGAGGATGTGGTCGAACCGCTCCTCGAGGAGCGTGGTGGTCTCCTCGACGCCCCCCTCCACGATGGCCACCGCGTCCGGATCCAGGAACTGCGGCACCAGGCGGGCCACCAGGTGGGAGGTGGCCGGCGCGATCTCCGACGGCTTGCCCACCACGCAGTTCCCCGCCGAGATGGCCGCGGCCATGGGGCACAGCAGGAGGTGCATCGGGTAGTTCCACGGCGAGATCACCAGAGCCACGCCGACGGGCTCCTTGATCACGCGGGCGGTGGCCGGACGGAGGACCATCGGGACCGATGCCCGGTCCGGCCGCATCCACGCCGGAAGGTGCCGGAGCGTGTGGTCGATGTCGCGAACGACCGAGACGATGTCCGAGAGCCACCCCTCGGTGCGGGGCTTCCCGAGGTCCTGGTCGAGCGCGTCGAGGATCCCGTCCTCGCACTCGATGAGCATCCGCTTGAGGGCCTCGAGCTGGCCCCGTCGCCATTCCTCCGGCCGGGTCCGGCCCGAGTGGAACGTCTCGCGCAGCCGCGCCACCAGCGCGCCGGGATCCTCCCCGGTGCCGGCGGCACGCGTCACACGCGTTGGCTTCGGGAGGACGAAGTCCTCCACCTCCGCCATCCGATCGATCCCGGGAACCGCCTCGGCCATGGCCTCCACCTCCATCCGGCGACCGCGGGCAGCCGCTCGGAGTGTTCTACCCCTGAGCAAGGGAACCACGCCGGAGGCACGCGCGCGAATCCGCCTCCCCGGCCCGTTCCAGGGGAGGCGCGACCTCCGGTGATCCGGTGGGCGAAAGGGCGGTCGCTATGATGGCCGCCTCGGGGCCGGCGCGGGCGTGGAGGTCGGGATGAGCGAGGACGAGAGGAGCGGACTGAGCGCCCGCGCTGCGCTCGGCCTTCCCGACGACGCGAACGGCGTGCTCCCCAGCCAGGCACTGGAACGGGCGGTGGCGGCGGGGATGGTGGACGCCGGCGACTTCCGCATCCCGCCCGCCAGCATCCAGCCGGCAAGCATCGATCTCCGCCTGGGCGAGGTGGCGTACCGCATCCGGTGCAGCTTCCTTCCGGACAACCGGCCGGTGGAGACGAAGCTGAAGGAGTTCATCGTCGACGAGCTGGACCTCCGGCGCGAGGGCGCGGTCCTCGAGACGAACCGCCCGTACCTGATCCCGCTCCTGGAGTCGCTCCAGCTTCCGCCCGATCTCCGGGGGAGGGCGAACCCGAAGAGCTCCACCGGCCGCCTCGACGTGTTCACCCGGGTCATCACCGACCAGAGCTTCCGGTTCGACGAGATCCGACCCGGCTACCGGGGCCCGCTGTGGCTGGAGGTGGTGCCGCTGTCGTTCACCGTCCGGGTGAAGCAGGGGCTCGCGCTCAACCAGCTGCGCCTGTCCACGGGGCCCACGAGGCTCACCGACGAGGAGATCGTGGCCCTGCACCGGGAACAGCCCCTGCTGTGGCGGGCCGGGGCGCCGGTTCCCGACGGGGACGTGGCGACAGCGGACGGATTGTTCCTGGGCCTGGACCTCAAGGGCGACGCGAACGGGCGGGTCGGGTACAAGGCCAAGGACTTCGCGCCGCCGCTCGAGATGTCGCGGACCGGGTACGACTGGGAGGGGTACTGGGAGCCCGTGCGCCGGGAGGACGGCGACCGGATCATCCTGGCCCCCGAGCACTTCTACCTGCTGCTCTCCGAAGAGGCGGTGTGCATCCCGCCCGGGTACGCCGCCGAGATGGCCGCGTACGACCCCACCAGCGGCGAGCTCCGAACCCACTACGCCGGCTTCTTCGACCCCGGTTTCGGCTTCGATGCGACGGGCGGCGCCCACGGCTCCCGCGCCGCGCTCGAGGTCCGAGCCCACGACGTCCCGTTCATGATCGAGCACCGCCAGCGCGTCTGTAAGCTCTCCTTCGAGCGCATGGTCGAGTCCCCCCAGGTCCTCTACGGCGAGGGCATCGGCTCCTCCTACCAGCGCCAGACCGACACCCTCAGCAAGCACTTCCGCCCCCCGGCGTAGCCGAGCATTCGGCACCACCCGAACCCACCGGGGACCGACCCCAGCGGGGGCGTTCCGGGCGTCAGGCCGTCACCCGGGCGCCCACGAAGCAGCCCACGGCCACCGAGGTTCCCGCCGCTCTGGCTCCGGTCAATCCGCCAGGTGCATCTTCTCCACGCGGCTCCAGGGCCCCTTGTGGCCGCGCGGGAAGACCCAGCGGAACACGCTGAGCCCGGGCCGTTTGCACCAGCAATCCGGGTCACACCCGCAGGTGTAGACGCCCCGCGCTTCGAGCAGACGGGCGACAACCCCGGCCGTCACATACCCGGTGACCAGGACGAGGACGAGTCGCTTCCCCACGCGCCACCTGTACCCTCCGGTCGTGCGGGCGGAACCCCGCCCCTTCACCCGCAGGTGGCGTGGTCGCCGCAGCAGCGACAACACGGCCTCCCGGACGCGGGAGCTCGAGGAGCTGCCGTCGAGGAGGCCCCACCCGTTCAGTCCGTTCGGGACCACCACCAGGTCCTTTGTCGCCGAGCCCGTGGCCTGCAGCAGGCGCCGGACCTCCCCGAGAGGCACGTACCGATCGTTTTGGAGGGTCACGTACAGCACGGGGATCCGGAGCTTCGGTGCGGCCGCGAGCGCGCCGACGGGCCCGAACGGGCCCTCGATGTACTGCCCCCGCACCGCGGCCGGATCGAATCCCACCAGCCCGACCGGGGGCTGACGCATGGAGATCGCCGCCACGATGGCCGCCGCCGCGCCCCCGTACGAACCTGCGAGCGCCACACACGGGGATCCCTGCCGGATCAGCAGATCGGCCGCGGCCGCGACGTCGAGGTCCAGGCGGCCCGGCTTGGACCCGCCGGACCCGGATTCCCCGCGGTCCCGGTAATCGAACACCGCCACCCGAAAACCGTGGCCGGCGAACAGTCGGGCCTCGGGCAGCTCCTCGCACAGCGGGTGCGGCACGTCGTTCGCCATGACCAGCCCGACCGGCCCCCGCCCGATGGTGGCCGCGTAGAGCGAGACGCCGTCCGACGTGGTCACGTTGACGACCTGGAACGGCTCGCTCCCCGCGTCTCCCGGGCACAGCTCGTCGATGGGCGTCGGCGCCCCGGCCGGCGACACCGCCGGCCGCGGGGGTGCCGAGACCGAGGCCTGGGAGCGGGTCGGCCCCACGGCTCGTTCCGGCGAGCCCCCGCACCCGGCGAACGCCACCACCAGCGCGAACACCAGGAGCGTCGCGACCCGTGGATTCCGGATGGCGGGTGACACCGGCGGCTCCGATCGGGATTCAGGCGGGCCGACTGCTCCGGGCCGTGGCGTTCGGGGGTGGCTCGGTGTGGGCGGCGGCAGAGATCGACGAGCACATCCTTCGGATCGACCCCGACGCGGGCAGGGTGTCTCGCACCATCCCCGTCGAGGGGCGGCCCCGGGACGTCGCCGTCGGCGAGGGGGCCGTGTGGGTCGCGACGGAGTCCTCCGTGGTCCGGATCGACCCCGCGACGAACAGAGCGACCACCGTGCATGAGTTCGCCGACGACCCGATCATGCCCGGGATCGCGGTCGGCGCGGGTTCTGTGTGGGCGATCGGGCCGGCCAACACGCTCGTCCGCATCGACCCGAGATCCGGCGGGGAGATCGCCACCATGGAGCTGAGGGGCGAAGCCCGTGTCGTGGCGTTCGGTGAGGGAGCCCTCTGGGCGGCGACGTTCGGCAGCAACGTGTTTCGGATCGATCCCGCCACCAATCGCGTGGCGGGAACGGTCGCCGCCCCCCTGGGCCCGGCCGGGATCGCCGTGGGCTCGGGCGCCGTGTGGGTGGTCGGCGAGTCGTCGAACGAGGTCGTTCGGATCGCCCCGGACACGGTCGAGGTCGTGGTGCGGATTCCGGTCGGGAAGTTCCCGGGACCGATCGACGCGACGGACGACGGCGTGTGGATCGGGTTTCAGGGGAGGCCCAGCATCGCCCGCATCGCCCCCGCGTCCGGCGAGGTGTCGAAGACGGTCCGCCTTCACGACGGCGTGAGCGTCGGTCTCATCCCCTTCGCCATCGCGATCGGGGGCGACGCCGTGTGGGTCTCGGTGGCGGGGGGCCGGATCCTGGAGGTCGATCCGCGGACCGGTCACATCGGTCCGTGACCCGGGACCACTTCGACTTCTCGTTCCAAAGGAGCGTCAAGCGCCAACAGGTCGCTTATCTGGCCGAACTCGACCTCCTCGGGGAGACCACGAACGTGGAATATCCGGTCCGAGCGGCTTGGTTTTGGTGGAGACCATGGAATTGAGTCTCTGCTGGCGCGGACGGACCGAGGGCCGGATGGCGAATAGCACCTGCGTAAGCGTTAGCACGGAACCGAGGCGCTGAAAATGGTGTTCAAGACGATCGGCCTGACGGACCCGCTCACCACGGGGGAGGACGTCAAGACCGTCCAGCGGCTGCTGGTGGAGAACCCGTTCCAGGACTTCAAGCCCGGGGAGATCGACGGGAAGTACGGCACGATCACGGCGCACGCCACGAATAGCGCCAAGTGGCTGCTGGGGATGCGGAAGAAGGAGCTCAACAACTTGTTCGGGCCAGTGCTGCATGACTACCTGAGCGGCGCGCAGGGGCTGCCCCTCTTGAACAAGATCCGGCGCCAGCGCAGGCTGAAGGCCGTGCAGCTGCCCGCCGTGAGGGACGCGATGGTGAGCTGGTGCCGCTGGGGCATCGAGCACGAGCCGGACATCCACTACGCGAAGGACAGGCCCATCCCATCCCCGCCTGCGGGAACGGTGCCCCTCACGACGGACTGCAGCGGGTCGACGATCATTTTCGCGCACTGGGCTGGCGTACCGCCGCACCCGGGGATGGACTACAACGGCGGGGGGTCGTCCGAGACGATGTCCGACCAGCTTCGCCAGCTGAGCCGGCAGGATATCCGGCCTGGAGACCTCGTCATCTGGCCGCGGCACCACGTCGCCGTGGTAATGGAGCTGGGGGAGGACCCGCTGCTCGAGACCCACGGGCTGGAGCGCGGGCCGATGTCGATCCGGCTGTCCGCGGAGGCCGACTTTCACCGGTCCGAGGGGCACGGGGAGCCGAAGTTCTATTCGCTGCTCGAGAGCGCGTAGGTGACGTGCCCCACTGCGGGTGCAGCGCCGATACCCCCCAAGGACATCCGCGAGAACTCACATAGGACGTGGAGCCCTCCTCGATCCAGCTCCAGACGAACAGCATGACGATCCGAACGGGGCGCTTCATGCCCGTCGTGACCCTGACCGTCCGCACCACGAATAATCCACCGGTTGCGATGGAGGACGCATACACCGTCCAGGAGAACAACCCGCTGAACGTCCTCGCTCCCGGCGTCCTCGTCAACGACACCGACCCGGATGGTGATCCCCTGCAGGCTGAAGTCGTCGGCTGGCCGTATGCCGACTCGTTCGACTTCTCCACGGACGGGAGGTTCTTCGACCACAGTCAGGGGACACTCGACGTTCCCGCGCCGGGTGTCCTCGCGAACGACTACGACCCGGTCGTGTTCGACGCCGTCCATGTGGACGGTCTCGTGAGTCCACCGGGGAACGGAGACGTGACCCTCCGTACCGATGGGTCGTTCTCGTACACGCCGGACGAGGGCTTCATCGGAACGGACGGCTTCAGCTACCGTCCCGCCGACTCTCAGCCCGGAAACGTCACGTTCGTGACGATCCTCGTCAACTAGAGCAGCCTGCCGACGATCTTCCGGGCGCCGGGGTCGAGGTGACCGGGGTCGACGTCCTCCCCTGGGCTCCTTCGTGCTCCCGCGGCGGCGAGGCCAGCTCCCCCACGGCGTCAGGTCACGCTGTGGGCCACCGTGGCGTAGTCGTAGCTCGACGATCCGTAGCTCCTCGTCTAGGGAGAGAGTGAGCCGCCCGCCGCCGCCGGGAAGAGCTGCACCCGATCGCCTTCTCCCAGCACGGTACCGGGCGCCACGGCGCTCCCGTTCACTACACAGATGCAGTGCGGGACCGAGATCCCGAGATCCTCAGCGAGCCGGGCCAGGGTCGCTCCCTCCTCGATCTCCACGGTGCCCCACCCGCCGGGCAGGGCCTCTTCGGCCTGCCCGGCGAGCGAGCCCTTGAGCGTGACCTCGACCCTCACCACCCGAGCGGAGCGCCGTACTGCTGTTCCACCAGCTCGAGGATGCCAAGCCGCTCCAGGCGGTCGCGAGGCGCGAGGAGGTTCAGTTGCACGAACCCAGGCAGACGCCCGATCTCCGCGGCCCCGGCCACAGTGGCCCGGTTCTTCACCTCGTCTTCGCTCATCCCGAGGAGCTTGGCGGCTCGGGTCACGGCGTTGTCGACGGCGGCGTTGATGAACGGACCCGACCCGAGCACCTGGATCGGGAGAACGGGCCCTTCCAGCGTCGTCCGGTTGGCCTCGGCCAAGGCCTTGCCGCCGGCCACCTCCTCCGAGGTGAACGGCCTCGCAAGGAAGGGCAGATCCTCCGCCGGTGGAAGGAGGATCGGCCCGTCCAGGTCGAGTCCCTTGATCACCTCGACCCGCACCACCAGCCGGGACGAGATGTCGGTCGTGTGCACCGCGATCTCGCCGTCTCCGATCATGGCGTGGACGTCTCCGGCGTAGATGCCGGCCCCGTCCACCTTCACCGGAACGATGAGGACGCTGCCCTGGCGGACCGAGTCGATGTCCATGTGGACGTCGGTCCGGGCCTCGAGCTGCTCCTCGGTGATGGCGAACTCGTGCTCGGCACCGACGAGGAAGGCCCCGAAATCGCCGCAGTTGTGCGAGCTCGGGAGGTCCACCGCCGGGATCGAGCCGAGGTTCCCGGCGGAGATACGGCACCGGGTCATCACGCCGACCAGGTCGGCCTTGGCCAGGGCCACGATCGGGTGCTGCTTCGCGTGCTCGGTGAGAGCCACCCATTCACGGCCGTTGCGGGCGATCTCCTCGGCACGCTCCCGGGTCACGGTGACCCCGATCTCCTTCCCGTCGTCGAAGACCATCGTGTAGCCCTGGACCATGTGGAAGGGGATCACCTCGCTGTGGCACGTAGAGCAGCGCACCGCGGCCTCGCCGATTCCGTCCAGGTACGTGTCCGGGTACAGGAAATGTCGCCCGGCGTCCCGGCAGGTCGGGCAGATGTTGGCCACGAAGGGATCGGAGATGAAGCGTCCCTCCCACCCGGTGTGCGTCCCCGAGGTCGTGGCCCGGGACGTCTGCTCGAGCGTCTCTATGTGCAGGGCGACGGCGTCGCCCACGGACGCGCCCTCCACGTTCACCGGCAGCGTGACCTCGTGTCCGCTGCGGATGGACGGGGTGATCATCGGGCCCCAGCACCCCGGCACGGTCAGGTACTCGATCCGGCCCCCGTCCCGTACGGGCCCAAGCGTCTCGTTGCTCGGCCCGATGATGTCCGTGTAGCGGTCGACCAGCACGTGCTCGGCCGCCACCACTTCTCGGATTGCCATCGTCGCCTCCTCCTCCTCCTCCGACCTCACCCGGTGGCGAGGCCATCGTTCTCCCGCAGCTAGACGCCGGCCGGCACGAGGATCCCTCTGCCCTGGAGCCGCCCGGCGTCGAGGTCCGCCATGGCGTCGGAGATGGCTTCGAGCGGGTACGGCCGCGTGTGCAGCCGGACCTTCTCCTGCGCCGCCAGAGTCATCAGCTCTGCCAGGTCGTTGTAGGTCCCCACGAGATTGCCCACGAAGTTGATCTCGGTGGAGATGATGTCGATGGCCGGCACGTTCACGGAGCCCCCGTAGCCGATGATGAAGTAGCTCCCCGCCCGGTGGAGCATCGCCACGCCGTCCTCGATGGCCCCGCCCTCGCCGACGAAGTCGATCACTGCCTCGGCCCCCTTGCCGGCCGTCAGGTCCTGCACCGCCTTGACCTGGGACCCGTCGGCCAGCACGCCGTGGTCGGCGCCGATCTTCTGAGCCAGGTCGAGAGCGGCCTCGGACCGGTCGATCACGATGATCTCGGCGGGGGTGAGCGCGGCGAGGCACTGGATGCCGATGTGGCCCAGTCCGCCGGCCCCGATCACTACCGCCTTGGTCCCGGGATGCAAGATGGCCGAGGCTTTCTTCACCGCGTGATAGGCCGTGAGTCCTGCGTCGGCCAGCGCGGCCACGTCCTGCGGCTGGAGCGAGGGGTCGAGCTTCACCAGCGCCCGGGCGCTGGTCTTCAGGAACTCGGCGAAGCCCCCATCCGCGTCGATCCCTGGGAACGCGCTGTCCTCGCAATGCATGTCTTCGCCCGCGC
>WNFU01004271.1_pt1 | contig 22807 bp, 32 predicted proteins | sample 5400121 | NCBI WGS metagenome assembly WNFU01 (sample SAMN13153360, study PRJNA577476) | soil metagenome | isolation source: 100 cm soil or saprolite under grassland replicate 1 | place: USA:California | collected 2016-06-15
AAAGAGGAAGTAAAACGAATACTGCTCGAGGATTACAACGCCCGATTGGAGCATCGGAATGCCTCATCATCGGATGAGAAGATCAGGACGATGACCGTTCCGGGGCAGACTTTAGAACGTGACAAAGCGCCTGAAACCAAGTCGTCACGTCAATCAAAGAACGAAACTGCGACCGGCAAATCAACAAAATCGGTCGCGATAAGATGATGGCGTATTTGTCATCATTTTATGGAACGGCAATAGAGGATTATAAGGGCGGGATGAATACCTTGCTCGTTAATCCTGAATCGGAACCGCAGCGCGGTGTAGATTGAGCGCTATTCTGCGAACGCAAAGCCAACCCGTTGGGCCCATTACCGTCGCGCAGCCCGATAAATGATCCCGATGATGAGCGATGCCGCCCCCGCCAGCGCCGCCGCCGTCCGAACGTGGTTCCATGCCGTCCAACTGGTAAGGTAGCCTGCCCAGAGACCGGCGGCGCCCGGGTCAGTTGTGGTAACCGCCGCCAAAGCTTCGTTCCGAGGGACGTTGAAGAAAACCGTCACCAGTAATGTGCCGACCAGATAGAGCGCTCCTCCGATGATGATGTAGATGGCGCCCGCATCGCGCCTACGTAAAAGCGAGTAGATCATCACGAGAACGCAAGCCGCCGGTGTTCCGACGAAAGCCACTCCAAACCACGGATTGAAAACGACGACATTGACGGTCTGCATGGCTGCCATACCTGCCGCTTGGGGCTGGCGGGCGAGGGACGGCATGACGAGAGCCGAGAAGCTAAAAAAGAACCCGGCCATCAACCCACAACCGAGAGTCGCCAAAGTCGTCAAGATGAAGAATAGTTTGTCCATCGTTAACATCAAGCCTCCTGCCAGCAAGTAGGTGTAAAGCGCAGAACCGCCAGCGCCCACCAGAGCGCCAATGATCGCGCCCTCCTCACCATCGACCACCGCCCCAACCGCAGCCCCCGTACCGGCGCCGATCCCGAGAATCCCCACAACCGTCAATAATCTATTAGCAGTTAACATAACGCTTCCTGTCACACCGTCCGCCAATGCCAATCATCCCTCAATACGAGATAGTCGGAGTTTTTCTGAGATAGGTGTCTTCCGCCAACTGCTTCAACATAAAATCGGCGACATCGGCGCGCGATATTTTGTTCTTGAGATTCTTCTCGGTTACCGGAACACCGTGTCGATATGCGCCCATGCGCTGGCCATCGGTCAAGGCCGTCGGACGAACGATCGTCCAATCGAGTCGGCTCTGCTTGATATAGTCTTCTTGAACTTCGTGATCGGCAAACACGCGCCGGAGAAAAATCGGGACAATGACGTATTTGTAAAGAAGCGGCAACATCTCGCGAGTATCTCCAACACCGTGACTCGACAATGAGATAAAACGCCGGACACCGATCTTCTCCATGGCCCGGATGATGTTCCGAGTCCCTTCCGCACGAATCGGGTCTTTGCTCGAAGGCGGCGCTCCGATTGCCGACAACACTACCTCTTGACCTCTCACCGCTTGCTCGACCGCAGCCGAATTCATGACATCGCCCTGAACGATCTGTAAATTCGCGTGTTTGATTCCGAGTTTTGCCGGATCACGTACAAACGCCGTGACTTGGTGTCCTTGATCGAGAGCCTGTTCGATAAGTTTGTGACCTGTGCCGCGCGTCGCTCCGAAAATAAGTAGCTTCATCTTTTCCTCCATTTGTCTTGCGATTTATCAAATGTTAACTTCAATTCCGCCCACTTGACACTGTGTCAAGTGGATGGCGCTAAGATAGCGATAGCTTGACGCCGTGTCAAGTAGAAAAATTAGCTATATGCGGAAATTTCTTTTACATCTCACAAGTGTGATTGACACTCTGTAAAGACGCGATATACTTCACATCATGTCAAATAGTCAGTCAGACACCAAAGCAAAGATCCTTGAAACGACCTGGCGATTGATGGAAGAGCGCCGCGGACAGGAGGTGCGGATGAGCGACATTGCCAAAGCCGCCGGAGTTTCGCGGCAGGCGGTCTATCTGCATTTCATTTCGCGGACGGAACTGATGGTGGCAACCACTCATTACATAGATCAGGTGCGGGGACTCGAGGAGCGCTTGCAACGTTACAGAGCGGCAACCGACGGGGTAGAGATTCTCGATGAGTTCGTAGAATTTTGGGGAAACTACATTCGGGAGATTTATGGAATAGCCAAAGCGTTGCTGGCGGTTCGTGAAACCGACGAAGCAGCTGCGGCGGCTTGGAAGGACCGAATGGACGCCGTGCGTTCAGGCTGCCGCAAAGCTATCGACACACTTCATCGGGACGGGATGCTTGCTCAGAAGTGGGCGCCCGACGAAGCAGTTGAGTTAATGTGGACTCTGCTGTCAATTCACAACTGGGAACATCTAACGATGGAATGCGGCTGGTCCACAAGCCGGTACGTCGGCAGGATGCAAAAGCTATTGAAGCGTACCTTCGTCAAGGGGTACGAAGAGACATAGCGTGATTTGCTGTGATACTACGATTCGTCACAATTGCCCGACGATCCGTTGCTTAAAGCCAGGTGTTGCGCTAAAACGGATTGACCAATCTATAGGAGCAGCCAAGAGGAGATTACGACGGACAATGAAAAAGATAAGGAAGTGAGGATGGGTCGAATATTTCATCAATTGTTGTGGGTTGCCCTTACCGCTACGGCTACAGTTGCAGGCGCTATTCTGGTTTCGCCTGCGCTAGCCGCAACATTCGTTTATGTCGGCAATGCTGAAAGCAACGACATTTACGTTCTGCGACTCAATCAGCAGACCGGCGAGTTGACGCTGGTCGAAACGATATTGATCCCCGGCGTTATCAAATCCGGAGGCTCGACGCCGATGACGGTCAGCCCTGATCGCCGTTTCCTCTATGTGGCGACGCGCGGCGAGCCACAGGGGGTAGCCAGTTTTGCGATTGACCCGAAAAGCGGCAAGCTCAAATATCTTGGCGGCGGCCCGCTCACCGACAGCATGGCTTACATCGCAACCGACTGCACGGGCCGCTTCCTGTTCGCGGCCTCCTATCCCGGTCACAAAATCACGGTCAGTCCGATTGGGCCGCAAAAAGTTATTCAGCCGACGCGGCAGGTTTTGCCGAATCATACCAACGCGCACGCGATTCTTGCGGATGCGAAAAACCGCTATGTGCTGGCAACCACGCTCGGCAATGACTTGATCAACGTCTTCAGATTCGATGCGGCGACCGGAAACCTTGAGCCGAACACACCGCCATCGGTTTCACTAAAGGAAAAGACTGGCCCGCGTCATTTTGTATTTCATCCGAACGGCGGGCTCGTGTATGTCCTCGGCGAACTCGATGCGGCGGTTCACGTCTTTGACTACGATGGCGACAATGGCAGACTCAAGGAAAAACAATCCGCCAGCGCTTTGCCGCCAGGCTTTACGGGCAAGCCAGCCGCCGCAGACCTGCACATCACGCCTGACGGCAAGTTCCTTTACAGCTCGGAGCGAACGTCCAGTACGATCACTGGGTTCAGGGTTAATCAAGCAAATGGAACCTTAACGCCGATGGAAAGCATTCCAACCGAGATGTCGCCACGCGGTTTCGCGATTGACTCGGCGGGGCGCTACATGTTCGTGGTCGGCCAGCGATCCAACCGCATGTCGAGTTATAAGATTGATCCTGCTACTGGGAAACTCTCCAAACTTCAGGAACTCCCGATGGGCAAAAGTCCTAACTGGGTAGAGATCGTAGACCTTCCGTCAAAATGAACATCACTTACCAAGAATCGAGCTCGAGTTTGTCTCTGGAGTATTTACGGTTCTGGTGCAAATAAAATTTCAACCACAATCTTGCGTAATGCTGGCGAACAACGCCTTTAAATCGGTGGGCGTTTCCCTCAGGATCATTTCTTGGCATAGGCCTTGGCCGCCGCCAGAAGGATCTCCGGGTGCAGGCGCACTTTGTAATCAGGATTGACGTACTGGAAAAGGATCTGGCCTTTTCCACTGATAATAAACACAGCGGGCGCTGGTAAGAGATGGTGCTTGGCCCCGGAAGATTCTTCCAGATCAATCTTGTACTTATTCTTGTAGGTATCGAAAGTCTGATCATCCATTCGATAAGCGACGCCGAACCCCTTGATCCCGGTCGCGTCACTGTCGGAAACCAAGGTGTAGGTAGTCGCCTGCTTGTCCTTGGTTGCCGCCAGCTTTTCGGGTTTATCAGGGCTGACGGCGACGATCTGATAGCCCAACTCGATAAGCTGTCCCTCGATTTTTTGCATCTGTCCCAGATGCGTGTTGCAGTACGGTCACCAGCCTCCCCGATAGAAGATGAGAATAATCGGCTTTTCCGACGCCTTATTCCGCAGATTGAAACTGCTTCCGTCGAGATTCTTGAAACTGACATCGGGGACCTGGGCGCCCACCAGGAGTGGTTGCACCTTTTCGGCCGTGTCAGGAACCGACTGAGCGCAAACCTCCATTGCGCCCGCAATCAGTAGTAATCCACAACAGAGCGATAAAATCTCTTTTCTTAACAAGCCGATGCGCATCTTATTCGTTCCTCCATTTACGATTGTTGTTTTCATGGGCGGCCGCGGTTGATAGTCGTTATCAACACTTCCTCGTGGAATTTGTCGCAGCCGACGCAAAAATTCTGATCGGATTACCCCTCGTACGGCTCATTCGTCCGTGGAGCGTAAGGAGCTTGCTCGTCTAGCGACTGCCGATATCCTTGTCTCAACTTCTTAACTTCCAAGACAAGCTCTTCTCGTGTCATCTGAGCGCAGCCCGAGAGGGGTTCGTAGTTATCCTGCCGCAGCAGCTAATATGAAGTGTATACTCGCGGCGCCTGTTTTTATTCCCGAAGCGGAGATTTTTACCGCGATTATCCGCGCGTGTGCGCAAGAAGCGAGCTTCGACTCCGCATTACGACTCGCTCATCGTTCTCCGAAGTTCAACCAACACCAGTTGACTCACCTCACACGATGTCCATCTTCTTCAAGCGCCTCCCGCCTCCCGCGAGCAATAGTGCGCCGGTTGCGACGGCGATCAGTAAAACAATCGGCGTGATCTTCAGCAAAGATTCGCCGCGCCAGAGGAGATTCCCCGGAAACGCGATGAGATCGCGCAGCGCGGCATGGCCCTGGAAGACGTCGGGCCGGCACAAGAAGATCGCTCCTGGCAAGATCACGAGCGCGCTCAACACGAAGGCCAGGAGCGCGGCGTGTCTCCGTTGAGAAGAGAAACACGAAGTTCAGCAGCGCGAGAAGCGTGAGCGCAAAGGCTGTTGTCACGACCCCTGCGCACAAGACGGATGGAAGTCCGAGACCTTGAGCCGGCAGCCGGTGGCGATCCTGGCCCCGGAGTGGAGATAGAACTTGAGAATGGCCTGGTCCTGGTAGTCGATGACGGACTCGCCGGAAGGCAGGCCCATCAACTGCCGCACGCGCGTCTCGCTCATGGCCTGGTAAAACCCAACAAAAGGGCAAAAGTCTCATAGGCCTTCTTTTAACCATTGATCAAGTGGTGGTTAACGCGATTTCCTTTCCCCGCTTTTTGACCTCACAAATGCACCGATTTTCGAGAGGCAAATAATTGAGTTAACGAACTGATAAGATTGTGTTTCCACAAATTGCTATGAGAGTTTCCGCCCCATTGTTGGGTCCCCACGTATCCTGCCCGGGAGGAGATGCGTAATACCAATGAGAAACAGAAAGTTCCGAAAGGAGAACAGTATGAACTTTGAGAAGAAGACAGTCTTGATCACCGGCGCCAACCGCGGCATCGGTCGGGCGCTCGTCGATGAGGCGCTTAGACGGGGGGCGAAGAGGGTATACGCGGGCGCCCGCAGCGCACTGCATAACGCCGACAAACGCGTGACGCCCCTGACACTGGACGTAACCAGTGTTTCGCAGATCCAACGGGCAGTCGATGAAGTCGACACCCTCGATGTCCTCATCAACAACGCCGGCGTCGCAATCTACGACGATTTGAGCAAGCTCGACGTGATCGAACAGCACCTGGCGGTCAACTTGCTCGGATCGATCAAAGTGACGCACGCTTTCTTGCCGCTGCTGAAACGCTCCAAAGGGGCCATCGTTAACAACCTGTCCTTGGCGGCGCTTGCCCCGTTGCCGATCATACCCGCCTACTCCATTTCGAAGGCAGCCGCGTCCAACATGACGCAGTCATTGAGGGCGTTCTTGGCGGGCCAAGGCGTAACCGTCCATGCTGTCTTCCTAGGTCCGATCGACACGGATATGAGCCGAGGCTTCGAGATACCGAAGGCTTCGGCCGAGACCGCAGCGCAGGGCATCTTCGATGGGTTGGAGAGAGGGGAACAGGATATCTTTCCCGACCCCGTGTCCCAGTCCATCGCCGAGGGCTGGCGCACTGGCGCAGCCAAGGCCCTCGAGCGCCAGTTCGCAGCTTTCGTGCCGGAGATCGCGGCATGAGTGACGTCCCTAATGTAGCGACAGAAAGGAAAGCCATGCTGACGAACAAGAACGCGGTGATCTACGGAGCTGGTGGGGCGATCGGCGGAGCCATTGCCAGAGCGTTTGCACGGGAAGGCGCCAGAGTGTTTCTGACTGGCCGCAACCTGAGCAAGGTTGACGCAGTCACGAAAGAGATCATGGCTGCGGGCGGAAAGTCTGAATCGGCCCAAGTCGACGCTCTCGACGAACAAGCGGTGGACCGGCATCTACAGTCGGTGATCGATATGGCGGGCCGCATCGATATCTCGTTCAACGCGGTCGGCATCCCGCAGACGAAGATTCAGGGTGTGCCCCTGATCGAACTGGATGTCGAGCAGTTCTCCCTGCCGATTGCGACCTACGCGAGGTCGTACTTTCTGACCGCACGCCTGGCCGCCAGGCGGATGGTCGAGAAGCGATCGGGGGTGATCATGACGGTCACGTCAGTCCCCTCGCGGACGGGCATCCCATTGGTGGGAGGCCTCGGTCCGGCGATGGCCGCCGTGGAACAAATCACTCGCAATCTATCCGCCGAGCTGGCGCCTCAGGGCATTCGCGTGGTCGGTCTGCGACCGCAGGGGATGCCGGAGACGGGCACAATCAAGGAAGTCTTCGGGCTTCACGCCAAGGCATGGGGGATTACCTGGGAACAGTTCCACGAGTTGATCGCAAGCAGGACCCACGTGCGACGGCTTACGACGCTCGCGGAGATGGCCAACGTGGCGGTCTTCATGGCTTCCGATCAGGCGAGCGGGATGACTGGAACTGTCGTCAACCTGAGCATGGGGAGCCTCGACGACTAGCGTCTTTACGATCCAATAACAGGATGGACGTGACCAGCGTTTAGCAGATGTAGTGACAGAAAGGATAGAGGAGCCAGTCATGAATGATCAAAACTTCACCACTACCTTTTCGGTAGACCAAACTCCGGAACAAGCCTTCAATGCCATCAATCATGTTCGTGGATGGTGGTCAGAAGAAATTGAAGGTAGTACCGACAAACTCGGCGATGAGTTTATGTATCATTACAAAGACGTCCATCGTTGCAAGATCAAAATAACCGAATCCATCCCCGGCAAAAAAGTCGTGTGGCGTGTTTTGGACAACTATTTCAATTTCACTAAAGACAAAAGCGAGTGGAAGGGCACGGAAATCAGTTTTGAAATCTCCAGAAAGGGCAATAAAACGGAGGTCCGCTTCGCTCACCTGGGCTTGGTTCCCGAATATGAGTGTTTCGATGTCTGCTCAAACGCATGGGGTTCTTATATAAACGGCAGCTTACGGAGCTTGATTACTACCGGTAAAGGGAAGCCCAACCTGAAAGAAAAAGGAGATGAGGAAAAGGCTTCTCTGTAATCAAGGGCTCGGATCAAAATGAGTTCCGCATCCGTCGCCAAGCAGATGATGACGCAGCCCAGGGTCACGAAGGCTTCGTGGATGTCGCGTAGCCTATGAAAAAGCAACAGAACGGAGCAGTCATGCAAACACTCGAACAGCGACGTGTTCTCATCACCGGTGGTAGCCGCGGGCTCGGTCTCGGCGTGGTCGAAGCGCTCGTTGCGCATCACGCCAACGTCACCGTCATTGCGCGCGATTCCGCGCGCCTCACCGAGCTCAAGGCTCGACTCGGTGTCTCGATCATTCTCGGCGATGCCACCGATCCGAAGCTCGCCGAATCCGCGCTTCGGGAGGCGCGTCCATCAGTGCTCGTGCTCAACGCCGGCGCTACGCCGATGATGGCGCCGCTGCACGAGCAGACGTGGGAATCGTTCAGTAAGAACTGGAATACCGACGTCAGGGCGACGTTTCACTGGATCCAAAGCGCCCCTCCGTCTTCCACTCGAGCGAGGCAGTCGCGTGCTGATCTCGTCCAGCGGCGCTGCGATCGAAGGCTCACCGCTGTCTGGTGGTTACGCGGGCGCAAAGCGAATGATCTGGATGATGGCTGGCTACGCGACCGGAGTGGCAAGCGATCTCAATCTCGGCATTCGATTTCAGGCGCTGCTTGTACGGCAGATCGTCGGCGCGACCGAGCTCGGCCGCGCCGCTGCCGAAGCCTACGCGCGCCGGAAAGGCGTTAGCGCCGAAGCCTTCTTGGCCGGATTCGGCAAACCGCTGAGCCCGCGCGATTTCGGTGAGCACGTCGTGACGCTGCTGACCGATCCCAAGTACGAGAGCGCTACGGCGTTTGGTATCCGTGGCGAAACTGGAGTTGAACTGCTCAAGGCGTAGCGTATTTCGAAAGCGGATCGAGGTGTAATGAACAGCAAGGATAATAGTCCGTACATTGATCACGACGGCCCCTTCGAAGCGCGCTACCTGGCCTTCCTCGAGACCATCGCCACGCTTCGCCCAAGCTTGCACCGCTACTGCGCCCGCATGACTGGTTCGGTAATGGACGGCGAAGACGTTGTGCAGGAAGCCTTGTTTGAGGCCTATCGGAAGCTGGACCAGTTCGACGAGAGCCGTCCTATGAAGCCGTGGCTGTTTCGGATCGCCCACAATCGCTGCATCGACTTCCTGCGGCGCAGGCGAGTGCGAGACGAAGCCGAGGTGGCCGCCGCCGTGCCAGAAGCTACGGAGTCAGCCGAACCGGCTTTAGGAACCGGAAAGGCTCTCGAACACCTTGTGCTGACACTGCCTCCCAAAGAGCGCGCGTGCTTTCTTCTGAAGGATGTATTCGACTATTCACTGGAAGAAATTGCGGAACTGGTCGATTCCACTATTGGTGGCGTCAAGGCAGCGCTCAAGCGCGCTCGAACAAAGCTGGCTGAATCCTCTCCTCCGGCGAAGTCGGCTCTAAGCGCGAGCCCGGAGTTGAAACGAATCATGCAACTGTACGTCGATCGCTTCAACCGTCGTGACTGGGACGGGGTGCGTGAATTGATTAGCGCCGACGCCCGGCTCCGCGTTGCCGAAAGGTTTGCGGGGAAGCTTGTGGACGCGCCTTATTTCGCCAATTACGAGCGGTGGCCTTGGCCTTGGAAATTGGCGGTGGGTGAAGTGGACGGTGAACCGGTGGTGATCATTCTCCGACGTGGCGCGGACACATGGACGCCTCACTCAGCCATCCGGCTCGACGTGATAGGCCAACGGATCGAACGCATTGTGGATTACATACACTGTCCTTGGTTGCTTCCGGCTGCCGCTTCGGCGTCGCTGGCCGGGCCGTCCTAATCGCAGCAAAAGCGAGACGACAAGGGGTAAACGATTCGGGCTTATAAACACCTTTCCACTCGCACAGTGAGTTAAAGTGGGTGGCAGTACGTCGCTAAACATCGCCAACGTTTCAAGCATTTCGTCGGACGGATACTTGATAGCTATAACTCTTCCGCACATAGAAGCAGGAGAGCGACCACACGGGTAAGTCATCCACGCGCTTGAGCCGCCAGGCCCGATCAATCTCGGGTATCTGATCGCGCGGAGTGAGCTGACACCAGCCCACCGCCACGTCGTCATCAAAGGCGAGTAGGCCCGGAGGGGGACCACGCTTCACGATCTCCCGAAACGCAGCTTTGTTCGTCTTGCCCGGCCTCCTTCGGTAGGCGGCGCCGATCCTCCAGTACATGCACCAACACCGACTGCATATGTCGCTGTCGCCGAACAGGTCCTCGAAGGCAGGCCAGAGGTCGGGAGTGAGCGGGCGAATCGTGAGTTTCATTTTCCCTCCTTATCGGGCGAATCCATCGAACCGCATCGGTAAGGCGGCTCAGGAAGAATCGTTCGAGGCGCTGGAACCGAGCTTCGTGCGTCTTGGCTTCCATCGAGCGCGTTTGCAGTTCGATCGCTGATCGACCCCAGAGGTCTTCCAGGGCGACGCGCCGGTTATAAAACTGGTCGGCCGCGGCGCCTAGCAATGGGTAGGCCCCTCCCAGTATGAACCGTACGCCCAAGAGCGAGGTTTGCTGGAAGGTATCGATGACGCAGTATCGATCATGCGCGCCCGAAACGACCGGGCCGGTAATGGCCTGTGGGTGAGACAGGTTAGCGTCGTCGTAAAACCGCAGCGTGGCGTCACGAAGGTTGAATACGATGTCGATTGCGCCGTTAGGGAGAAGCCGCTCGTAGGCGCGCTGCGGCATGCGCTCACCATACCAGAACGACTTGATGAATCGAGACAGCGGGTAGCAGGGGGTGTACGTAAGGTAGATCATTGATCACCTCTGACAATCGACACCAGGGTGAGATTGACCCACCGTACGGCTTTCTCCTACCATCCATCGCCCTCCGCCGCCGAACGCCCAGGTTCAGCAGGCGCGCGCAACGGCCTTGGACGGCATCATGCTTACTCGAGAGATCCTAGCCGCAGCAATCGCTATCGGTCAAACAAATCTGTCCGGGGCTTCCCGCCAGACCACGAGCGCAAGTGTCCAGAGTCGGTCTTTGCGCTACCGGGTCACATATGGGCGTTGGGCCCTGGCCTCTCGTAGCGCCTGACCCCACCACGCGAGCTGGTCGAGCATGGATTGGGCCGCCCTTTCGTAGCGCTCCGGGTCCTTCGGCCGGCCCTCGGAGTCGAACTGCGTCCAGACGCCATGGAAGCTGACTGTATCGCGGACTGTGACGGCATGGAGTTCCGCGAACACCTGACGAAGCTGCTCCACCGCACGTAACCCTCCGGCCATCCCGCCGTAGGACACGAATCCGACCGGCTTGGCCCGCCACTCCTTGAAGCGCCAGTCGATGGCGTTTTTGAGTGGGGCGGGGAAGCTGTGGTTATACTCGGGAGTCACGACGACGAACGCATCGGCGCCGGCAAGTCGCGGGGTGATGGCCGCCACCTCGGGCGCCGGCTTCTCGGTAAGAACGTCGGGCAACCGGGCCTCCGCCAGATCGATGACGTCCACGGTAATATCGTCCCGCCGCCCGGCTTGACCTGCGAACCAATTGGCCACTGTCGGAGCGAAACGGCCCTGCCTGGTGCTGCCTATGATAACTGCCAGAAGAAGACGGTTGTTGTCGGACATTGGTTCTCCTTATTCGCCTCGTTCGATTGCTGGTTGGCTGGCGAGACTGTGCGCGAGGCGGTATCGCTTGTATCCGCCGGATTTGATTCCTGGGAAGTTGCGGACCTGGCGCCACTTGGGCCCTGAGCCGACGCTCCCCTGACCGGAGCGCTCAATGGCCTCCCGATGGGCCTCCTCGCTGGTCCACTCCGCGTAGTTGAGTACCCGCGCGCCGTCAACGCTGATGTGGAAGTGGCCGGAGATCCCGCCGGGATGTAGATCAGTCTCAGCCTCCAGGGCCTCAAAAACGTTATCCACCCATCGCCTCTGCCTCTGCTCATCGGGGCCGTCGAACTCTACCGAGACGATGACGACGCACCCGGGAACCGGCGCATCGGGCCTGACGCCGCTGCGGTAGAGCCGGTAGTTGATCGGTCCGCTACGCTCGATCCCCGGAACAGCTCGGTCTATTTGCTCGACCCGTGGCCGGAGATGGGTCTGCGCGAACTTTTGGTAGTCCTCGTCGCCGGTCCACTGGGTGTAGTTCAGTACCATTTCTCCGTCTGTGCTCAGGAAGAGGTTGACCGAGAGCAATCCGTGCGGCCACGGCGCGCCCTCCCACGCGACGACGAAAGCTTCGACGAGGGCCTGTTGCCGCTCAGGTTTGCCCACCTTCCACTCGCTGACCAAAATGGCGCCGGCGTCGGGGCGGGTGATGTCGGGCAATTTTGAGCTGATGATCACTGCGCCCTCCCCTCTTGGAAGTCGGCGGCGTGTTCGATCGCCCACTGGCGGAACGTGCGCGCCGGCGCGCCGGTGATCTCCGCTACCGTATCTGTGATCATCGCCGACTCGGTTGTCATCCTGGCCCAGGAGTCCAGCATCCTCGACCCCATCCATGCGCCCGTCCAGAGTATCGGGCGCCGACGGGGCGCCGCGCACGACATCCACTTCCTGCGGCAGGCCTGCGGAATCCGGGTTACGAGTCAGAGCCCTGACTCGAGCGCCTGTGCCCAGTAGTTGAGAGACGACCTGTCGACCGACGTTGCCGGTCGCTCCGGTGACCAGGATCGTGTATTTCTCATTGCTCATCTTTTTCTCCCTCCTTCTCACTGCTCGAATTTGAAGATGACTGCAATCTACAAGTTCAAGTGAACTTGAAGTCAATAGGGAAAATGTAATATTTTTTCGTTATGTCATTCCTGCTCACCATCAGCGAGGTTTCGCGTCGCAGCGGAGTCGCCGCATCTGCCCTTCGCTTCTACGAGGAGTTGGGCCTGATCAAGTCCGAGCGAATCGGCTCGGGTCACCGTCGCTATCCGCGGGCGGTTCTGCGGGTGGTCGCGTTCATTGTCTTCGCCCAGCGGGTCGGGTTGACGCTGGAAGAGGTAGGGGCTGAGCTGGCCAAGTTGCCGGATGATCGTGTGCCGGAGGGCTCGGACTGGGCCAAACTATCAAGCGGTTGGACTAGCCGCATTGACGAGCGCATAGCCGAGCTCGAGCGACTACGGGCGGGCCTCACCGAATGCATCGGCTGCGGCTGCCTGTCGCTGGATCGATGCAGGTTTGCGAACCCCGGCGACCGCGCCGCGCGCGGCGGCCCGGGGCCGCGCTACTGGGTCGGCGACCTGCGGCGCCCGACATGAATCCAGTGATCCTGTTGACATCGCGGTTATAGATGATATATATCATCTTATCAGAGTTGATATGCGATATTCCGCCCAGCAAAAACAGGAGACACGCGAACGTATTGTTCGCGCCGCGTCGCAACATTTCCGGGGGCGAGGTTGGGACGGAGTCGCGATCGCCGACCTCATGAGCAAACTCAATCTGACGCACGGTGGTTTTTACCGGCACTTTGACAGCAAGGAGCAGTTGTTTGCTGAAGCTGTCGCGAAGGGCTGTGAAGAAGTCACAGCAAAGTTCAAGGGCGCTGTCGAGAAGGCGCCGCCAGGGAGCGAACTCAAAGCCATCATTGAGCAGTATCTTAGTCCTGAGCACTGCGCGAATCCCGACAAGGGTTGCCCCATAGCCGCGCTCGCGTCAGAGATCGCGCGTTATCCGCGCGCCCTACGCGCCAAGATAGATCGAGCCATGGGCGACCACATCAAAAGTATGTCTAAATTTTTGCCGGGAGCAACCGAAGATGAACGACAACGCAATTGCCTGATCCTGTTTTCCGGAATGGCCGGCGCGGTTACGCTAGCCCGGGCGGTGGCGGACAAAGAGATGAGTCAGAGTATTTTGCTGGCGGCCAGAGAGTTCTATATCAAGGCATTCTGTCCGCAACCGTGAGCCAATTTTTTTTGCAGCTATAAGATGATGCACATCATCCAACCATGGTCATTGTATCAGAGGTAATCAGATGAAGACCTTGCGCGTTTGGATCATCCTTTCCTGGATCGCGCTGCCAGGCGGGATGTTCGGGGGAACCTTTCTACTCCAGCGGTTTCTCAATCAGGGCGACGGCCCGACCCCATTTCAGATGAATTGGTTACGCGCCGGCCACGCTCATGGGAACGTCCTGCTGTTGATGTCACTCCTCTATTATATGTTTCTGGATCAAACCTCGCTTTCGGCCTCCGTCAAGCGGGCGGCTTGCGTGGCGCTCTTCGCAGGCGCCCTGGCGCAATTCGGAGGATTCTTTATTCACGCGATCGTGGGACAACCGAACCAGGCCTCGATTGGAACCGCGGTCACCGTGTTTGGGGCAGTGCTGTTGGCAGGCGCTGTCGTCGTTCTGATCTATGGCTTGATCACCACGCGCTCAACAACGACTGCGCCAGAGGAGTTGAAACCGAGGCAAAGTTCTAGCTGAATGCCGCGGAGCAAGCCGGCGCGATGACCCTGGCCCGGGCGGTGGCGGACAAAGAGATGCGTCAGAGTATCTTGCAGGTGGCCACGGAGTTCTATATCAAGGCATTCTGTCCGTAACCACCGGACATTTTTTTTGACACTATAAGATGATAATTATCATCTTATAGCTGATGGACCAGGAGGATCTAATCAAGAGGTTGTGAGGGATAAATGAACTTCGTTGCGCTGAAAATGCTCGCCGGTGACCGGGCCAAATATCTCGGCCTGATTTTCACCATCGCCTTCTGCACGTTCCTGCTGGAGAACCAGACGTCGATCTTCGCGGGAATTCTCAAGCGCACGGGCAGTCAGATTGCGGATGTCACCGACGCCGAGATTTGGGTGATGGACGCCAAGACGGAATACTTTGAACAGACCAAGGCGCTCAAAGATACCGACCTCATGCGCGTGCGTGGCGTGGACGGCGTCGAGTGGGCGGTGAAGCTTTTCAAGGGCAGTCCGGTCGCCCGCACGCTCGAGGGGAAGTTCGCCGTGTCGTTCTGCCTCGGTCTCGACGACGCCACGCTCACGGGGGCGCCGCGCAAGATGTTGCTCGGGTCGTGGGAACGCCTTCGCGAGCCTGACGCAGTGGTGATCGACAAAGCGGGCTATGCGCTGCTTTTTCCCGGCGAGCCGCTCCGACTCGACCGCACAGTGGAACTCAACGATCACAAGGCCATCATCGTCGGCGTCTCCGATGCGTCGGCGCCTTTCGTCAGTTGGCCTGTAATCCACACTCGCTACAGCCAGGCGGTTAACTTCGTCGGGCGCGAGCGCACGCAGCTTTCCTATGTGTTGGCGCGACCACAGCCTGGCATCGACACGGAGGAACTTTGCCGTCGCATTGAGGCCCAAACCGGATTGCGCGCGCGGACAAGCGATCAGTTTCGGTGGGATTGTGTTCGTTACTACCTGAAGAACACCGGTATTCCTGTGAACTTCGGCATTACGATCGCCATCGCGCTGATCGTCGGGGTCGCAGTCGCGGGACAGACCTTCTATCTATTCACGGTTGAAAACTTGAAGCAGTTCGGCGCGCTCAAAGCGATCGGCGTCACCAACTTGCGCATCACCGGGATGATCATGCTGCAGGCGCTGACGGTCGGCGCGATCGGGTTTTCGCTCGGCTCCGGCTTGTGCGCCGCCTTCTTCGCGATCACGCTCAACAACCTGCCCACGCGCGGGCTGGTTTTGATGTGGCAGAACGTGATCGGGACAGGCGTCGCTATCTTCTTCGTCGTTATTCTGGCCAGCCTGATCAGCATCCGGCGCGTCCTGGTCTTGGAGCCGGCGGAGGTCTTTCGGGGGTAGGAAACAGATGAGTTCAGAGGTCGCAGTTCAATGCCGCGGAGTGCGCAAGGAATTCGGAAACGGCGGAGGAAAAGTCCTGGCCCTGCGTGGCGTGGATCTGGATGCGCATTATGGCGAAATGACGTTGCTCGTCGGGCCGAGCGGGTGCGGAAAGACGACCTTGCTTTCGGTCATCGCCGGTTTGCTCAACAGTAACAGCGGAGAGGTCAAAGTGTTGGGGGAGCGAATTGAGCGGCTGCCTGGCGGGCAGCAGATTCTGTTCCGCCGAAAGAATCTCGGCTTCGTTTTTCAGCAATACAACCTGTTGCCCGCGCTCACGGCGGCCGAGAACGCCGCCGTGCCATTGCTCGCCGCCGGAACGCCAAGACGCAAGGCGGTCGAGAAGGCAAAGCGTCTGCTGGCCACTCTCGGCATGGAAGAGCGTATGAACGCCTTGCCCAAACAGTTGTCCGGCGGAGAGCAACAGCGAGTGGCTCTGGCGCGCGCGCTCATCCACGAGCCGCGACTGCTCGTGTGCGACGAGCCGACGGCCGCGCTGGACGCCGAGACGGGGCAGGCCGTGATGGAGTTGCTGGCGGCGGAAGCCGTGCGCCCGGATCGCGCGGTGATCGTCGTCACTCACGACAGCCGCATTTTCAACTTTGCCGACGCCATTGCCCGGATGGATGACGGGCGCATCGTGAATGTCGAATCGGCGCGTCGAAATGGCGACCGCGCCGGGTGAGCCTGAGGGGCAAGGGCCCAAAGGGGCATAGTTTCAAAGGGGAAGGAAATGAAGAAATTTGGATTACCGCTGCTGGCCCTCGTCGCTTTGATCTTCGCCGCCGCATCGGCTTGGAAATGGCGTTCAGCGTATAGATCAACCCCGCCGCCACTCCCCCCGCCGACAGCGGGCTTCGAGCGCACTGTCGGCGCAGTCGGTCTCGTCGAAGCCAGTTCGGAAAACATCGCGATCAGCACTCCGGTTCCCGGTCTGGCGATGGGAGTGTATGTCAAAGCCGGAGATCGCGTGAAAGCGGGACAGAAATTGTTCTCGCTCGATGATCGCGATTTGCTTGCGGAGTTGGAAGTGCGCCGCACGGCGCTCGAAGTGGCGCGTCAAAAGCTGGCGAAGCTCGAACAAGCCCCTCGCTCGGAAGAGATTCCCCCTGCCGAAGCGCGCGTGCGCGAGGCGGAAGCGGCGTTTGCCGACGCGGCGGTGCAGCAAAAGCTGATTGAAAGCGTGACCGACAGAAGGGCGATTAGCGAAGAGGATCTCCAACGGCGGCGCCTCGCCGCCAAAGCTGCGGCGGCAAGGCTGGATGAAGCGAGAGCCTCACTCGCGTTGTTGAAGTCGGGTTCCTGGAAGCCCGACATCCAGATCGCTGGCGCTGAAGTTGCGCAGGCGGAAGCGCAGGTCAGACGCCTGGAGACGGACATCGAACGATTGACGGTCCGCGCTCCGATGGCGGGAGAAATACTGCAACTTAATCTGCGCGCCGGTGAGTATGCGCAGAGCGGTCCGCTGGCCAAACCATTGATCGTCATGGGCGACACGAGCCGCCTGCACGTGCGCGCCGATGTGGACGAAAACGAAGCCTGGCGGATTCGCGCCGGCGCCTCTGCGCAGGCCGCGGCTCGCGGCGACGGCGGTCGCAAGGTTCAACTGGAATTCGTTCGCTTTGAGCCTTACGTCACGCCGAAGAGATCGCTCACCGGCGACAGTACTGAGCGCGTGGACACGCGCGTGTTGCAGGTCATCTACCGCTTCAAGGACCCGAGCGTTCCTTTCCGCGTCGGCCAGCAGATGGATGTTTTTATCACTACGGATCAACAAAGAGGCGAGCCATGAGATTAGCTACTTATGCCGTCGCAATCGGCTTATTGGTCACTGAGCGGATGCGCGGTCAATCCGAGCTTACTCTCGCGAGCGGCGGCGGCTCGCCAGCCTTCAGCAGGCGGTGGATGAAAGTAGGCGCGCGGTCGAATTGGCTAATGAGCTATATCTGCGCGGTCTGGACGATTTTCTCTCAGCGCTGGACGCCCAGAAGTCGCGCTACACGCTCGAAGACGAACTGGCGCAGAGCGAGACATCCGTTCTCGTCAACCTCGTCGCGTTGTACAAAGCGCTAGGCGGCGGGTGGTGAAGCCTCCGTTGTTCACGAAAGGAGAACAAACGGATGGTGTTGCGTGACGGCGAAGTGTCCGACTACTCAGATGGAAAGGGGCTGATGTGAACTACTCACCAAATGAAGTTGTGGCGCCAGGAGCCTGGCGGACGCTCGGCTGGACCAGCCTGGCGGTCTTCATGGCGCTACTGGACGCGACGATCCTCTTCGTCGCGTTTCCCAGCATTCGCCGAAGTTTTCCGGATGTTTCGGCGGCGGATTGATTGGAGAGTCAACGGCGCTACGCGTTGCTTCGCGCCGTGCCAAATTCATCCCCCCGCTGGAAGGGGAGGGCTTTCTTTGGCTTTTTTGTAAGAAATGTAAAATCAGAGGGGCCTGCTTCTTTGCGCTTGGAAAGCCGTGCTAGACTGATAGCAATGAAGTCGAGAGGGAAATATCATTTAGCATCGCTCTTGGTAATCATTGCGTTGGTCCCGCTGGTTGTGCTGCTCGCAGCCTTGCAGTATAAATGGCTAGGACAGATAAGCGAGAGCGAGAGAGAGAAAAAACATATTACCCTGCAGAAGGACGCGCAACGCTTTGGCGAAGACTTCGACCAGGAGATTACTCGAGCCTACCTTTACTTTCAGTCAAATGGTGATGATTTCAACCGCAATAACCTGGGGAATTTTTCTGAATACTATGATCGCTGGGTGAATCAAACTCCACATCCACAACTAGTCAGCAATATCTGGTTAGTGACAATGAAAGTTAAAAAGGCAGTGGTTTCCCTCAGATCGCTGGAAAACACTGGCCCGGTAGCTTTCTCTGAGGCGCTCCCGAGCGCGGTCGTGGGATCTAAAATGGCTCCAACTGTCTTATTGCTAAGAGATGAGAAAAGAGCCGGGCCAGTCCACCCGAGAGGCAAGTCCGGGGCTATAGTCTTTACCAGCGGCGGCTATGTCGGTTCCGGCATCCACGTCAACACAGATGTCAATAGAGGCTCTATCGGCCTCGACACCCTGCAAGCTTTTCATATTTCCCATTTCAATCGAGAAACCGGACGATTTGAAGCGACTGACTGGCCTGCCGAACTGGAAAGACTACGACAACGTCTTGAAACTGAGCGAAAAAACGGCTCGCCGGCCTATACTCTTCAACACAGCTTGCTCAAGACGGTTGACGAAGACTCCATGTCACTAATCATCCCAGCCAATTGGTATCCGCCTTTCTTCGATCCACTTTCACAGGGAAAACGCTCGCCCGGAGCGTCCAATCCTTCATATAAGTTTGTGGTCGTAGCTCTAAACATCAATTACATCAAGAATGAACTCATTCCGGCTTTGGCCCGGCGATATTTTGCAGACGGGTCGGCTGAGGGAGGCCTTGAATACAACCTATCTATCATCAGCCGTCTCAACCCTCACTCTCCTATCTTCGCCACGGACCCTCAAGCGGCGAAGGACGCCGCCGCTTCAGCGGACGCGACAACAAACCTCTTTGGTGTGCGATTCTGGATGTACAAAAATAGAATCGAGAGCGCCGGCTTTGGGCCGCCATTGCTGAGATTCGGGAATCCGCCATCCGACGATCCCGTTGAAATCGGCGTAGTCGGCGCGTCCAATCCGCCAATGCCAATGCCGATGCCAATATTTAAGGATTCGCCATCCGAAAGCGCTACTGCCAAAGCTGCCAATGAGACCAAAGGTCAAATGAAGAACGGGGCGATCGTTCTACCTCATGACGATTTACACTGGCGATTGTTGTTGAAACATCGCGCCGGGTCGCTGGATCTGGCCATCGCCCAAGCTCGCCGCCGCAATTTGTTAATCAGCTTCGGCATTCTCCTGCTTTTAGTCGTCAGCGTAATCATAGTCTTCGTTTCGTCGCATCGAGCGCGAAGACTTGCCCGACAACAGGTTGAATTCGTCGCCGGAGTCACACACGAATTGAGAACTCCGGTGGCGGTAATCAGCATGACAGGCTCCAACTTGGCCTATGGCAGAATTCGGGATTTTCAGAAGGTCAAGCAATATGGCGAGTTGATCCAGGCGGAGGGGAGGCGGCTGGCGGAGATGATCGAGCAGGTCCTCAGTTACGCCGGAGCAGACGCTAAAACCTCAAGTATGTCGCGGGCGCCTGTCGATGTCGCCGTGATCATTGATAGTGCGCTGGGCGCAATGCGTCCGCAGATGGAGGAAAAAGGTATTGTCTGTCTCAAGGAAATTTCTCAAGACCTTCCGCAAATAAATGTTAATGCAAGATCTATCGAGCATGCCGTTCAGAATTTGTTGAGTAATGCAGTGAAGTATGGCGGAGAAAGTCGTCATATCGAACTCAGAGCTCAACTGGCAAAAAACAGGTCTGGCGCTGAGGAGGTCCGGATCACAGTTCAAGATTATGGCTTAGGAATCAAACCTGATGAGCTGCCCGAGATCTTTGAGCCGTTTCGTCGAGGGCGCGAGGTGATTGAGATGAATATTGCAGGGACCGGATTGGGTTTGAGTTTGGTGAAGCAAATTATGGAGACTCATGGCGGACGAGTCAGCATTGACAGCGTTTATCGACAGGGCAGCGCCTTTACACTACATCTACCGGCCGTCAGGGAGGAAGCGAACGGTCAATAAAGCAGTCAGAAATAGAAGTTTATGAAGAGGCGCATCTTGTTGATTGAAGATGAGAACGGGCTACTAGTGTCTTTGACTGATCTGTTGACCGATGAGGGGTACCAGGTGGAGACCGCTCAGGACGGAGTGACAGGATATCAACGAGCCGTTAATGAGCCATTCGATTTGATTATTCTTGACATCAAGCTTCCACGGAAAAATGGTTTCGATATATGCCGCGACCTGCGGAAAAAAGGAATTGACGCTCCTATTCTGATGTTGACCGCGATGGGACAAGTTGTCGATCGGGTCTTAGGTCTAAAGCTCGGCGCAGATGATTATTTAGTTAAACCCTTTGAACAGATCGAGCTGGTCGCTCGAATGGAAGCCTTGCTCAGACGCGTTCCTAGCGCGGCATCTGTTGTATCATCTCCGGAGATATATCGGTTCGGGCCGGTTCTGATCGACTTTCGCTCCGGTGAAATCGAGCGCAACGGGTCGCAGGTTTTGTTAACTGCGCTCGAGTACAAACTAATGCGTTATTTCATCGAGCATCGTGCGGTGATCGTCTCTCGTAATCAATTGCTTGATGAAGTATGGGGGTATGAGGCGATGCCTTCTACAAGAACGGTAGATATGTTTATTTCCGGTCTTCGCCAGAAAATAGAAATGAACCCCAAGCGCCCCGAGTACCTGCTGACGGTACACGGATTCGGCTATAAATTCGTAGGTTGAAGAAGAGAGAATACGAGACAAACGAAAAAGACAAAAAATTTTCGTTTGTCTCGTATTCTCTCTTCTTCACATATGCGAACGTTTCATTAATAGCGACGACCTATTGGGAACGCTTGTCTGTGGCTTCAATAATTTGGCCATTCGGCGGAGTTGGGGGCCGTTGCGCGATCGAGCGGCGCGCCTGCTCGTCTGCGGCCCGGGCGTGGAAGATGACGTCTTCTATGCTCTGCGTGAGGCCGGATTGCTGTGTGCCCGCCAGATGCGCGAGGCGGTCTTCAGGGCTGATCTCAACAGAGCGAATAATATGTGGCGTTACGGTGATGACGATGTCACTCTGGCTGCTTGTCTGGTTTGGCGTCGAGAATAGGCGGCCGAGGATCGGAAGCATCCCGATCACCGGGATCGTGGCGCGGCTGTCGCCCTTGTTGTCCTGCTTGACGCAGGCGACTACGGCTGTGATCCCGTCTTGGATCCGCGAAATCGTCGTCAGAGAACGCTTGGTAAATGAGGGTGTAAGTCTGGAGTCGGCGCCGGAGGCCTCAACATTGCTCGATTCGAGCTTCATCTTCACCTGCACGTAACCTTCGTTGGTGATCACGGGACTGACGTCAATGACGAGGCCGACATCACGATACTGGATGTTATCAACCGTGTTGTTGTTGTCCCCCATCGTGTTGGCGACGTTGGGGTAGATAGCGCCTATGCGAACCGGCACTCTGCGGCCCACCACTGTCTGATTTTGTTCACCGTCCAGCGCGTGAACCTGCGTGCTCGCGAGCAGCCTCGAAGCCTCCGGCAAAACACGTGCTCGGGAGACTCAGGCAGATCGCAAGCGTGAACGCAAGCGACCTCTGGGGAGTAAAGTATCTTTTCATGACTACCTCCGAATATGGCTCTGCTCTTAAAACTTGAACCCTGACGCGCGGCCAATGGCTTTATCGGCAAGCGGCGCCACGACTGTCTGCTCAGAGATGTCTCCCGGCAGCAATGGCCGCTCGGGCAACGTGTACTTCAGGTCCACATATTCCCCTCCGCGAAAGATAGTCAGGGTGACGGTCGAGCCGACTCGCAACTCCGCGAGCGCGGCGATGATATTTTCGGGAGTGGTCAGCGGCGCGCCATTCAGCTTAGTGATAATGTCACCGCCGAGAAGATATTCGTAACCGGCGATCGTCAACTCCAGCTTCCCGCCGCGCAGATCAACTTGCTCGGCAGGGCTACCCGGCTCCACCACCTCGACCAGAAAGCCGATCTCCAGCGGGATGCGGAGCCATCTTTGCAGATTGTGATCGATGAATTGCCCATGAAAACCAAGCCAGGGACGGATGAGTCGGCCTTGTCGGACGAGCGACGGCAGCGCCTCCTTGGCCATGTTGATCGGGATCGCCAGTCCGATGTTCTGAGCGTTAGGAACATTTGCGGTCGTGATGCCGACGACTTCGCCGCGACGGTTGAGCAGCGGGCCGCCCGAGTTGCCCGGGTTGATCGGCGTGTCGACCTGGATCAACGGTTGCCGTAGCGAGAAGGACATCGGTGGTAGAAACCGGTTGATCGCCGAGACTATCCCGCGGGTCAGACTCTGATCCAGGCCGAGGGGACTGCCCAGCGCGAGCATGTCCTCCCCGACGCGCACGCAGTCGGAATCACCGAGTTTGACAACGGCCAGCGCATTCTGCTTGAGTTTGGGGATACGCAGTACGGCAATGTCTAAGATCGGGTCCGCGCCGATGAGCCGCGCCGGCAGGTCAGTGCCGTCATTGAGCCTCACGACCAGCGACTGACGGCCAAAGACGACGTG
>WNFU01009431.1_pt1 | contig 22804 bp, 30 predicted proteins | sample 5400121 | NCBI WGS metagenome assembly WNFU01 (sample SAMN13153360, study PRJNA577476) | soil metagenome | isolation source: 100 cm soil or saprolite under grassland replicate 1 | place: USA:California | collected 2016-06-15
AGAAAGGAATCACACATGTCAACCCAACAACCTCCACCCACTCTCTATGAGCGGCTCGGCGGCGTGTACAATATCGCGGTGGTAGTCGACGACCTCGTCGATCGTGTCATGGCTGATCCCCGGCTGAACGCAAACCCTGCTGTCGACGAAGCGCACCACAAGTTTCCACCCCCTGGTTTCAAGTACCTCGTCACCGAAATGGTTTGCTGGGCAAGCGGAGGGCCACAGAAATATACCGGCCGTTCCATGGCCGACTCCCATCGCCATTTAAATATCACGCCAAAAGAATGGGATGCCTTCATGGACGACTTTAAGCAGACGCTCGATAAGTTCAACGTGCCAGCGGCTGAACACGCTGAACTGCGCGCGATCGTCGAGAGCACCTACGGCGACATCGTTATCGCCAAGGGGTAATTGTAACCGTCGGCACTGTTCGGTTCGCGTGGAACTTCGCCAACACGGCGGCGATTCGCGTTTTGGTCAGGGCGCTATGATTATGCTTTCGTGACGCTAGGGCGACCACGATGACAGGTCTCAGGTTAGCAGCAGCACTTCGTCTAGTTTTCTTTTTCTATCTCGCTCTCGTCATAGTTACCGCAGCACTGGCTGGTTTGCGTCTGAGCGAGTCGGCGGTGATGCCTGGTCTCCAGGCTATTGAGCTTGTGCTTCTCGCGCTACCGTGGAGTCTCGCCCTCGGGATCAAGCCTCTCTCGCATTTCGGCTTGAGCGGAATGGTTGCGATCGTCGTTCTTGGTGTTGTGCTGAATGCGCTCTTATTCCGATGGCTACGTCGTTTCTTTGAGCGCCGAGAAGGAGACATCGGATGAGCGCATGGAATGAACAAGGTCGGTCGAACAATTACGCGTTTGGCATCGCGTTTAACAGTGCGTGAGCCGGCCGTCCACGGGGTCAATTCACTCTGGAACCTAAAGGAGCAAGTCATGACTCAATCGCCAACCGAGAGAGCAGCGGCAACAGGCGCAAACCTGGAGCAAGTATGGCAAGACCACCTCGCCGGCGAGTTCGTTAACAAAGATGTCGAGGCCACACTGGTCACGATGACTGAAGATGCGTTCGTCAATCATGTACCAGTCAACACCGGCGGCCGCGGCAAAGACGAGTTACGGGTATTTTATCGCGATAACTTCATTCCCTCGTGGCCCGAGGACTTGCAGATGATTCCAGTGAACCGCGTCGTAGGGAGCGGGCAGTTAGTGGATGAGCTTCACGTCACTTTCACGCACAGCAAGCCGATGAATTGGTTTTTGCCTAACGTGCCGACGACAAACAAAAGAGTGGAGATCGACATCGTGGTGGTTGCCCAGTTTCGTGGCGACAAACTCACCTGCGAGCGAATTTATTGGGATCAAGCGACAGTATTGCGGCAAGTAGGACTTTTGCCCAAATAGACACTACTACAATCGGGACGAGCACGTATAGCTGGAGAAGCGGATAAGCGGATACTCCGATTATCAAGTGCGCTGCCGAAATGTCATTCTGCGCCGCAGGCGAAGAATCTCGACTTGTTAACGTCGTGCAGATAGTTGCACGGCTGTCACACAATCCCCCGACGAAAGAGTGTACGTCAACAACTAATGAGTGCCACTGGCGCCGAGCCCGCTTGCTTGAGCGACGATCTCGCCCACGCTCTTGTCCAGATCAAGAGGACGATTGATACGCTTCTCATCCCGCTCGGGGATGAGGGCATAGACTTCCAGGCAGTTGCCCTCGGGGTCGAGGAAATAGCATGACACCGTGTTGCCCATTTCCTCATAGGCGTGGCTGACGCAGTGGTCGATGGGAACACCCTGAGCCTTGAAACGTTCGTAGTATTCTTTGATTTCGGCCGGCGTCTCCACGCGCCAGGCGATATGGGCGATGAGCTTGGACTTGCCCTCCCGTCCTTTGCATAGAGCGAGCTGGTGGTCGTCGAGTTCCGGATCGGGCGTCAGGAACACCATGCCGCGGGCGTTCTCGCGATATTTGATGAGTCCCACAACGTTCGTGTAGAAGTCGACCATCTTGTCCAAGTCGTTGACGTAAAGCACCACGTGGCTAATCCCTTTGATTTTTGGCATGTCGGAATCCTCCTTTGCCTAAGTCGTTTGTTCCACCTCGGCGCCGCAGCTATCTTTGGTCGAGAGTATCGAACAACTCAGTCCCGTGTCAACTTGAGATAGCGATACACTCATGTTCTGAACCGCGGTGGTAGAAGAGTTCACAGCCCCGCTGGTTGCGGTTAGACAAAATATTCTTGCTAAACGGGGAGCCCGACTATAGAATTTGGGGAAATGGTAAAACCGTCATGCTGAGATAGGCTGACCAATTCACTTATACGTTATCCAGGCATAATGCGGTGTCGGTGCCGAGCGACAGCGAGATAGGTATGCCGGAAGCAATACTGAATGATTTGCGTGTTGGCAGTCGAGTGTGGACTGTAAGCGGTTATCAGGACCACGGTCCACTCGAGTGGCAAAGGTCACAATCCCGGCCAACGTGGGCGGGACAGTCATTGCAACCGAGAAGCCGTATTCCACGATCGACCAACTGCTCTATACCGTTCGCTGGGATACAGGCCAAACGAGCAAGCATTATTTCAAGCAACTATTCTGCATAGGTCACTTCGCAGGTCTGAAGGTGTTCGAAGAGGCAATCGCAACAGCCTCTGGGACTGCTGAGCTCGTTCTCGGACCACAAGGTGGCTTCCGGGAGATGCGGGCTGATTTGGTGCTTGCCGACGGTTCATCCGCCGGTCTTCAATTGTTCGAAGGTCAAGGCCGCTTCTGGGAAGGGATTTTGGAGCCGATGTTTCGCCAAAGTGCCATCGAGCTGAAGGTGACCAGACTTCAGGCGAAGTCAGCTCGTCGGAGCCGAAATGCCGTATAACTCTGCGCTTGAGCGCATCGGCGAGCAGCTTGTGATAATGGGCAAGAGAGCGACCTCTGAAACTGAAGTGTTAAAGCATGCGGCTCTGGCTCGGCTCGCCTCACGCTCAGCTGATACGTTATCGGCTTAGAGTTTACGTATGCATGAGCAGAGAATCAGTCAGTCCCTAACACCTTCCCCCCTACCGAAGTTAGATACTCCTTTGGCTCATCGCCCCCGATTGCCGTTAGCGAATCTTCCAACTCCCATTGATAGGGCGGTTCGGTTTAGTGAAGCTCTTGGAGGTCCGGAGATTTTCATAAAAAGAGACGACTTGACCGGGCTTGCAACTGGAGGGAACAAAACCCGTAAATTAGAGTTTCTTTTAGGTGACGCCCTTAGCAAAGGGGCGGATACTCTTATTACCGCTGGCGGGCCGCAGTCGAATCATTGCCGTCAAACTGCCGCCGCAGCTGCCCGTGCTGGTCTTGAGTGTCATCTTGTCTTTGGTGGCACAGATGATGGTCCAATGATCGGCAATAGATTTTTAGATAATCTATTTGGCGCCAAAGAACATTGGACGCCAAAAGGTACGCGTGAATCCAAAATGTCGGACTTGGCACAGGAGCTAACTGCGCAAGGAAAGAAACCTTACGTCATTCCCATAGGTGGTTCCAACTCGATTGGTGCCCTAGGATATGTCGCTGCCATGTATGAGTTGCAGTGGCAAATTGAAAAAATCAGAGAAACATTTGATCACTTGGTATTTGCTACGAGCTCCGGTGGAACACAAGCTGGTTTAGTCGTTGGATCTAAGCTGATAAAGCTTCCGATAAAACTAACGTCGATAAGTATAGATCAGGTGCCTGACGGAGAATCCTCATTTAACTATAAGGAATTTGTACTTCGTATTGCTGAAGACATCGATCACGAACTCAAGCTCGGTCTGGCACTAACGATCGATGATTTTCCCATCAACTATGACTATTTAGGTGAAGGATATGGAGTTGTCGGTGATCCGGAAAGAGAGGCGATATCGCTGTTTGCACACACGGAAGGTATCTTAGTTGATCCAGTGTATTCAGGTAGAGCTTTAGCCGGATTGATGTCGCTTGTGCGAATGAGTCAATTCAAAAGTAGCGATAAAGTACTATTTTGGCATACTGGTGGCGAGACGGCGCTACATGCGTACGTGAATGACTTAGTAGGCCGATAACAACCGGTTCGAATTGAGGCCGACTGCGTCGGCCCAATTCAACCTAAACGTTAGCCTGAAACAATGACCTTTCGAGCAATTGAAGCACCACTCAGAGTGGCATCATAAAAATTAGTATTGTGTCCCCGGAATTTCACACACACGCGAGAGATGGACGAAACGAAAAAACACATCGACGAGCTCGTCGCGACCCGAAATCAGAAGCAGGCCGAGCTTCTGACCTGGCGGTTCTTCCATCTCAACAATGGCTGATATGAATCGCCCCGGGATTCGAGTTGCCGTGCAGGAGAAGTCCGGCCCGGATAGCTTTTTTTCTCGCACGCTAAAAAATGCTGTGGTGATCCGAGCATCAAGCAACCGGGAAAGCAGACGTAATGGGCAGCATCAAGCCAGTCCTGTTCGAATTGTCGAATCAGTTGCCTGGTTCTCGGGTCTCGACGGTCGGCCCGGCATCGACCCGCACGCTATGGCGATGCCGAAGGCACGGGATCCCGGCGTGGCCTACGCACGCCAGTTCATTGAGGACGCGAAGTCCGAGGGTCTGGTCAAAGCCGCGATCGAGAGAGCCGGTTTACGCGGCGTGATTGTCGCTCCACTCAAATGATGCTCTCTAACCGCGGCTTGGACAGCGACGCCCGCGAAGCGGGCGCGCGTCAAGCCGGGCGTTAGCAGTGAAGGGGCGACTGGTGGCGATCCGCGTTGTTCTAGGATTCCTTTTTGTGCTTGGGCTGGCCACTGCGTGGTGCTCTCAACTCGGGGAGGGAGTGGTTCTTACGGCGACATCCTCCATTCGGCAAGCGATTGACGGCCAGGAACAGAAGCCGGAGATTGCGCGAGTGCGGGAACTGTTGCTAATCTCGAAAACAATCTGTGGATTTGGAAAGCGACTCTCTACGCGAGGATCGCGGTTGTAGGGTGTGGTTTAATCGGTTTCTCCGTTCTTCCCAAAGCGCGATCCAGTGGGAGATAATCGTTTGGCGGGGTTGGCTGTACTCACGCCGATGATGCCTCGTAACCAGCGTATCTCAGCTAATAGAGACAGGAAGTGAAAAGACCTTTCACGATAATCGCCATTGCCCTTTTCTCGCTGATCGCCCTACTGCAATTGCTGCGCTTTATCCTTGGCTGGGAGGTTACTGTCAATGGATTGGGTGTTCCAGTCTGGGCGAGCGGAGTGGCTTTTGTGATCGCAGCAGGGCTTGCGGTGATGGTATGGCGTGAAACGCGCAAGTGAGCCTTCAGACTAACACGCAGTCAACTCGAACTGGACTCTTCCTGACATTCTGACTTTCTGACATTCTCCTTGACCGGCTTCGTCGAAACCTCGAATATAGGCACGAGACTGAAAAATCGGTCAGGAGTTTCAATATGAAACCGGTCGGTGATCGTCGACGCCGATATTTTTTTATCGCTCTTGTTCTCGCGGTCGTTTGCCGAGCCGATAGCGTGGCTCACGGAAATCCTTATCTCGCCAAGCCTGGTGAGCCTGCGGTAAAGGTTCGCATCGGCGCCTGTGCGATCACCGGTGGATTTATTCATCTCTACACCGCGCTGGATAATCGGCTGTTCGACAAGTACGGCATCAATGCCGAGCACATCGTCGTGCGTGGCGGTGCCGTCGCGATGGCGGGCCTGGCATCGGATGAGATCAATTTTCTCTACTGCAACGCGGACGCAAACATCGTGCGCATCGGCACGGGAGCGGATGGAAAACTCGTCGCTTCGCCGCTGATCGGTCTTCCGTATGTGGTGCTTGCGCGCAAAGACATCAAGCGGCCGGCGGATCTCAAGGGCAAGAGCATCGGCGTGACCCGTCCGGGAGATTTCCCTTACAGGCTGGCGAAGGAATTCCTAAAGAAATTCAATCTCAGCGAAAAGGAAGTCACCCTCGCCACCGTCGGCGGCACGCCCACGGAGCGCTACGCGGCGCTGGTGCAAGATATGTTTCAGGCAACGCTGATTCAGCCGCCGCTCGATGCGCGCGGCAGAAAAGATGGGTTTAACATTATTTACAATCTCAATGATCTCGGTCTGCCGTTCATTTATAGCTCGCTCTTCGCGAGCGGCAAAACCTGGAAAGAAAAGCCTGCGGTCGTGCAGAAAGTGGTGGCGGCGCTGGCGGAGTCGGTCTACTTCGTCGAGAAAAATCCGGAGCTGGCCATGGCCTCGGTCGGTAGGACTTTGAGAATGAAGGATCCCGACACACTGCGTTCAGCCTACGAAGCATACGCGAAGAATCTCATCAATCGGCGCATGATCGTGCCCGGAAAGTTGGTGGCCGAGACGCTTGATAATGCCCGCCAAGAGGGCACGACGATCAGGCGAAAGCCGAGCGAGATCTTTGACAACACCTTTGTCGAGAATCTTGAGAAGAGTGGCTTCATGAAAGAATTGTGGGGCGGCGCGGTGCCGGAGGAAAGAAAACGACCCTAGTCACTCTTCTCCGTCTCTCTATCACATCTTCTGTAATGTTTAATCTCTTTGATTCAATTCTCCGCAGCTTGCTACCTAATAGCGATTCCGAGTCCTATTGCCGTCAGTCATTCCCGCATGCATTTAGCGGTGGTTCGACAGGGCTCACCACAGGCGAGACTCTGAGTGGACCCCCGATAAAAACATTCGAGGGTGACAACTTTGGGGATAATTATTAAAAGTCTGTCGATACCCGCAGCTTACTGCGGGTAATTCAGTGACCCAACGTAAGATCTGCAATGAGACGACTCTTATTGTTGAGCGTTTCCGCGGGCGCGGGGCATAGCCGCGCCGCGGAAGCTCTGCGCGCCGAGGCGCAAGCGAGTTTTCCGAAGGTCGAAGCGAAACATATCGACCTGATGACTCTGGTGCCACAGAGCTTTCGGGCGCTGTACGCGAACTATTACATCAAGATCGTCGAGCATCATCCGTCGGTGTGGGCCTATTTATATCACGCCACGGACAGGATGCCGCGCGATGTGCTGTTCGCCAAAACGCGCCGCACCATCGAGCGGCTCAACACACGCAAGCTCCACGATCTACTCAGAGAGTTTGCCCCCGATCACATCATTTGCACCCACTTTCTCCCCGCTGAACTGCTAGCCCATGACATCAAGCGAGGCCGCGCCGTGCCGTCGGTCTGGGTGCAGGTCACCGATTTTGATCTACACCGCATGTGGGTGCAGGCAGGCATGCGCGGCTACTTCGCGGCGAGCGACGAGATCGCTTTTCGCATGGCGGCACGCGGAATACCGAGTGACAGCGTGCATGTTACCGGCATTCCGATTATGCCGATATTTTCCCGCCGATTTGACCGTGATGAATGCGCGAGAGAGTTCGGCATCGCGCCGGATAAAACAACGCTGCTGCTCATGACCGGCGGCGCCGGACTTGCCGGCGGCGACTTAATGGTGGAGCGACTACTCGGGCTGCCGGATGATTTTCAAATTGTCGCCCTGGCTGGAATGAACCAGCAGTTGCTTGGTAGATACCGTTCACTTGCCGCGGCCCATCCGGGCCGGCTGGTCGCGCTGGGTTATACGTCTACGATTGAGAGAGTTATGGCCTGTGCCGATCTAGCGGTCACAAAGCCGGGCGGATTGACGGTCTCCGAGTGCCTCGCGGTTGGTCTACCGATGGTATTGACCTCGCCGATTCCCGGCCAGGAAGAGCGCAACGCCGATTATCTGCTGGAACACGGCGTCGCTGTAAAGGCCCCGGACATGGTGGCGTTGGAATTCAAGATCGGTCAACTCGTCAAGGAACCGGAACGGCTCAAACATATGCGCGAGAACATGCGTGGACTCGGCCGGCCCGATGCTGCGCATGCGGTACTGAGCCGCGTCTTGGGCAACGGCCGATGAAGTTTCCACATTGGTTAAGTCCATGGCTGTTGATCGGCTGGATCGCACTGTTGAGTTTTTTCTTTGCTCAAGTGGAAATTCAGATCGAAGGTCCGGCCGGTTGGGCGGCCAACTTGCCGACCTGGCGTGTCGAAAAACATTGGCTGCTCGATCTTTTTTGGAGTGGCCGGACCATGACCGGTTATCACGCCTGGGTGTTTCCTTTCATCGCGCTGGCGTTTCACGTGCCGGTGTTCGTAAGCGGCCGTTGGTCTTGGCGCCTCGAGGCGCGCATAATCGGAATGATCATGCTCTTTTGGGTTATCGAAGACCTTCTCTGGTTCGCTTTCAATCCGGCTTTTGGTTGGAACAAATTTTCATCGGCGTACATCCCGTGGCACAAACACTGGTGGAGTGGCCTGCCGGTGGATTATTGGATCTCGACGATAATCGGAACCGTTCTGCTCGTTTGGTCGTATCGAGAAAAGTCGGACCGATCGGATCCAGCGTGATGTATGGAGCGCCAAGAAACGCCCTGTTCGTGGAGATTTAATTGCGCTGGCTCCGGACGATTGCGGCTTATGCTTTGTCGCGACGGACTCATGACTCGAATTTTCTAAAGACTCGACGTCAGTAGGAAAACAATCTTGCTTTTCCGGATGAGAATTTTCATAAGCTATGCATCCCAGGATAGAGAACCGGCGAATTCTATCTATCTTGCGTTGCGCGATCAGGGGCAGCAGGCATTTTTCGACCGCGCCGATCTTCCGGCGGGCGACGAATATCACAACCGCATACGGAAGGCGATTCAGAAATCACATCTCTTCATTTTCTTGCTCAGTCCAAATGCACTGGATGCTGACAGCTATACGCTGGAGGAATTGAGTATCGCCGAAAAGGCCGGCGTAAAACTTTTACCGGTGGTGCTTCGCGAGTCCGCCATGGATCAAATTCCAGCCTCGATAAAGAACGTTACGTTTCACCGGCCGGCGGGCAATTTGGCGGCGAGCGTCGCTGCAGAAGTTCACCGCATCGCGGCCGATTTCATGCGGAAACGACTCAAAGGACTTGCTGCCGCATTGCTGATTGTCACCGCAGTCGCTGGCGGATTCTTCTACCTCCATGAGGCGCGGAACAAAAGCGAGCTAATCGGTAAAGACGGCGCGCCCGCAGTGTTGATTCCCGCCGGCAGCTTCGTCATGGGCGATGATGAAAACTCACCGCGCCGAGACATTTACGTCGATGCCTTTTACATGGATAAGTACGAAGTCACCGTGTCCCGCTACGCAAAATTTTTAAAAGCGACGAGCAACGTCGGAGCGCCGGAAGAATGGGAGACCGTGGATCTGCAGAACGGCGCTGAACTACCGGTGGTCGGTGTTGATTGGCATGATGCGGATAGCTACTGCCGCTGGGCGGGTAAACGGCTGCCGACGGAATCGGAATGGGAAAAGGCCGCGCGGGGTTCTGACAAACGCAAGTATCCCTGGGGTAACGACGTGCCTACGCCAGAGCATGCGATATTTGGTAAGCCGTATAAAAACCCGGTCTACAAGGATGGAGTCGCCGCGGTCGGCAGACATCCCAAGGGCACAAGCCCATTTGGTATTCACGATCTCTTAGGCAACGTATCGGAATGGGTGGCAGACTGGTTTGCGGAGGGGTTTTCCCGTGCCGATGTCCGAAATCCGAAAGGAGCCGAAAAGGGAACGGTGAAGGCAATCCGTGGTGGCGGATGGTACGATCCGCCGGAGCGCTTGATAATAGCCAAGCGATGGTACGCGAACCCGGATCAACGCTCGGACGACTTGGGATTCCGCTGCGCGAGCGACGTGAAGTGAAGTAACCCTAAGCCGGATTATTCATGCAGCAGAGGAAAAACCTCGACAATATGTATGCTGCGGGGTGAGCTCTCTAGAAGGCGATGGCTGAATGGTTCTCGATCTGTCGTTTTGGAAAAATCCGCTCTTTTTCTTGATCATTCCAGCCCGCGCGAATCCAGACGTTTTCGTTCTTAGCTACCTGGATGCCGGCTTGCGCCGGCATGACGAACTTTTTCTTTGGCTGCAGGCGAGGCATGTTAACCATTCGCGGATGAGATATTAACTAAAAGTCTATCTTGGCGTGATCAACGCCGATGTCAGGAAGGCTTCGACCAGTGCGGCAATGAACAATAACGGCAATATGACCGTAATGAAGAATCTCAGACCTTGCACTAACTCGCTGCCAATCGTCGTTTCCGGTCGTCCGAAAAACTGTTTCATGACACGGCTGCCGACCATGAGACCGATGCTGGTGCCGAGAAACACCGCGGGAAGCTCCAGCAATCCATGCGGCACAATGCTCAATAACGAAAGCCACAGTCCGCGCGTCTGCGCTGATAGTGAAAATATCACGCCGAGGGCGATGCCGTTCCCGAGGAGAAAAACGGCCGGTATGATACCAAACAAGCTTCCGAGTAAAATCGCCAGTACCGTTTTTAGAGTGTTATTTAAAAATATTGCGGCTGCCAATTCGAGTTTGGATAGGCCACGAAAATTTTTTATAAAACCGACGACCGAGGATTCGAAATGTTGGGCAAGGAGGGGAAAGTGCGATACGGCCATCAACCCGATGACGATGCCGCTTCCAAAGATGACTAGACTTGTTTTTAGATAGGGGTACAGCCGCTTGAGATAGGCGCGGCGTTCTTCTGCAGGCATGGCGATCATGGATTTCAAGCCTTACTTTAATTATCCTATCAGAACTCGTCGCAGGGGTACATTCCCGGCGATGGAGTTGTTGTAACGATGACAAATCTGATCGAAGCCAGTATTAATCATTTGCGACGCGATCTACCGCGAGTTCCATCACATGGTGCCTAGCGCGGCTACGCCGGAACCAAATCTGATTGTCTCGCGCAAAGGCGCAAAGGCCCCAAGGGGGAGCTTGTCATTTCGACCTAAGGGAGAAATCTTTCTAAGATCCCTCACATTCGTTCGGGATGACGGGGCTTGGCCCGTCACTTTGCGTTCTTGGCGTCTTGGCGCGGGAATAATCCGAAGCACCCGATAGACTGTCCGAAAATTTGCGCAGCTGCTCAAATCTTCAAGCATCGTAGTACCAAGGTATATTCCAAACGCGGACGAGGAAACGTTATGAAAATTAAAAGCATTCGATCGCACGTCCTGCGCGTGCCGCTCGACGAGCCCTTGGCCGGCGGCCCGCCCTATTTTCGCTCGCATAATCAGTTCGTCGTTCTGCGCGTGGAGACGGAGGACGGCATTGAAGGAATCGGCGCGACTTTTTTTGGCGGGGCGCTCAGCGCTAGTCTGAAGCACGCCGTCGATCAGCTCGGCGAATTGATCATTGGCGAAGATCCGCTGCGCGTCGAAGCCATCACACAGAAGCTCCGCAGCGCCGGGGCCAGCGCCGGTCCGGGCGGTATTCTCACGCTGGCGATCTCCGGCATCGACATGGCGCTCTGGGATATCAAGGGTAAATTACTCGGCCAATCGCTTGGCACTATGTTAGGCGGATTGCGCGACCGTGTGCCGACGTACGCGAGCGGCGCGTTGGTGCGCGCTTACCCACTGGATCATCTGGTGAAGGCGGCGCAACTGCTGGTTAATCGCGGTTTCAAGCAAATGAAAACGCAACTGGCGCTGCCCGGCGACACGACACCGGCAAAGGAAGTCGAGCGCGCTCGGTTAATTCGCGAAGCTGCGGGGCCCGACATCGATCTTATGTGCGACATCAATCAGCGCTGGTCGGTGCATCAAGCGATCGAGATCGGCAAGCGTGTCGAAGACGTGCACTTTTTTTGGCTCGAAGACGTCACCGTTCACGACGATTACACGGGACTCGCGCGCGTGGCCGACGCGCTGATCACGCCGTTGGCGGGCGGGGAATGCTTGTACGGCATCACGTCATTTCGTCACATGATTGAGGCCCACTCGGTGGATATCATTATGATTGATCTCAATCGGGTCGGTGGAATTTCTAACTGGATGAAGGTAGCGGCCATGGCCGAGGCGTTTAACCTGCCCGTGGTGAGCCATCTCTTCCCGGAGATTCACGTTCATCTCGTATCGGCGATCCCAAACGGGCTGACGGTAGAATACATGCCCTGGTCATTCCGGCTTTTCGAAGAAGTCCTCACCACGTTTGCGTGGGGGAGAAGGCGAGGACGAGGGGGCGAGACTGTGTCGTAATCCGCAAAAAGTTGTAGTCTTGTGTTGCAGGAGGTTTGTCATGAACGAAGACTGGCGCAATCATGGTGTCAAAATCATTTCGAGCAATCGCTTCGACTTCAATACGCCGCAGACTCCCGGCATGACTCGGGCGGCGGCAATCAATCGGGCGATGGCGGGAGCGAACAAGCTCTGGGCCGGCACGGTGAGCATTCATCCCAACGCCAAGACCGCGCCGCACCATCACGGTGAGCTCGAAAGCATTATTTATATTGTCAGCGGCAGAGCGCGTATGCGTTGGGGAGAGCGGCTTGAGTTTATTGCCGAGGCGGGCCCGGGGGATTTTATCTTCGTGCCGCCGTTCGTACCGCACCAGGAAATCAATGCCAACCCTAACGAGCCGCTCACCTGTGTGGTCGTGCGTAGCGATCAGGAGCCCATCGTCGTCAACTTGGAGATTCCCGCCGTCGAGATGCCGGAAGAGATTGTCTGGATCGATCCGCTTCATGCCAAGGCATAAATGACTGTTGCCGAAATTAATGATCCAACTTTCGGGAAATGGCCGCGCCGCAGCGAAATCCCGGCGATTTTGTCGATATGAGTCTGCTCGATGAGGTCGAGAAGGAAGGATTCAGGCAAAAACTTCTCCAGACGTGTTTAAGAGCCTTTATCAGGGAAAACTTTAATTTGTCTAAAGCTATACTTAATAAATTGTCAGGGGTGACGATTTCATTTTCAGTACCCGGTCGGCTGGAAGCGATCTGGATCAAACGCGCCCATCGAGGGCCGATGGACCCAGTGCAGTCAGCCAGGCTGATCACCGGCCAGGGCCTTGCCGGCAACGCCGATCGCGGCGGCTCCCGCCAGATAACTCTGATCGAAAAAAATATTTGGCAAGACCTGATGCGCCAAATCGGCGGCTCCGCATCACCCGCGGCCCGGCGAGCGAATTTACTCGTGAGCGGAATAGCATTCGCCGGTTCGCGTGCACGAATTTTACGAGTCGGAGCGGCCAGACTAGAGATCGCCGGCGAGACCAAGCCGTGCGAGCGCATGGACGAAGTCGTTGCCGGTTTGCAGGCGGCGATGTATCGCGACTGGCGCGGTGGTGGCTTCGCCAGAGTTTTGAGCGATTGCGAAATCAAAATCGGCGATTCGGTGTGGTGGGAGGAAGCGCGGCTCGCCGAAGTCGATTTATTATGAGGCTCAAAAGCGGGATCAAATTGCTCGACGAGCGCGAAGGTTCTGGGGAGGCGGCCAAAAAAGGCGACAACGTCATTTACAATCTCAAGATGTTTCTGAATAAAGGCGATGAAGTTCCTTTAAATGAACGTCAAGCAGAATACCTGCCGGAGAAAATGTTGCGTCACGAAAACGGCTCTCGATTTGTCGACCACACGCTTACGCTTGGGCGCCGCCAAGCGATCGCCGGTATCGAGTACGCACTGACGGGAATGAAGGCCGGCGGTTACCGCAAGGTGCGCGTGAGTCCTCATCTTGCCTATCGCGATCAAGGACTGGACGGGCTCATCCCGGCAAACTCGGTGTTGATCGTCGAGTTATGGCTGCGCCAAATCGTCTCGGGTTGATATCTTTTCGTTCTGGTAAGCCTGTGATTTAGCTGGCCTGTTTGCTTTCCGTTGTATAAAATAACGATCACTATTGCACTAATCCTATCGCTATGGCCGAAATCTTTATCAGTTATGCTTCGGGGAATCGCGAAAGAGCGCGGGCGCTCGCTCAGGCGCTCGGCGCGCGCGGCTGGTCCGTTTGGTGGGACCGAGAAATTCCCCTCGGAAAATCCTTCGATGATGTCATTGAAAAAGCGCTTACCGAAGCCAAATGCGTCATCGTGCTGTGGTCGGCCGTTTCGATCGCATCCGAGTGGGTTCGTAATGAAGCCTCCGAAGCGAAACGCCGCGGTATTTTAATTCCTGTGTTCATTGAGCCCGTGGACGCCCCGCTAGCGTTTCGGCTTTTGAACGGCGCCGACTTGAGAGATTGGCATGCCGATGCGACCAACGCGGAATTCGATCGGCTCGTTCAGCGCGTGACGGAATTGCTTGGGCAAACAGCGTCGGTGGTGACTCCGTCAACCGTTATCCACAAGGACCCTCCTCCTTATCAAATTACGAAAGATTTCGTCGCGAAATTTTTTAGATCTCGTCTGGTGCGTGGCGGCATGGGTGCGGCATTCGTCGCGGTGCTCGCGGTGGGCTATGTTCTCAAGGCGCGTCAACCGGAACCCCACAACGTGCCCGATTCAACTGTGACTGTTCCCGTCCAGCCCGTCGATCCCAACAATTCTGATTTTGCAAAAAGCATCAAAGATTTGTCGGGGCTCCTCGGCGGCGCCGTCCCCGCAACTTCTCTGGCCAAAGGATTTCACGTGCCCGATCTCGGCGTGCGTATGGCCTTTCTCACGGCGGAGCAGAGCGCCTCAACGCTCGGCGCGATGCCGCAAGGAGCGGTGGTGATGGAAGTGGAAAGCGGGCGGCCGATGGCGAAGGCCGGTATACGCGTTGGCGACGTGGTTCTGTCAATCGCGGGAAAAAAGATTACGAGCGAAGAGGATCTTCGTCAGGCGATTTTTAAGATCGGCCCGGGCAAAACCCAATATTCCTATCGGCGCGGCGACGATACCAAGACGGTGGCAGTCGACTGCCCAGGCTGTAAAGTCGAATAGGCCCTCTTGGGGTGATGAGAAACTTCCCATGAAGAACGGCAAACAGCGGCGCGTCGAAATCATGGCGAGGCGAAAGAAGCTCGCGATCAGTCGCAAGGCGATGGCAAAGGCGGTTGAGTTAAGACATGCGCCATACCGGTTTGTTCCCGTAAATGAAGAGCTGCTCGCCCCAAACAATAGCTACGGCGCTTCTGATTTCGTCAGAAGGGGCTACTACGTCGATACTCCGTTTCGCTGCGGCGACTGCGGCAAAGAGGAAGTATGGACGGGGACGCAACAAAAATGGTGGTATGAAGTCGCTAAAGGTTTTGTGTACTCATCGGCGATTCGTTGCCGCGCATGCCGCCACAAGGAACGGCAACGGAGAGCAGAAGCGCGGCGCGTTCATCTGGAGGGTCTCGCTCGAAAGAACCAGGCGCGAATGAAGAAAAGAACAGGGGACTCATCATGATGACCCAAGTTTGGTTCCATTGGGCATTGCTCTCAGCGGTATTTGCGTCTCTGACGGCGATCTTCGCGAAGATCGGTCTTGAAGGCGTGGACTCGGATTTCGCGACACTGATCCGGACCGTCATTATTTTATTTGCGATCACGTGGTTTGTCCTCTACACCGGGAAGTGGAGCGATCCGTTTGCGCTTCGCCCGAAGACTTTGGCGTTTCTCACGTTGTCCGGGTTAGCCACGGGGGCATCGTGGGTCTGCTATTTTCGCGCGTTGCAAATCGGCGATGCGGCCAAGGTGGCTCCGGTCGATAAGCTCAGCGTCGTGCTGGTCGCCATTTTCGCGGTGATTTTTCTCGGCGAACGGCCGGCGGCAAAAGATTGGCTCGGAATAATTCTAGTCGGCGCCGGGGTAATTTTACTCGGTCTCAAGAAATAAGGTCGGCGCACCGATCACCGCGGATTTTGGAGGAACAATGAGAGCTCGAATCTGGGTAGCGATGATCTTATGGCTCTGTTTGAATTCCTCGCTGGTGCTTGCCGACGAAGCTGCTGAAAATCCCAGACAGCGGCGGCGGCACAATCTTGGCTGGCGCAGATCGATTCCGGAAATTATGCGAAGAGTTGGAAGGAAGCGTCCGCCTACTTTCGAGGAGCATTGACGGAAAAAGCATGGACCGACGCTTTAAACGGCGCACGAAAGCCATTGGGAAAATTGCTGTCTAGGAAGCTTACCAAAGCGCAGAACGCCCAATCGCTTCCAGGCGCGCCGGATAGCAACTATGTGGTCATGCAATTCGATACCAGCTTCATCAACAAAAAAGACGCGGTGGAGACCGTCACATTCATGCAAGAAAAGGACAGCAAGTGGAAGGCTGCCGGATATTACATCAAGTAGCGGGGTAAGCCACTGAAAGATTCGCCGGGGGTGACGTCGAAGCGCATAGTTGGTATCCGATGGGCAGATCAACAGACGGCACCAAGCGGTCGAAGTTTGAAAGGTTATTGATCAAGAGTATCGGTATATGCGTGTTTGGCGGTGCATTCTTTGGCGCGTCCACGTGGACGCTTTGGATGATCGTCGAAGGAAGTGATGTTTCGCGTATTCTTTACTTGCCATTTGTTGTATTCGCCGCAATTATCCCGACGACACTGATTGTTGGGATCATTTGCGGCATTATCGCCGCATGCTTAGCTAGATTTCTCGCCGTAACTCCTTTCGTTTCGAATCCAATGACTATTTGGTGTCGGGTTGGCGCAGAGACCGGCCTTATACTTAGCGTAATTTGTCTAACGCTTTTCATTCGGATCTCGGAAAATCAAAACCCACTTTTGTGGTTTTCGGTTTTCGGTGTAGCCGACCTTGGTTGTGGGTTCTTAGTCGGTCGAAGCGCATGGTACGAGTTTAGAAACTGATATGACCTCTATTCGCTGGAATGTCTGGCTCATGCTTGAAGCCAGTTTGTGAGACGATTGCATCATTGTCTTGAGGAAACATGAAAGGCTACGACGACGCAGACCGCTGCCCATGGGTCGATTTGACCAAGCCGGATTACGTTGAGTACCACGATCAGGAATGGGGCGTGCCCGTGCATGACGATAATGTGATCTTTGAGTTCCTCACATTGGAAGGAGCACAAGCCGGGCTAAGCTGGTACACCGTGCTGCGTAAACGCCACGCTTATCGCAAAGCCTTCGTTGGATTCGACCCACAAAAGGTTGCCCGCTTCGGCAAACGCCAAATCGAATCGCTATTGAAAAATGACGGCATCATCCGCAATCGGGCGAAGATCCTCGCCGCAGTGAATAACGCCGCGAAATTCTTGGACGTGCAAGAAGAATGCGGCAGTTTTGACTCGTACGTTTGGCGCTTTGTCGACGGCCGGCCGATCGTGCATCGTCTACGAACGGTGAAAGATTTCCAGGCGACCAGTCCTGAATCCGATGCCATGAGCAAGGACCTGAAACAGCGCGGTTTCAAATTCGTCGGCTCGACGATTTGTTATGCGCACATGCAGGCGACGGGAATGGTGAACGACCACGTCACCCGTTGCTTTCGTCGCCAATCGATTATCGATGAATATCATCGCGCCGATTCAAAAGATCGAATCAGGAAAGGCCGTCCGTGAAATGAAATTTTTGCCGCAGCTCTTTGACAACAACCGCGCCTGGGCGGAGCGAATAAAGCTCGAAGACCCGGCTTATTTCGAACGCCTGAGCCACGCGCAAACACCGGAATATCTGTGGATCGGCTGCGCCGATAGCCGCGTGCCTGCCAACGAGATTGTCGGCCTCGGTCCCGGTGAGCTCTTCGTGCACCGCAACATCGCCAATATGGTCCCGCCATTCGATGCCAACGTTCACTCCGTCTTGCAATATGCGGTCGAGGTACTCAAGGTCAAACACGTCATTGTTTGCGGCCATTACGGCTGCGGCGGCGTGCTCGCTGCACTCCGTGATTGGTCGGGATTGCCATTGGAAAACTGGCTCGCTCATGTGCGCGCGGTATATCGCGCTCACAAGGATGAATTGGACGCCGCGTCCAGCGAAGAAGCACGCTGGCGCCGCCTGTGCGAGCTCAACGTCATGGCTCAAGTCCATGCGGTGCGCGAAGCCGAAGTCGTCAAGCAAGCCTGGCGAAAAGACCAGCCGGTGATGGTGCATGGGTGGATCTACGATCTGAAAGAAGGTTTACTGCGAGATTTGGATTTGAATTAGATGATCGATGCGGTTCCCTTTGGTCACCGCATCCCACGAGTCCGCCGCGTCGAAAAATTTTGACATGAGATTCGTTTGGCTGGCCACTTACTTTGCGGCCCTCGTTTGGTCAGCCGTCAATCCGCATGATTATTTCACCTGGTTTTTGGAAGCAGCACCGGCGTTGATTGCGCTCGCCGTCCTTGCAGCGACCCACAAACAATTTCCTTTAACAGCGGTGGCTTACACGCTGATTCTCATCCATTGTCTGATTCTATTCGTTGGCGCGCATTATACCTATGCCGCAGTCGATATATTTAAATGGGTGCGAGACTTTTTCGCCTGGCAAAGAAACAACTACGATAAGCTCGGCCATTTCGCGCAAGGCTTCGTGCCGGCGATCATCGCGCGGGAAATTTTCATTCGCAATCATGTGGTCAACGGTCGCACTTGGCTTAATCTATTTGTGATTTCGATCTGCTTGGCTTTCAGCGCTTTATATGAATTGTTCGAATGGGGCGTCGCTGTCGCGACGGGCGACTCCGCCGAGAGTTTTCTCGGCACGCAGGGTTATATGTGGGATACGCAATCGGACATGGCGATGGCACTGATGGGAGCGCTTCTCTCTCTGGTCATTTTAAGCAAACTCCACGACAAACAGTTACACGCTCTCGCCTCGTAAGTTATCTCCTCCTAGGTTCCGCTCTGGGGCAAGAGTAATTTTTCTTTCTAAACGTCTTGAGCGGCTTGAATCCGCGGGTAGAAGCTGTGCCTTGACTACTGAAATTATTTTTCAGTATATCGTTTTCTTATGATACCCGCGCTTACCAGCGAGGCAACCTTAAAGCGATTCTTTAAAAAAGATGGCGTGGTTAGGCTCAAAGCAGGAAATGAAAAATACGCTCCGATTACGCTCTCGGCACGGGAGTTTCACATAGCGGGGCGAGTGGTTGGGTTATTAAGAAAGTTTTAGGAGTTCAAATCCTTCAAGTCGTTCAAAATGTTCAAGCCGTTGAAGAGGGATTCGAGGGCTTGAATCCTTGGGACTACTAGAACGATTGGAACTGCTAAGGTTCGAAGTTTTTTCTTCTGAAACGGTTCGAGGAAGATGCGGCGGAAGCCTATGCATCGCTTGACGCGCGACAATTTCGTTCGTCATTTCGACAATAGCTGTGAACGCTCAACGAAGTCACGGACGGCTGGCGGCACCCTCCTCGGGACAGCGGCGCTGCGATACGCGAAATGAGAAGGAGAGTCGTTATGATAAATAACGTCAACACGCACAGGCCCACAAACCGCACGCTCGCGGTGATCAACGGCGGGATAAGAGAAGAGATTGAAGTTCAGACGAAACCCAAGTTGTTAGATCAAGCTCGCCATGCGATCCGAACACGGCACTACAGCTACCGAACGGAAAAGGCCTACGTTCACTGGATCAAACGGTTCATCTTTTTTCACAATAAGCGCCATCCAGCGGATATGGCCGAGGCGGAAATCGGAAGATTTCTTTCGAGTCTTGCGATTGACGGCCACGTGAGCGCATCGACGCAGAACCAGGCGTTGAACGCTTTGCTTTTTCTCTATAAGGAACTCCTGGAAAAGAAGATCGGGCTCATTCAGGGAGTAGTCCGTGCCAATAGGCCGAGAAGATTGCCTGTCGTTCTCACCAAGGAAGAGGTTAAGCGAGTTCTGGACTGCCTTGAGGGCGCTCCGTGGTTAATGGCCATGATTCTCTACGGAGCCGGATTGAGGCTTTTGGAATGTTGCCACCTGAGAGTCAAAGATATTGATTTTGCCCGTGCCCAGATTGTGGTTCGAGCCGGGAAGGGTAACAAGGACCGCTTTACGATGCTGCCTGCCGCGATCGGAGAACCGCTTCGAAAACATCTTCAAGCCGTGAAGTACCGGCACAGCGAAGATCTCGCGAGAGGTTTTGGCCGCGTAGTGTTGCCCGATGCCCTGGAGCGTAAATATCCCGATGCCGGCAAGGAGTGGGGATGGCAATGGGTATTTCCGGCAACGAGCCATTACGTTGACAGGTTAACCGGAGAACATCGCAGACATCACCTTCACGAAACGGTCCTTCAAAAGGCTTTCAAGGAAGCAAGAATCAAGGCAGGTATCGTCAAACCGGCTGGTTGCCACACTTTGCGTCACTCGTTTGTAACACATTTACTTGAAGACGGGTATGATATCCGCACCGTTCAGGAACTATTGGGGCATTCACCCCGTGAGATAGGCTTATGCAACAACACTACTATGTCTATGTCTTAAGATCTTTCAACGACAAACAGTTCTATGTTGGATTCACCAAGAATCTGCCCGCAAGAGTTGAAGCTCACAACCATGGCTTGGTTCCGTCCACGAGAAACAGATTGTCCTTGCAACTTGTCTACTGGGAGGGCTGCCTCAATCAGACAGACGCAACCCATCGAGAAAAATACTTGAAGACCGCTTGGGGAAAGCGATACGTGAAAACGAGGCTCAGGAATTATCTCACGGGGTAAACGATGTGAGCACCACGATGATTTACACGCATGTGTTGAATCGCGGCGGTAAAGGAGTTTTCAGTCCAGCTGACCGGTTGTGATATAGTGCCGATGAACAATCTTGTTATGGTGACGACGATGTTTTTTTCTCTGAGAAAAGCAAAGTCGGGAAAGAGTTTATCCACGAGGAGTGATGACGGCTACCGTGCTATACCGCGGGCTGATATCTGGATATCCCGCCCAGGGGCGGCGTTTGTCAGGAGAGGAGATTGACAATGCGCTGCTTGTTGAAGGATATTGCAGCAAAATTTTGCTCTTCTCCGCTTGTGGGTTTCCGGATAACCCGCCGGAAGAGCCGGCAGTTCACTTAATAGTTAGGCCGGAAGATGGCCATCTCACAGGAGGATGCCATGAAGATACGTTCGCTTGTCGCAGCGGCAAGTATCGGGTTCATCTTTCTCCTTGTGCACGGCATAAAGGCGGAGGCCGCTGAACTCAAAGTGCTGAGCGCCTTCGGGATGCAGTCGTTCCTGGAAGACCTCGGGCCGAAGTTCGAGCACGCGACTGGACACAAGCTCGCGATCTCGTTCGCCACTGGCGGCGGGATAGTGAAACGTGTCCAGGGCGGCGATGCCGCCGATGTCGTCATCACTCTGCGGCAGGGAATCGACACGTTGGTGAAGGACGGCAAGGCGGCTGCGGGCAGCGTGACGGCGCTAGCCCGCGCCGGCATTTTCGTGGCCGTTCGGAAGGGCGCACCCAAGCCCGATGTCTCGTCGCCAGACGCCTTGAAACACACGCTGCTCACCGCGAAGTCGATTTCCTATGTCGATCCAACGAGCGGCGGCGCGAGCGGCATCCATTTCGCCAAAGTGCTCGATCGCTTGGGCATCGCCAGTGAGATGAAATCGAAGACGGTTTTCCCCGACCCTAAGAGGCCCGCAGAGGTTGGAGTTGTAGTTGCGAACGGCGAGGCCGAGATCGGCGTGCATATAATCCAGGAATTGATGCCGGTTGCTCCGTGAAAGTGTGTCGCCTACTTAACTCAGGTCTAACTCTTGGGCTGAGAAGGACGCAGTGAATCGCGCCTCTCACCCAAAACGTTAGCCCGCTTTCTTGATTACCGCATAGCAAAGGAGTTGACATGATGAATCCAAACACTTCACCTGCTGCGCGTCTGAGCCAATTGCTGACGTACAATTTGACGCAGATGATCTATGTTGTCGCCAAATTGGGTGTCCCAGATACTTTATCCGCAGGTCCGCTGCATATTGAAGCTCTTGCGGCAACCGTTGGCGCACACGCACAGTCACTGTATCGCCTACTGCGCGCCCTGGCAGGGCATGACGTTTTCATCGAAGAACCTGCCCGCTACTTCGCATTAACGCCCGTTTCAGAGCTGCTTTGTTCCAATTCGCCGCATTCGTTGCGCGCGTTCGCGCTATCGAATGGTGAGCCTTGGTGGTGGAGCGCCTGGGGCAATCTCCTGCACAGTGTGCGAACGAGCGAGACTGCTTTCGATTCTGTCTACGGCATGGGCTTGTTTGACTATTTGAGTCAACATCCCGAAGACGCACGCGTCTTCAATGACCGCATGACTGCCATGACATCGAGGGTGGCGCATGCCGTGGCGGCTGCATACGACTTCTCCAATACCCGTATTTTGGTGGATATCGGCGGTGGTCATGGGGTGCTGGCGAGCGCGCTTATCCAGGCGCACCCACACATGACTGTTATTGTATTCGATTTGCCAAGCGTTATCGAAGGTACGCGAAAGCGATTGGAGGTAGCGGGCGCTTCGGATCGCTGTAATGTCATCGGCGGTAGTTTCTTCGAATCAATACCCACGAGCGGTGACACGTACATCCTCAAAGACATTCTCCACGATTGGGATGACGAACGGGCGATCACCATTCTCAAAAACTGTCGCAAGGCCATGAGCGAAACGGACAAGCTGTTGGTGATCGAGCGTGTGATCCAGACCGGGAACGATCTGACGGACGGAAAAATCGTCGACATTACGATGCTCGTTATGACAGGGGGACGGGAGCGAACCGAAGCTGAGTATCGCAGGTTGCTCGAGGTAGCTGGGTTTGAGCTTGAACAACTTATTGCAGTAGATGCCGATACATGCATCCTTACGGCTATGCCGCGCGAATCGAGTGAAGCGGGCTAACACTCCAGCCGACCGGCTGAATCGCGGTGTTTTTGAAAACCAGTTTCGTGCCGACCGCCATACCGCTTCACAATCTTGTCTCCTTCAGCCGGCGGCTGAGCTGCACCGGTTAGACGGCCCCATTCCCAAATGCTGCGTATTTGGTTTATATTTTGTCTCGGATCCTTTGCGGTCAGTGTTCTCACGCTGACCTATGTTCAAATATGCGTCTGGAAGAAGCACGGATGGAGCGCATTACGTAAACGCCC
>WNFU01002948.1_pt1 | contig 22781 bp, 12 predicted proteins | sample 5400121 | NCBI WGS metagenome assembly WNFU01 (sample SAMN13153360, study PRJNA577476) | soil metagenome | isolation source: 100 cm soil or saprolite under grassland replicate 1 | place: USA:California | collected 2016-06-15
CACTCTTCAAACAGTCGGGGGCACGGTATGTGATGCCGGTAGCGGAGCATCACGACGGCTTCGCAATGTACGACAGCGCGCTGACCCGTTGGGACACCAAAGATATGGGTCCCCGGCGCGATCTCATGGGTGAGTTAGCCGCGGCCGTCCGGCGTGAGGGGTTAGTTTTCGGGCTCTCCTTCCATCGCATGGAACACCACACGTTTATGTATCCGGCTTTGAATATCAAGACCGATCTGTTTGATCCGGCTTACGCAGATTTTTACGGTCCACCTCTTCCCGGCCACATGGATGATGGCAACGCCTCGGCGGCGTTTCAAGCTGACTGGCTGGCTCGTTGCAAGGAGCTGGTAGACAAGTACCAGCCGCAGTCGTTCTATTTCGACAACGGCGTTAACGATCGCGCTTATGATCCGGTCAAGCTGCAATTCGCTGCTTACTACTACAATCGCGCCCGTCAGTGGGGACGCGAGGTGACTATCAACACTAAAGACGCCGCTTATCTCGCCGGCAACGTCCAGGATTTCGAAAAAGATGTGCGTGGCCCGAAAGACTTGCTGCCGGACGCCAGGCCCTTTCAAATCGACGACGTGATCAGCGATCGCTCCTGGGGGTATGTAGCCGACATGAAGTATCGCAAGCCCGGCTCAATCATTTACGAACTGGTGGACACGGTCAGCAAGAACGGCAACCTGTTGCTCAACATTTCGCCGATGGGCGATGGCTCAATTCCTGAAGAGCAGCAGAGGATTCTGTTGGAGATTGGCAAGTGGCTGGGGACGAACGGTGAAGCGATCTACGGTACGCGTCCATGGCGCACATTCGGCGAAGGACCGAGCTACACTGCGCAAATCGCCGGCATGAACCCGCACGAAGCAGGACGAAAGGCGCCCACCGCAGCAGACTTTCGTTTCACGACGAAGGGCAAGGCGCTTTACGCAATTGCCTTGACCTGGCCCGGCGAGCAGGCGGTGATTACGTCGCTCGCCACAGACAAGGCTGGGAAGATCAAAAGCGTTAATTTGCTCGGTTACAAGTACCCGCTAAGGTTCACGCAGAATGGGACGGGATTGAGTGTAAAACTGCCCGCGGAGAGGCCTGGCAATTACGGTAGTGTCCTTAAGATTGCCGGGCTCAAGCAATCATAAGCGAAGTGAAGATAAGAGGCGCCTAATTGATGTCTTCTCTGAGTTCGATCAAACAGTCATTCGTTCTGTGTTGCGTGGCGCTGCTGTGCATCTCGGCCATCGCGGTTGCGTACGACCCGCCCGGAAGTCAAAGGGCAAAGTACAATTTCAACTCGGGCTGGAAGGTCTTTGTAGGCGATCCGGCCGGCGCGGAAGCCCCGAGCTTCGACGATGCCGATTGGAAAAATGTCACCACTCCGTACGCCTGGAACGAAGACGACGCATTCAAAAAGGACATCAAAGATCTCTCAACCGGCGTTGCGTGGTATCGCAAGCACTTCAAACTCCCCGCAAAGGACGCGAATAGTAACGTCTTCCTTGAGTTCGAAGGGATTCGGCAGTGTGGTGAGTTCTATTTGAACGGAAAACACATCGGCAGGCATGAGAATGGTGTCATGGCGTTCGCCTTCAACATCACTGCTGCCGTGAAGCCCACCCCCCAGGAGAATGTTTTGGCGGCGCGCATCGATAACTCCTGGGACTATCACGAGAAGGCGACAGGCTCGACCTATCAATGGAACGATCGAAATTTTTACGCCAATTACGGCGGCATCAACAAGAATGTTTTTCTACACGTCACCGGCAGGTTGTATCAGACGTTGCCGCTCTACTCGAACTTGGGCACAACCGGTGTATATGTCTACGCGCAGGACTTCAACATCCGCGCCAGGTCCGCGCGGATCACCGTCGAGTCACAGGTGAAGAACGACTATGCTGCGGCAAAGCAGTTCACCTATCAGGTCGCGATCGAGGACGTGAATGGGAAGACGACCAGGACGATTGACGGCGGCCAATACACCATCGGAGCGAGTGAGACAAAGACCGTGAGCGCGAGTGCCAGAGTCAACGGTCTCAATTTCTGGAGTTGGGGCTACGGCTATCTCTACAAAGTCTATACGATCTTGAAAGTTGACGGTCACGCCATCGATGTCGTGACAACGCGCACCGGCTTTCGCAAGACCGAATTTGGTGGCGGCATGGTAAAGCTGAACGACCGCGTAATCCAGTTAAAAGGATACGCACAACGAACCACGAACGAGTGGCCCGCGCTCGGCTCGGCCGTGCCGGCGTGGTTGAGCGAATACAGTAATCGACTCATGGTCCAGTCAAACGCGAATCTCGTGCGCTGGATGCACGTGACGCCGTGGAAGCAGGATGTCGAATCCTTTGATCGTCTCGGGCTGATGGAGTCGCTGCCGGCGGGCGATTCGGAAAAGGATGTGGACGGCAGGCGTTGGGAGCAGCGGTTCGAGCTGATGCGCGATGCCATTATCTACAGTCGCAATAACCCCAGTGTCGTCTTCTATGAGTCGGGTAACAAAGGCGTGAGCGAGGAGCACATGCGCCAAATGAAAGGTTTGCGCGATAAGTACGACCCACACGGTGGCCGCGCGTCTGGTTCGCGCGAGATGCTTGAGAGCCAGGCCGCGGAGTATGGCGGTGAAATGTTGTACATCAACAAGAGTGCCCACATTCCGATGTGGGCGATGGAGTACTCACGCGACGAAGCGCTGCGTAAGTACTGGGACGAGTTCTCGCCGCCGTTTCATAAAGACGGCGAGGGCCCACTCCACCAGGGCCAGGACGCCAGCGTCTACAATCGCAATCAGGACTCGCACGCCATCGAGAACGTCGTGCGTTGGTATGACTATTGGCGCGAGCGCCCGGGCACCGGAGAGCGCGTCAATGCCGGCGGCGTGAACATCGTCTTCTCTGATTCGAACACGCACCACCGCGGCGCTGAGAACTATCGGCGCAGCGGCGAAGTGGACGCCATGCGACTGGCGAAGGACGGCTACTTCGCGCACCAGGTGATGTGGGACGGGTGGGTTGACGTGGAACACTCGCGCGCGTACATCATCGGCCACTGGAACTACGCACCGGGCACGAAGAAGAATGTTTACATCGTGTCGAGTGCTGGGAATGTAGAACTGTTCGTTAACGGCAAAACGCTGGGCTTCGGCGAGCAGAGCAGTCGCTTCCTTTTCACCTTCAAGGATGTCGCGTGGCAACCCGGCGTTGTTAGCGCGGTGGGCTATGATGCCGGCGGCAAGCAGGTCTCCAAAACATCGAAGCAGACCGCGGGTCGGCCAGCCGCTGTTCGGTTGAGGCTGAGCACCGGACCACAGGGCCTGCGAGCAGACGGGGCTGACGTGGCGCTGGTGGATGTCGAAGTGATCGACGCTGAAGGCAATCGCTGTCCGACTGCCTTGAACCTGATCAATTTCTCTCTCAGGGGACCTGCGGAGTGGCGCGGCGGCATTGCACAGGGACCGGACAACTACATCCTTTCTCGGAGCCTGCCGGTCGAGAACGGAGTCAACCGCGTCATCATTCGTTCGACGACGAACGCCGGCAAAATTGTTCTCAGCGCCAACGCCGACGGCCTTAAGGCCGCCTCCGTCGAAATAGTCTCGAGTTCCATCAAGGTAAGCGACGGGCTAATGCTCGATATGCCGGACGCAGGTCTTCGCTCGTACCTCGAGCGCGGCGCAACGCCCGCTGGACCCTCGTTTACCATGTCGCGCCGCGCAGTGCGCATCGCGAGCGCCACGGCGGGCGCTAATGAGGATCAAGTCGCCAAAAGTTTCGACGACGACGAGACCAGCGCCTGGGCCAGCGACTGCAAGATGGCGAACGGCTGGATAAAATATGACTTCGCGCAAGCCGTTAACGTCGGCGAAGTAACACTCAAGCTGACGGGATGGCGCACGCAGTTGTATCCCATTCGCATCCTCGTCGATGACACGGTGGTGTTTGCGGGCACTACGCCGCGCAGCCTTGGCTACGTGACGTTTGCGTTTCCGCCGGTGATGGGCACGAGCCTGAAAGTTGAGCTGACTGGTAGCGCCAGCAACCGCGACGCCTTCGGCAATATCATCGAGATACCCGGTACGCCTGACCGGCAATCGGCCGCCGGCAAAGGCGGCGCTAAGAGCACACTGAGCATCGTCGAGATCGAGATCTACGAACCGCTTGCATATCGAAGACGGTCCAGTCTGCAGGTGCTATGAGGCAAGCTCTTGCTCGATCATGAACCGAGGAATCACATCATGCGATTTATTCGTCTGAACCTAGTCATCGTTGTTATGTTGATCATGGGGACGTGCGGTCCCGCTCGTGGGCAAACACCAACTCTGAAGTTCGACTTTGGTCCCGCGAAAGTTGCTCCCGGATACACGCAGGTGATCGAAACGACGAGTTACAGTAAAGAACTCGGCTACGGCTTTGAGCCTGGCGCGAGTGTTTCGTGTGTCGATCGCGGTGGCAAAGACGCTTTGCGCGGCGATCTTTGCACTAGCGACAAGCCCTTCTTTTTCTCGGTCGCTTTGCCGGAAGGAAACTATAAGGTCACGATCACCTTTGGCGATCAGAAGGCGGAATCAACCACCACGGTCAAAGCAGAATTGCGCCGGCTGATGCTCGAAGAAGTCCACACCGCGCCCGGAAAATTTGTGTCGCGCACCTTTGCCGTCAATGTTCGTACGCCGCAGATTATGGGTGACGGCGAGGTCAAACTAAAAGACCGCGAGAAGACAACCGAACTCTGGGCCTGGGATGAAAAGCTCACCCTTGAATTCAATAACAATCGGCCGGCCGTCTGCGCAATAGAGTTTACGAGGGCCGATGAGATACCAACAATCTATCTACTCGGTGATTCCACGGTCTGCGATCAGCCGGGCGAACCTTACAACAGTTGGGGGCAAATGCTGACCAGCTTCTTTGGGCCGAGTGTGGCCCTTGCCAACAACGCAGAATCCGGCGAGTCTCTGCGCAGCTCACTCGGTGCGAAACGCCTGGCCAAAGTTTTGAGCTCGATGAAGCCGGGTGACTATTTATTCATTCAATTTGGACACAACGACGAAAAGGAGAAGGGCGAGGGCGTGGGCGCGTTTACAACCTACAAAGAAAGCCTGAGGAAATTTGTAACTGAAGCACGTCAGCATGGAGGCATCCCGGTGCTGATCACTCCGATGCACCGTCGCACTTTTGACAAGGACGGCAAGATCACTAACTCGCACGGTGATTATCCCGAAGCAGTGCGGCAAGTGGCCCGGGAAGAAAACGTGCCGCTCATTGATTTGCATGCTATGAGCAAGCTCTTGTACGAGGCGCTGGGGCCGGAGAAATCCCGCGTGGCTTTTAAGACGGGCGACGGAACGCACCACAGCAACTACGGCAGCTACGAACTGGCCAGGTGCATCGTCGAAGGCATCAAGGTCAACAAGCTTGGCATCGCCAAATATTTGGTTACCGACCTGCCGCGGTTTAGCCCGAGTCATCCCGATCCGTTTGAGGGGTTCAAGATACCGCCCAGTCCGCTAAGCACTAATGTGAAGCCGTTGGGGAGTTAAGCGAAGCGGACTTAAATAACGCTGAAAGCGTTCGCTAATTGGAGCCCAGGGTTGCTTCAACCCCTGGGACTCCAGTTTTTCCCAATAGCTCTGAAACTTTGAAGGAGTTCGCGAGCAACATTGTGCGCACTCTAGTAAACCCAGGATTGAATCGACCCTGCGCTCCATTTAGCCAACGCTTTCAGCGTTACCATTCCTGCGGGGGTTGATGTAAACCCAGGGTTTAAACAACCCTGGGCTCCAATTAGCGAACGCTTTCAGCGTTATTCACTTATGAAAAGACTGTTCACATTTCTTGTAATCAGCGCGGTGTCGTTGATTGGCACTGTTGGGTTCACAGCGGCTGATCCTCCGACGCCTACGCGCGCAACCGCACTCACTCGTGTCTATGACGTGACCACTTTTGGCGCAAAAGGCGATGGCCAGACTCTCGATACCGGGGCGATCAATAAGGCGATTGAAACGGCTGCAGCCGCCGGGGGTGGCACGGTGCAGTTTCCCGCCGGCACGTATCTCTCGGTCTCGATTCGCCTGAAGCACAACATTACTTTGTACCTCGATCAAGGCGCCACGATTCTGGCCGCTGATCCGGTCGCTGGGAAGGTCGGCTACGATCTCCCCGAACCAAACGAGTGGGACATGTACCAGGACTTCGGCCATAGCCACTGGCAGAATAGTTTGATCTGGGGTATCGGGCTTGAGAATGTTGCGATCCTCGGTCCGGGTCTGATCAACGGCAAGGGTTTGACTCGCCGCAGTCCCAGACCGCGACGACCCTTGCAAGCCGGAGATACGCCCGCAAGTTTGGGCGGAGCACAGCCCGGCGTTCGCCCGCAATCTCCTCTTGGCGAAGACGCTCCGCCCAGCGAGATGAATGGCCTCGGTAACAAAGCAATTTCACTAAAGCTTTGTAGAAATATTTTGCTGCGCGATTTCTCGATTTTAAACGGCGGTCACTTCGCGCTGCTGGCTACCGGCGTAGACAACCTCACGATTGACAATCTGAAAGTCGATACCAATCGTGATGGCTTTGACATCGATGCTTGTCGCAACGTGCGCATCTCGAATTGCAGCGTCAACTCGCCGAACGACGATGCGATCGTGCTTAAGAGTTCCTATGGACTCGGTTTCGCGCGCGCAACGGAGAACGTCACCATCACGAACTGCTTCGTCAGTGGTTATGACATCGGATCGCTCCTGGACGGCACTTACAAACGCAACGTTAAGGAGGCCCCGGATCGTGACGGCCCTACCGGCCGCGTCAAGCTGGGTACAGAGTCGAACGGCGGCTTCAAGAACATTACGATCGCTAACATCGTCTTCGATCATTGCCGGGGGCTGGCGTTAGAGACTGTCGATGGCGGTCTGCTCGAAGATGTGACGATTACTAATATTACGATGCGCGACATCGTGAACTCACCGATCTTCCTGCGATTGGGCAAACGCATGCGCGGTCCTGCAGGGACGCCGGTCGGTCAACTGCGGCGTGTGAACATCAGCAACATCATCGCTTACAACGCCGATCCCCGCTACGCATCGATCATTGCGGGCTTACCGGGCTACGACATTGAGGATGTAAAACTGAGCAACATCCGCATCTATTATCAGGGCGGTGGCACAAAAGAGCAGGCCGCCATCCAACCGCCTGAGCGGGAGACAAACTATCCTGAGCCATCAATGTTTGGTGAGCTCCCGGCGTACGGCTTTTTCATCCGACATGTGAAAGGGATTGAGCTAAACAACGTCGAGGTCAGCTTCAGCAGGGAAGATCTCCGCCCGGCTTTCGTTATGGACGATGTAAAGAATGCAGACTTCTATCACGTCAAGGCGCAGCAGACTGCGAATCTCCCTAGGTTTGTCTTGAAGAATGTCCTGGACTTCACCACGCATCAGACTAGAGGCGTGGCAGACATGCATCTTGAGAGGGTAGACGTGAAGAAATTCTGAGTGTCGCTCGCCATCGCGCTCGCGGCAGTCAAATGAGGTCGTTACTACCACGCGAATTGAGGCTGTGTGTGAAAACCGATGGAGACATGCGCTAATTTGCAGGTTGGGAAGGTGGGCTTGCCCCCGCTCTTCGTCGCGCAGCTCCAATCATGAAAGAGATTGAGCACGTTCCGTCCGCCGATAGCTGGAGCTACGGAAACACTTTTATGAATACAGCAATAAACGAAGAGCGGGACAAGCCCACCTTCCCAGCCTGCAAATTAGCGCAAGCGGACTGACTTCATGAGCCGAGGCAAAAAGTGAAAAAGACATGTTGGTCTTTATTGGTATCGATTTGCATTCTCTGTGTGATGCCGGTATTGGGTCAGGCCACATTCCCTACCAACGCCAACGGTCTACCCGCCTGGGTCACGAAAGTCGGCGCCAGGCACGCACCCAAAAAGCGCAGAATATTCTTAGCGAATGAGTACGGCGCTGTCGCTGATGGCAGTACGAACTCTACGAAGGCTATACAGAAAGCGATCGACGATTGTTCGAAAGCAGGTGGCGGCATCATCACCTTCAAACCCGGTGCTTACGTAACCGGCGCGCTCTTTCTTAAGAACAACGTCCATCTGCGCATTGACAAAGATGTCACGCTGCTCGGCAGTCAGGAAGATACCGACTATCCCTCGCTCTGGACGCGCGTCGCCGGCATCGAGATGAATTGGCCTGCGGCGCTCATCAACATCAACGACCAGAAGAACGTCAAGATCTCGGGTGGCGGGACGATTGATGGCCGCGGCCAGAAGTGGTGGGACAAGTATTGGGCATTACGGCGTGAGTATGAACCGCGCGGCCTGCGTTGGGCGGCCGACTACGACGCCGAGCGCGTGCGCCTGATGGTTATATGGAAGTCGGCGCACGTTACGGTGGAGAATCTCAGTCTGAAACGCTCCGGATTCTGGACCGTTCAAGTTGTCTACTCAGATCACGTCACAGTTGATGGAATCAAGATCAGCGACAACAAGGGGCCCAGCACAGACGGCGTGGACATCGATTCGTCCAGTCACGTCCTGGTGCAGCACTGCGACATCGACAACAACGACGACGACATTTGTCTGAAGGCGGGCCGCGACTTTGACGGCATGCGCGTCAACCGGCCCACAGAATATATCGTCATCCGCAATAACATCACGCGTCGTGGCGGCGGCATACTTTCTTTCGGCAGCGAGACTGCCGGCGGCATCCGGAAAGTTTTCGCTTATCAGAACCGGGGCATCGGAACCAACGAGGGCATTCGTTTCAAGTCTGCTCGGACCCGCGGCGGTTTCGTAGAAGATGTGCTGATCCGCGACATCAAGATGGAGAATGTGCCACTACCGTTCACTTTCACACTAAACTGGAATCCGAGTTATAGCTACGCCACGATACCGAAGGAAGTGAAGGACATCCCGCCGCACTGGATCGTGATGAACACGCCGGTTGTGCCTGCCGAGCGTGGCCTATGCGAGTTTCGCAACATCACGATTGAAAACGCGGAGGTCTCAGGCGCACTGCGGATCTTCTCGGCGAGCGGTTTACCGGAGAAGATGATCAGTAACGTGCGTTGGGTAAACGTGACGTTACAGGGCCAGGAAGCCGGCTTCATCGAGTACGCACGTGACTGGACGATGAAAAATGTAAAACTTCAAACGCGGAGCACCCAACCGGTGAAGCTCACAAATTGTAACAACGTCGATTCACCGGAGATGGTCGGGAAGTAAGTAGCATGAAAACCAGAAACAAACTCTTCTTCGCGGCGGTTCTTTTCCTCCTTTGCATCTTTCCTGGCGCCGCTCTCGGGCAAGTTGCACCGAGCGCCGGCCAGGTGCCCGCATCGGAAAAGCACGCAGTTGATCCAAACCTTCCGACGCTCTTCGTGATCGGCGACTCCACGGCCAACAACAACGCCAACGGGGCGTGCGGTTGGGGCGATCCTTTGGTCGGATACTTCGACGCAGCGAAAATTAACGTTCTCAATCGCGCGCGTGCGGGGCGCAGCAGCCGGACGTTTTTTACCGAAGGGCTGTGGGAGAAAGTTTTACAGGAGATGAAAGCAGGCGACTTTGTGCTGATTCAATTCGGCCACAACGATGGCGGCCCGGTGGATAAGGATCGTGCGCGCGGTTCGCTGCCGGGCGTTGGCGAAGAGTCGCAAGAGTTTACGATGCCCAACGGGAACAAAGAAATCGTCCACACGTTTGGCTGGTATCTGCGCAAATACATCTCCGACACCAAAGCCAAAAAAGCCGTTCCCATCATCCTCTCGCCGACCGTGCGGAACATCTGGAAAGAAGGCAAGGTGGAACGTGCTTTAGGGAAGTTCGCTCAATGGGCGGCCGAAGTCGCGAAATCTCAAGACGTAGCCTTCTTAGACCACGCCACCATCGTTGCCGATAAATATGAAGCGCTGGGAGAGGAGAATGTGCGGCCACTGTTCGCCGCCGATCATACCCACACCAGTCCGACGGGAGCGGAACTCAACGCGGCTTCTGTCGTTGCTGGCCTGAAAGGACTCAAGCCTTGCTTGTTATGCGGCTACCTCTCGGATATGGGAACAGAGGTGGCCGCCTGGTCTCAAGTTACCGACGCTAATCAGCGGGCTAGACGACCATTACCGGAGCCTGCCGACCCCAGTTTGCCGACGCTTTTTCTTATTGGCGACTCTACTGTCAGGAACGGGCAAGGTGACGGTGCCGGCGGTCAATGGGGCTGGGGCGAGCCCCTTGTCGCCTACTTCAATACGAAGAAGATCAACGTCGTTAATCGCGCTGTCGGCGGATTAAGCAGCCGTACTTTTTTGACCGGTGGACACTGGGACAAAATTCTCTCAATGATGAAGCCAGGCGATTTCGTCATCATGCAGTTTGGCCACAACGATGGTGGACCACTCAATGACACTTCCCGCGCCCGAGGTACGATCAAAGGCACTGGGGAAGAGACGCAAGAGATCGATAACCTGCTGACCAGGAAGCACGAGGTGGTGCATTCCTATGGCTGGTATTTACGAAAGTTTATCGCCGACGCGAAGGCCAAAGGCGCGACGCCTATTGTCTGCTCGTTAGTGCCCCGAAAGATTTGGCAAGACGGCAGTGTGGTTCGGTCGCAGGATTACGCGAAGTGGGCTCGAGAGGTCGCCCAGTCTGAAGGGGTCGCCTTTTTAGATCTCAACGAGATCATTGCTCGGAAGTATGACGAACTGGGGGCCGAGAAAGTGGAGCCTCTGTTCGGAGACGAGCACACGCATACTAGTTTAGCGGGCGCCGAGTTGAATGCGGCGAGCGTCATCGCCGGGCTAAAGGGACTGAAGCATTGTGCGTTATGCAAAGATTTTTCCGCGCGTGCAAGAGCGGTTCCTGCGTACAAGCCGGTCAAGACCATGCGACTCAAAGCCGCAGCGAACTCAAAATGATTGAATTAGGTTTCAAACTTTGGCTGGCCGTCACCTGGTTGCTGATGGCACTGCTCGGAACCGAGGCGTTTGCACAACGGCATATGGAAAACCTCGGGCGCGGTATGGTTGCCGTCAATCAGGGTGATGGCAAGGTGTTCGTGAGTTGGCGCCTGCTCGGAACGGATCCCGCCTCAGTTGCCTTCAACGTGTACGTCTCGACGGGCGGCGCCAGGCCAGTGAAACTCAACGACAATCCTATTAGAGATATGACGAACACTGTCGATACGAAACCCGACTTGTCGAAGTCGAACTCATACTTCGTCAGAGCCGTGCTCGGCGGTCACGAGCAGGCAGTGAGCACGCCGTTTACCTTGCCGGCAAACGCCCCCGCGCGTCAGTACTTATCGATCCCGCTTCAGACCCCACCGGGCTATAGCCCGAACGACGCGTCGGTCGGCGATCTCGATGGCGACGGAGAGTACGAGATCGTTCTGCATCAGCTGGGTAGAGGGCGCGATAACGGAAGTGCCGGGCTGACAACTGAACCGATCCTTCAAGCTTACAAATTGGATGGCACTCTTCTATGGCGAATCAACCTTGGCAAGAACATCCGCGAGGGCGCCCACTACACGCAGTTCATGGTCTACGACTTCGACGGCGACGGCAAAGCAGAGGTCGCTTGTAAGACTGCGGACGGCACGGTTGATGGGCAGGGAAAGATCATCGGCGATCCAAACGCGGACTGGCGCGAGCCGGAAGGGAGTTTCGCGACATTCCGTAACAAGAAACATAGTTTGACCGGCTATGTCTTGTCCGGTCCGGAGTACCTCACGATATTTGACGGGCAGAGCGGGGCCGCATTGGCCACGACCAACTTCATACCGCCACGACATCCAACGAAGCTCAACCCAACCGCCGAGGAATTGGCTGAAATCTGGGGCGACGGTTACGGCAATCGCGTCGACCGCTTTCTGGCTTGTGTCGCTTATCTGGATGGCAAAAGGCCGAGCCTGGTAATGAGTCGGGGCTATTACACGCGGACTGTGCTTACCGCGTGGAACTGGAGAGATGGCAAGCTAAGCCGCGCTTGGACGTTCGACAGTGAAGATGGAACTCCGGGCAATAAGGCATACAGCGGTCAGGGCAACCACAACCTCAGCGTCGGAGACGTTGATGGCGACGGCAAAGACGAGATCATCTTTGGCGCCTGCGCAATAGATGACAACGGGAAAGGACTTTACTCGACCGGGTTGGGCCACGGCGACGCACTACATTTGTCTGACCTCGATCCCGATCGACCTGGACTCGAAGTGTTCGACATCCAAGAACGCTTCGACGACGCCGGCGCGAGTTTTCGCGACGCTCGAACCGGCGAGATCATCTGGAAAAAAGCTTCTGTAAAAGCAGGCCCGGATGGCGAAGGTCCCGGACGGGGATTAGCTCTCGACATCGATCCACGTTACAGAGGTTATGAGAGTTGGGTGAGAGGAGCGGATATTGCCGGCTTGTTTGATGCTAAGGGTCGAACGATTTCCGAAGTCACACCGCGCTCATGTAACTTTGGTGTCTTCTGGGACGGAGACCTTCTGAGTGAACTGCTGGATCGCAACCGCATTACGAAGTGGAACTGGTCAGACGGTTCGGAGACCGAACTGCTGATAGCCGAAGGCTGCACCTCGAACAACGGGACGAAAGCGACGCCGGTGCTAAGCGCAGACATACTGGGCGATTGGCGAGAGGAGGTAATCTGGCGGACCCTCGACAACAAGGAGCTGCGCATTTATACCACCACTATCCCAACGAAATACCGCTTCTACACTTTCATGCACGATCCTGAGTACCGGTTGAGTGTGGCCTGGCAGAACGTGGCCTACAACCAGCCCCCACACACCAGTTTCTATATGGGCGAGGGAATGCGTACACCGCCTCGTCCGGCAATTGTCTTAACGCGGGCAGGAAAATAGATCGGCTATTTAGACACGGACCGGAGGAAAAACATTATGCCTCGAGGATTTCCGGTGGAACCGGAGCCCGGCGATTTAACGCCCACGGTGGGCGCTGCGACGGATGTTGCTCCGCTTGGTCGCGACCTGCCCAAGCCTGCGCACGAACTTACCGCTGACGAAGATATTGATGTCGCCGATTGGGATCGTGTCGCAGCGATGTCAGAGTTCAAAAAACTACTGGCGAGGAAACGGAAGTTTATCATCCCCGCGACGGTCTTCTTCGTCGTTTACTATTTCTCTCTGCCGATATTGGTCGGCTATGCGCCGAACCTGATGGCCCGGAAAGTGTTTGGTGTCGTTAACATCGCCTACCTGTTTGCCCTCTCACAATTTTTCATGGCTTGGATCATCGCGGCCCTCTATGTGCGCGTTGCCGGCAAGTGGGACGATATGGCTCATAAGATCATCGCGCAACTCGATGAGTTGCGAGGAGGGAACTGAGTCTTGTCAACATCGCTCGTCATCTTCCTCTTCTTCGTTCTCATTACGTTAGCGATCACTTATTGGGCGGCGCGGCGGTCGAGCGGCTCCAGCGCTTACTTTGCGGCTGGTCGCCAAATCAAAGGATGGCAAAACGGCGTCGCCGTCGCGGGCGACTACATGAGCGCCGCCTCCTTTCTTGGCATCGCGGGCATCATTGCCTTTCAAGGATACGATGGTTTCATGTATTCAGTCGGCTGGTTGGTAGCTTATTTGACCGTGCTCCTCATCGTGGCAGAACCCTTGCGCAACGCGGGCAAATACACAATGGCTGACGTGCTGGCCTATCGTCTCAGCCCGCGCCCGGTGCGCGCGATGGCATCCTTGAGCACTTTGACCGTCAGCACCTTCTACATGATTGCTCAGATGGTCGGTGCTGGCGCCCTTGTGTCGCTCTTGCTTAAAGATTCAGGAATCACTTACCACACCGCTGTGATTGGCGTCGGCGCTCTGATGATCATTTATGTAGTCTTCGGCGGCATGCTTGCAACAACGTGGGTTCAGATCATCAAAGCGATACTCCTGATGGCCGGGACGCTCATGTTGAGCCTCCTCGTGCTGGGCCACTTCGGCTTTAGTTTGAGCAACTTCTTTCAGGCCATTACCCAGGTGACGTACCACGATGCTACGGGCGGAGTCGTGACGCAGAACTTCCTGCAACCGGGGTTGCGGTATAAGCCGCCGTATGGTGCGCTCGACTTGATCTCGCTGGGGATGGCATTGATCTTCGGCACTGCCGGATTGCCGCACATACTCGTGCGTTTCTACACCGTGCCTGATGCCAAGACTGCCCGCACGAGTGTTGTTTGGGCAATGGTGCTGATCGGCAGTTTCTATATCATGACGACGTTTCTCGGCTTCGGCGCAGCAACCATCGTCGGGCGCGATTTCATTGCTAAGAACGGCGGCACCAATATGAGCGCTCCGTTGCTGGCCCAGGCGCTCGCCGGTAACGTCTTTTTTGGTTTCATCTCTGCAATTGCCTTTGCGACGATCCTTGCGGTAGTGGCTGGACTGACTATCAGCGCCTCAACCTCATTTGCACACGATTTCTGGACCAACGTCGTTCATCGTGGCACGGAGCGCTCGCCGGGCGAAGAAGTCAGGGTCGCGCGGATCACCGCCTTCGTGGTCGGCGGGATCGCCATTCTGATAGCGATTGTGCTCGGGCCCTCGGCCAACGTGGCCTTTCTTGTGGCGCTCGCTTTTGCAGTTGCGGCATCGGCTAACCTCCCGGTGATTGTTCTTTCCCTCTTCTGGAGACGATTTAACACGAAAGGAGCCGTTGCGGGATTGGCCACTGGGTTATTGGCTTCGATTGTATTGATCATCATCAGCCCTAGTATCATGTCAGTCGACCCCCCAACAGTAACTGGCGCCGCGCGCCATTTGATTCAAGCAGCTCCGATTTTTCCGCTGGAGAACCCCGGAATCCTCAGCATCCCACTGGGCTTTCTCGGGGCCTTTGTCGGAACACTTCTGGGACGCGAGTCTTCGGCGGAGGCGAAATTCACAGAGCTTATCGTACGCGCGAACACCGGACTCGGAGCGGAGAAAGCAACGCCCCACTAACGCTGAAAGCGTTCGCGAATTCCAGCCCAGGGTTGCGCTCTGGCAACCCTGGGACCACGATTAATTTTTTTTGCAATGCGCAACTCTGAAAGAGTTGCGTCACCTTCCGAAGAATTCCTAACCCACCGTCGCAACTCCTTCAGAGTTGCGACGAGATAAATGTGAACCTTCTACGCCAGGGTTTCAAAGCAAACCCTGGGCTAAAATTAGCGAACGCTTTCAGCGTAAATTTCAACTGAACTCTTGCACTGAATCGCGAATGAAAAATGGCAAATAGAAAATGATCAGGTCGTTATCTATCAGAACACTCGTGTTGGTGGTGGTTGGGTTGCTGATCGGACCTACTGTGAACATCGCCGCGGCCCCTTCTTCACCAGCCAGGCTTCGAGCTACCACATCGTTCGACAGCGATTGGCGTTTTCTTAAATCGGATGCACCCGGCGCTGAGAAACCGGACTTTGATGATGCAGACTGGCGGAAGCTTGACGTGCCGCACGATTGGAGCATTGAAGGACCGTTTGACAAGAACAACCCCACCGGCGGTGCAGGCGGCTTTCTGCCTGCCGGCGTTGGTTGGTATCGCAAGCATTTCATCCTTCCGTCAGACTATTCACGTCGCCATGTGTTTATCGATTTTGACGGCATCATGGCCAACAGCGACGTTTGGATTAACGGTTTCCATCTAGGCAAGCGTCCCTACGGCTACGTCAGCTTTCGCTACGAGCTGACCGGCCATCTCAACTTTGGCAACAACAAACCTAATTTAGTCGCTGTCCGTGCCGACAACTCTGGTCAACCGGCGTCGCGCTGGTATACGGGCGCGGGAATCTATCGCCACGTGCGGTTGGTGGTGACCAATCCCGTCCACATCGAACATTGGGGGACGTTCATCACCACACCGCAGGTCGCGGCCGACAAAGCAACCGTGCGCATGCAGAGTACTGTCGTCAATCAGTCTGAAATAGCGCGGAATGTCAGTCTGCAAATTACTGTATACGATCCAAGCGGGCACGCTGTCCGCACTGCGGAGACCAGGTCGCAAACAATCGCTGCAGGTCAGTCCGTTGATTTGCAGCAAGAGCTGCTCGTCAAAGCGCCGCAAATCTGGGACATCGATCATCCCCACCTCTACCGTGCCGTTACGCGCGTCCGCGCCGGCAATGCCACCATTGATGACGAGACGAATTCGTTCGGTATTCGCGAATACCATTTCGATCCCGCGACGGGCTTCTGGCTCAACGGCCGCAATTTCAAGCTCAAAGGAGTCGCGCTGCATCACGACGGCAGCGCGTTTGGCGCCGCCGTCCCGCTGGCTGTGTGGGCGCGCCGGCTCGAGTTGCTCCGGCAGCTTGGCGTCAACGCTATCCGCACCGCGCATAATCCGCCCGCGCCTGAATTTTTCGACCTGTGCGACCGCATGGGCTTTCTGGTCATGGACGAAATGTTCGACTGCTGGACCGTCGCGAAGAATCCTTACGATTATCATCTCTATTTCAAGGACTGGTCGCTGATCGATACCCGCGACACCGTGCGCCGCGACCGCAATCATCCCAGCATCATCGTCTACAGCGCCGGCAACGAAATTCACGACACGCCGAAGGCAGAACTTGCCAAACGAATTCTTGCTTCGTTAGTCGCGACGTTTCACGAGGACGATCCATCGCGTCCCGTTACGCAGGCATTGTTTCGACCTAACGTAAGTCATGATTACGACAACGGCCTGGCTGATCTTTTGGACGTAGTTGGGCAGAACTACCGCGAGAATGAGATCCTGGCGGCGCATCAACAGAAGCCGACGCGGAAAATTCTCGGCACTGAGAACGGCCACGACCGCACGATCTGGCTGGCGCTCCGTGACAACCCGCCGTATGCCGGACAGTTTCTCTGGACAGGTATTGACTACATCGGGGAATCGCCGCGGTGGCCCACCGTTGCTTACAACTCCGGCTTGATCGATCGCACCGGCACGCCGCGCCCGCTGGCCTTCCAGCGCCAGAGTTGGTGGAGCGACAAGCCAATGGTCTACATGGCACGCCGCGTCGCGCCTACACCTTCGTTGCCCACCGACCCCGGTTACGACCCGCTGCAGGAGCGCCGCCCACAGGTGCTGTTCTCCGACTGGTCGCCGCGTGTAGTAACGGCGCACGACGAAAACGTCGAGGTCTATAGCAATTGCGATCAGGTGGAGTTGTTTCTCAACGGCAAATCGCTCGGTGCGAAACCGCGACCCAGCGACGACGCGCCCCGCAATTGGAAAGTGCCTTTTGAGATGGGCACGCTGAAAGCTATAGGCATGAACAAGGGTCGTGTCGCCGCAACCTACGAACTGCAAACCGCAGACAAACCGTCCAGGATCATGCTCTCCGCCGATCGCAATACTGTGGCTCCCGTGTGGGATGATGTCGTTTACGTAGCCGCGACAGTAGTCGACGAGAATGGTGTGCTCGTTCCCAATGCCGGTGACCTGATTACTTTCAAGATTGCCGGCCCCGGTGTTGTTGCCGCCGTTGATAGCGGTAACAACAACAGTCACGAGCAGTTTCAGGCAGTGGAACGCAAGGCCTATCAAGGTCGCTGTTTTGCTCTACTTAAGGCCAAAGCCGCCGCGGGTCGAATAACACTCGAGGCCACTGCATCCAGCCTTCAGAGCAAGGCGATCATTATTAATACGGTGCGGACACTCATGCCAAGGAGTCGTGAGGTTAGTACCACCATGCGGTAGAGGCTGGGTGAAAACTCAAGAGACCTTACGCTAATTTGCAGGTCAGGAAGGAGGGCTTGCCCCCGCTCTTCGTCATTCAAGTTCAATCATGAAAGAAATTGAGCACCTTAAGTTACGCGTGAGGTAACTGGAGGTGCGGAATTAGTTTCATGAACTGAGGTAATCAAACGAAGAGCGGGGGCAAGCCCTCCTTCCTGACCTGCAAATTAGCGCAAGGTCTCTCCCTTGAACCTGCCAGCGAGCGGGATGGCGACTGTAAGCCGAGTGAATGGAAAAACGTTTAGAGGAGAAAACCATGTTACGACAATGCAGAGTCCTGGCGTTGCTGCTGACGACCGGAATCCTAATCGCTCTGAACGGCGTACCTGCGACTGCGCAGTCGAATTACTTCGGCAAGTGGCCCGCGGGGACGTCGCCAAAAGAGGTAGGCAAGCGTGTGGCCGAGAACTTTCTCGCGCGTAAGCTCGAGTTTGAGACAGGTAAGCGGCAATACGTGATCTACCCTGAGGTCTGCGCCTGGTATGGTTCTCTAACCGTCGCTCAACTGACCGGAGACAAGGAACTCGAACGAAAATTGATCGGAGAGTTCAGGCAATTCCTGACTCCAGAAGGCGCCAAACATATCTCCCCGGACGCGCATGTGGATTATCGAGTTTTTGGTGTTGTCCCGCTGCAGATCTATATGCAGACCAAAGACCGACGGTATCTCGACCTGGGCAAAGGACTGGCTGATAAGCAATGGGACAAGACCACAGCCGACGGCATTACCGCCGAGGCCCGTTATTGGGTTGACGACATGTACATGATAACGGCGATACAGGTGCAGGCTTACCGTGCCACCGGCGACACCAAATACCTGGACCACGCCGCCCTGACGATGACGGCGTATCTCGACAAGTTGCAACAACCTAATGGTCTTTTTTTTCACGCCGCAGATTCACCCTTCTACTGGGGCCGCGGCAATGGCTGGCAGGCAGCTGGGATGACCGAGCTACTCCGCTCGCTTCCCAAAAACCATCCCAAGCGCGCACGCATCCTCAGCGGATACACCACGATGATGGCTTCGCTGCTCAAGTTCCAGGGAGCAGACGGACTTTGGCGTCAGCTCGTGGATCACCCTGAGACCTGGGCCGAAACTTCAGGCACGGGAATGTTCGCCTTCGCCATGATCACCGGCGTCAAGAACGGCTGGCTCGCCAAAAAAACTTACGGTCCGGCCGCGCGCAAAGCATGGCTGGGTTTAGTGACCTACCTTGATCCCGATGCAAACGTGCGCGACGTCTGCGTTGGAACGAACAAAGCTAATCAGGAAGTGGGACCGGATCTGAATACGCAGTTGAAATTTTACTTGGAGCGTCCACGGAAAGTTGGTGACCTGCACGGTCAGGCGCCGTTGCTCTGGAGCGCTGGCGAGTTGCTGCGGTAAATGTTATGGATACCTCGCTCCATTTTCGAAGGAGTAAAGGTGATGAAATCTCGACAAGTCCGCCGACTGCTCTGCCTTAGTTTTCTTTGTGTGCTGGGAGCTTTTTCATCTTAACACGGGCAGCGTCGTGATCAGGCGTTCGACCCCGGCATGTCTCTCGAAGAAACAATGGCCTGGCTCGGCAAGCAACTCACACAACAACACAGCAGCGTCTCTTACGACGGCCAGTCTGTTCGGAACCGAGGGACGCGGCTCGTCCAAGCTAAGGGGTGCACGCTCACTTATTGGAGCATGATCGAGATGGAGGGGTTAGATCCTGTTTCCCCCAGCTACAGGGTGCGCGAGTTGTGGACGCTAAACCTTTCCGGCCTCGACGCCGCGAGGATCAACGCGCAGCCGAATGGGCGGGTCTGGTTCTGGGCGTTGGGCGACAGCCGCAACGCGATCCGGAAAAGCAACTTCAACCGCGAGGATAGACTCAACTCCGTGACCCTTAGCGCAGCCATGGGAAACTTCTGGGTTAGGGACGCGGCGCACGCCGAGGAGGTGGCGGCGGCTCTCAAGCACGCCGTTGATTTATGCCGGCAAAGGAAGCATTGAAGTCAAACCACGGCGGCAGTCCACGATGAGATATTGGTCACTGCTCTCAAGCGCGTTGTGATATCGTGATTCGCAGCAATCTTTCATCAATGCGTTTCCGTTGCGGGCTAAAGTGCTTCGGTTGCTCAACGTCGAGTGATGTAAATCGGGCCCACCTGGTTTTGCGTCGCAGCTTTCTAAATTCGCGTGGTGGTCATGAACATAGCCGCGGGAACCCTTCTCGATCACTACCGCATACTCTCAGCAATCGGCGTGGGAGGTCAGGGAGAGGTCTACAAGGCGATCGATACAACCCTCGACCGCACTGCCGTGATAAAGGTGCTGCCGCCGGAGCAGACAGTTAAGCCGTCAAGTCTTGAACGCTTTCGCCGCGAAGCCAAACTCGCCGCCTCACTGGACCATCCAAATATCTGTACGATTCACGGTTTGTATGAAGCAGACGGGGTCCGCTTTATCGCGATGCAATATGTTGAAGGACGCACCGTGCGACAACTCGTCGCTGGCCGACCGTTGGCGTTGAACTCTGCGCTTTCAATTGCCATTCAGGTTGCGGACGCGTTGGCTGCTGCCCATGCGCGGGGAATCATGCATCGAGATATCAAAGCCGGCAATGTGATGGTGATGGATTCCGGACGCGTCAAGGTGCTCGACTTTGGATTGGCAAAACTACTTGAGGGGAGCGAAGGAGATACGAACGACCCGCACTTGACGGAGTTGGGTGTGCCCTATGGCACGGCTACCTACGCTGCCCCTGAACAGGCCAGCGTAGAGCGCGTGGACCACCGCGCGGATATCTTCTCGACCGGCGTCCTGCTTTACGAACTGCTTACGGGGAGCTGGCCTTTCAAAGGGAAGAGCGTTGTCGAGGTGCGTTACGCAGTGTTGCATCATGCTCCGCTGCCGATAGCCGAGGCGCGCGGCGAGGATTCACCCATCGTGGTCCGTCTTCAGGAAATCCTCGATCGGGCAATGGCAAAAGATCCGAAAGACCGCTATCAAAGCATCGCCGAACTGCGCGACGCACTACGTGCCGTATTGCGCGAAATAGATCCTGAAGCCAGCCAGGATCTGCATTTCAGTGGAGGAGTATCCTCAATCGCGCCGAGGGGCGCCGTCATCGGAAGTGCAGTCCAGCGATTGGGCCGGCAAAAACTTTTCGCTCTCGTTGTCGGTGTTCTCGTGTTTGTGTTGGTGGGCCTGGGAATCTATCGGTACGCCTTTCGCGGAAGCCATCCTGCCTTTCAATCGCTGGCGGTCTTGCCATTTACGAACCCCGGCTCGGATTCCGGCACAGAGTATCTCTCAGAAGGCATTACGGAGAGTCTTATCAACAGCCTCTCACAATTGCCAACCGTCAAGGTGCGCTCCCGCAATTCCGTGTTTCACTACAAAGGACGAGAGGATCCCGAGAAAGTAGGACGCGAACTGGGCGTCCAGGCTGTTCTAACCGGCCGGCTCGAGAAGCTCGGCGACGATCTTTCACTTAGCGTCGAGTTGATCGATACCCAGGACGACAGTCACATCTGGGGGAATCGATACAAGCGCAAGTTCTCTGATCTGGTCGGGCTGCAGGAGGAGCTTTCGCGCGACATCGCCGGCAATCTGCGCTTGCGACTGAGTGGAGCCGAGCAGCAGCAACTGGTCAAGAACTACGCCACCAATTCTGAAAGTTATCAGCTATACCTGCAAGGTCGTTACCAGTGGAATAAGCGGAGCGCGGACGGTTTGCAACGCGGCATCGACTATTTCAACCAGGCCCTGGAAAAGGACCCGAAATATGCGCCAGCTTATTCCGGTCTGGCCGACTGCTACTGGTTGCTCAACGTCTACAACGTCGGGCCATCGCCTCAATGGAGCGGGAAAGCCCGTACCGCAGCGACGCAGGCTTTAGCGCTGGACGAAACTCTGGCTGAGGCACACGCCTCACTGGCCTCGGTCAGCTATCGTTACGAGTGGAGCTGGGGTGAAGCCGAACAGCACTTCAAACGTGCACTTGAGCTCAACCCCAACTACCCCACGGCTCATCAATGGTTCTCCGCGATGCTTGCGGCCATGGGACGCGCCGACGAAGCCAACGCCGAGGCCCGGAAAGCTCACGATCTGGAACCGTTCTCGCTGACAATCAACTCTGACCTGGGACGACATCTTTACTACGCGCGCCAGTTTGAGCAGGCGCTGGCTACGCACCGCAAGTCACTGGAGATAGGTCAAAATTTTCCGCGTGCGCACGTTGAAATTGGCTATGTCCTGATTCAGATGAAAAAACCCGAAGAGGCAGTGAAGGAGTTTCATCAGGCTCTGGCGCTGGAAAAAGATCGACTCGACGCCCTGGCCGGTCTCGGCTACACCTACGCTGGTGCCGGCCAGAAGCAGCAGGCCTTGCACGTTATCGAACAGTTAAACGAGTTAGGCAAGCAACGATACGTCTCGCCCTATCACTTCGCGGTTGTCTATACCGGACTCGGTGAGCAAGCGCAGGCGCTCGACTATTTGGAGAAAGCGGCCGACGAGCGTTTCAACTGGCTTGTGTTCCTGAAGGTCGAGCCGCTGTTTGACACCCTGCGATCAGAACCGCGCTTTTCTGCTCTGCTGCAGCGCGTCGGACTCGCACCCTGAATTCAACGGTCCAGATAATGCTTCTCGCATTGGTTCTGGGCGTCTATGAGAATCAAAGTCTGCCTAACTGAGTGTGAAGACTGGTGAGCCGTGGAGGGCTCGAACCTCCGACCCGCTGATTAAGAGTCAGCTGCTCTACCAACTGAGCTAACGGCCCGCAACGGAAGAAAAATTATACGTGCGTAAACTGGCGTGTCAAGCGAACGCTGTTGGGAATGAATGTTCTCTGTTGCGCGATAAGAGTGTAATTGCGCGCAATTCCAACAGGTCGACTTGCAACAACTCGCGCAAACTAACAGTTTGCGTTACGACCACCCGCGCAAACTAACAGTTTGCGTTACAAGGTCTGCGCGGGTTGTTCTAAGATGTCGCCGCGCATTCTCTTTCTGAGAGAAGTTTGTGGACGCTTTCAATCAAAGCGTCAATGTCGGGCTTCGCCACATAGTCGTCAGCGC
>WNFU01005303.1_pt1 | contig 22773 bp, 14 predicted proteins | sample 5400121 | NCBI WGS metagenome assembly WNFU01 (sample SAMN13153360, study PRJNA577476) | soil metagenome | isolation source: 100 cm soil or saprolite under grassland replicate 1 | place: USA:California | collected 2016-06-15
TGTGAATTGGCTTGGTCCAATTCCTGATTTCGATTCGCAAGTTCATGAGTGCGATCTTCTACGCGTAGTTCCAGCTCGTCGCGTAGCTCGGTCAGTTGCTGATTGCTTACCCTTAATTCAGTTGCAGTTATATTCGATCTTTTCAGCGCGCCCTGCAGGCTGCTGATAATCAGATAAAGAAATATTGAGCCGAAAATAAATAAGACTGTGCCTTCGATTGTCACTCCAACTGCGGGACCTAGCACATAATTAATGATTCCAATATTTTCTGCATATGCCAGTCCGAATCCGGAAGCTACGCTGAGGATAGTAAATCCGATAGCGGGTTTCCATCCCAGCAACAATCCAGCCATGAGCATGACTACAAAGTAACTGGTGAATGCTGTCCCTCTAACGCCACTTCCACTCAGTGCAAGCATTGTGCTCGCAAGCCAGATTGTTGATACATATAGGTATGCTGCAAGCCGTACTCTCCCTGCCTTCATCAAAAACCAAACGATGACAAGGATAATGATGATCGCTGCCAAGATTAAGTTATCAGTGCCAAAGGGTTTGGCGCCAGTAACTGTACGAACGATCATAAAGAGTAAGAGAATCGGAATACTACTCAAGACGATCACATTGAGGTATGACGCAGAACGCGTTTTTTCCTCGTCGTCAGTGAAGTTTGGAGCCGCAAAGTATTTCAAGAATGAATTCGACATAGTCATATACTCCGGCTACTTGGAACCGTTACCCTTCCCGCTTTGAAACTGGATCACAACTTCTGAACCTGGCAGGACTCGACCCAGTTCTTCAACCGCAGTCTGCAAGACGTTGCGCATATTGACCGATGCGCCAATCTTGCCAGAGATATCTGCTGTGAGGCGGGCAATCTCTGCGCGGCGTTGCGTCGTTCGCAAGAGCGTCGCTGACTCCAATGCGAGCGACAGGCGGTCAGCAACTGCCCTGGCGATATCCACTTCATCCGGATCCCAGTCATGGCCCTTCGGCACACGGATATCTAAAACACCTACCACTTCGCCTCGCAGGTGGATGGGAACAGCAAGAGTGCCAGTTTCGCTATTCTCTACGAATGATTCTCCTTGCGAGATGACCTTGTTGATATGTGGGTAATCAATAAGTTTTTCAAGGGGTTTAAGAGTATTTTCTGAAAGGATATATCCAACGCTTTTTTCCTGTGACTGTATCAGACGCCAGGCTTCCTTGATATAGGACTCGGATGTTCTTTGTGCCTCTTCCAGCAATCGATGAGTGGCCTCATGAGAACGTGCATTTTGAATGGCAATCGCGACCTGATCGGCAAGCGTGTAGAGAGTCTCTGTATCTTCAGGCAAGAATGCATTTGATTCTGTGCTTTGCACATCCAATACACCAATGATCTGACCAGCATCTTTGAGAGGCAGAGCCAATTCGGAGCGAGTTCCGGAGAGGTCAGGATTGTCTTTGAATGCTGCATCCTCCTTCACGTCCAGGGCAATACGTGGATTTCCTGAGGAGGCAACATGACCGACAATCCCTATTTGACCAACTTTGAGACTGTGCTTGCGTGCCAGCATCCTTCTTCCGCCCTCACTATTGGAGGCGCGCAGGATAGCGTTTTCCAGTTGATCGTCCAACAGAAAGATGCCAACATGATAGAAACCAAATTGCTCACTGATCACCTGTGCGAGTCGAAATAGGAGTGTGTCTTCATCCTGGATCGAAGTCGTGGCGCGCGCCACTTGAGCAATCGCTTCGAACTGCCGGGCCCGGCGCTCGTTGCGCTGGTTCGCCGTTTCCAATTCAGCGGTCCGGATCGCAACACGATCTTCGAGGCTTTGATTGAGGTCTTGCAAATCCTGATTTGTTTGCACCAAATCTTTCTCGCTCATCGTCGCCCGGCGAATTGCATTCTGCATGCTGGTGGTGCTGAAATAGACCAGCACGGTCACTGCGATGAAGACAAATGAAAGATCTCGGGCAAATGCAATTGGGGTTTGTGAACTGGGCGTGAAAACACCATTAACTTGTAATAGCGCAAGGACCCAGATCACGCCAATACTACTCAGAATAACGATGCCCCCTGCGCGCCAATTGACAATAATGCTTGCCAACAAGCCGAGCGCCAGGAAGGCAACCACAATAACATCCTTCACTCCATCGGCTGTAAATGCTTGTACGCTGACGCCCAGCCAGCCAAGCACAATAATGATGATGCCGCTCGCATCTACATTTCCTCTATGGAGTAAATAAAGCGCAATAGCCATGACCACAATTAAGCTTGAGAACACCGCAATCGTAAAGTTTTTTGGGTTTGCAAGCTGAGGGATCAAGGCAAGCAGCAATAACGCTATCACACTCCACGCGAATCCATTGATAAATTTCGCGCGGAAATTCTTTTCTTCTTGTTCGAAGATGGGCGGACTAAACAATCTTCGGATCATTCGGTATCCTTATTGAACTGGATCGCAATTTCTGCGCCTGGTAAAGTGCGACCTAGCTCTTGCGCAGCCGTTTTTAGCAATTCATTGATATCGCTTTGCACACTAATCTTTGATGCAATTTCACCAATCGTGCGTTCCTTGGCCGCGCGCTTTTGGCTTTCTGCGAGTAAACGAGCATTTTCCATCGCAATCGCGGCACGTTCGATAATGGCTGTGACAATGTCCAATTCATCTTGGTCCCAGGGACGGTTGTCAGGTGCATGAACATCCACAGAGCCAATTACCTCGCCGCGTAATTTGATAGGCAAGGATAAAGAGGTGCCACGCGCTTTGATTTTGGACATTGATTCATCAGGGCGATCTTCATTCTTACCGTTTTTCTTGTACAGCAGAGAGGTTCGCGTGCCCGTGTGGCGGATGCCAATCAGGTTTCTATGTTTCGTAAATTGCTGCCAGCCACTTTGGATGAATTGTCGTGAGAGAACCTCGGATTCGCTTAATGCCTGGCGGGTCTGTTCGAATTGCTGGGCGTTTTGAATGGCAATGCTTACTTGATCCGCTAGGGTGGAGAGAATATTAATATCCTCGGATGAAAAGGCATTTTGTTCAGTGCTTTGAACATCCAGCGCACCAATGATTTCTTCTCCGACGCGTAAGGGAAGGGTAACCTCAGAACGAGTCTGGGGCAAATCTGGATTGTTGAAGAAGATCGCGTCCGTTCCAATATCCAATGCGATGCGAGGCTTCCCTGTGCCAGTTACATATCCAACCAATCCTGTCTCAGCCACCTTTAGTCTGTGACCACGCTCCAGCATGATCTTCCCCCCTTCACTATTTGCTGCGCTCAGGATTGCATATTCCTTTGAAGCATCCAAGAGGAAAATTCCAATATGGTAAAAACCAAACTCACGGTTAATCGCGCTGGTAATTTGGGAAAGCAAAACATCGAGATCACGCGTGGAACTTATGGTGCGTGCAATATGAGCAATGGATTCAAATTGCTTTGCACGTCTTTCATTTCTTTCATTGGCTGAGCGAAGTTCAGTCGTGCGCCGCTCCACCATCTGTTCCAAACCATCCAGTGTTTCCCGAAGACGTAACGTCATCGTGTTGAATGCATGTGCCAACGTGCCAATTTCATCGCTGGTTTCGACATTTGCCTGAGTGTTCAGATCTCCTGCCGAAACCTGACTCGCGACGTCCGTAAGGCGTTGTATCGGAGCCGCGATGATCCTTCCCACCCCAAAACTTATCATAACTGAGACTACCAAAAGAACAATCAAGAGAATTGCAGCTGCTTGCGATGCAGCTCGGAACTGTTGTTGTGTCTGGTTATTGGCTGAAATGATCGCGCCTTGTAATTCCGAAACTGGCACAACTAGTGCAATGCTATATCCATTGGCTTTTACAGGATAAAAGGAAATATACGTATCAACGCCATTGACATCAACAGTCAAAAGACCATTTCCACCAGAAGTCATGCGCTTTGTCACCGCTTGGAGTTGGTCCGTGCCCACACCCAGAATCGTTTGTTTGAAGAAATCCTCGCTGTTCATATCCTGCGGGCGGATTCCAAACATGTCAAATCCCGCAGATGGCATGGACAGGATACGCCCTGCGTCGTCGAGCATGAATGCGTACCCTGTTTTCCCAATTTTGAGGAGGCTTATCTGTTTGGCGATCTCACCCAATTTCATGTCAGCGGCTACAACACCGACAAATCGATTGTTTTTATAAACAGGGGAGGCAGCGGTTACGACAAGTCCGCCGCCTGCTGCGTCAATATAAGGAATCGTCCAGCGCGTTGTATGCTTAGGGTTATATAATGGCGATGAAATCACGAAATAGGATCGTTGGGTGGCATCAAAGTCGGGTGGAAGGATGGATGCCAAACTGATATTAGGATAATAGCGAATGACTCCTCTTATATCGATGGTATACAATGCAAGCAGAGAAGGATGTGTTTTTAAAACTTCGGGGACATAAAAGTCAAGATAAGCAGATGTGTTCAAATCCGCAATGACAGATTTTTCGAGCTGGACTCCGGCAGGAACAAATACTGAAGATGCCTCATTGGCAGAATTACCGTATTGACCCGTATCGAGTTGCGCGATATTAGTACTGGCGTCCCAATACGTACCCTGATTGAGAACTGCATCATGGCTTTGCAAGGAAACCCAATGTTGAGATAAGATAACAACTTCCTCTGCAATATCTTTAAATACCTGATTTGCCTGATTTGCCTGTGTGAACGCGCTGTTTATTAATTGTTCCTCTGCTAGTTGATTTACACTTGTATCAAGTCGCTGGGAAAGGGTGCTTGTCATTTGTCGAGTTTGGTAAAGCGCAAAGACAACCAGAACAGATAAGGCGACCCCGCCTGTGCCAATAATACCGGCTACGATCTTGGCGCGTAGGCTTAGAGATGGAAATTCTCTGGCAAAGAAAATAACAAATATCGCCAGTATCACGAACGAGAAGATCCAGCGGCCCTGGCTGAGTTCAGCGACTGGGCGACTAGGATTGCCAAAAAGATCAATTAAAATCGCTACAAATGAAACAATCAAACTGGCTGTGAGAACTCGTCCAATATATTTGTTTGGCATTGTCGTGAGGCAAATGCCACCAATCAACGCTAAAGATGTGATGGAGTTTGGCAGACCCAATCCGCTTTGTACAAGCGGTGTAAAAATAGATTGAAGCCCAATGGCTGTTATGAATGTAATACTCGCGGCAACTTGCCTTCCTGTTCTCATTAGCCAGTAGGCAATCGGTACAGCAAGGAAAACTGGCATCACGGCCCAGAATTGACGACTGCCACTTACCCAGAGTTCAATGAACTCAGAACCTGCAAAGAGTAAAGCCGCAATCGCACTGATCCACAACCACCAGACGTTGTGTGGCTTCGGCTGTGATCCAGTGGTGAGTGAATTCTGTTCCAAAATCACGATTGCTCCTTGCTCTGGAATTGAATTAAGATTTCAGAACCGCCCAGAACGCGTTCCAGTTCCTCGGCTGTGGATTGCAAAATATTTTCGATGTTAAGAGCTCCGCTGATATGAGCCGTTGCTTCCGAAATCAGGCGTTCCTTTGCCGCACGTCGGCGCGCATCTTGGAACAAGCGTGCGTTTTCCATTGCGAACGCGGCCCGTTCTGCGACCGCCTGTACCAGACTGACTTCATCAGCTTGCCATTGCTTAAGTGGGTCATGAGATTCGATGTGCAAAATGCCGATGACTTCGCCTCTCAATTTGACGGGAACCGCGACGGCAGCCCGTTTCTGCTTTGACCCATTGTTCTGGTTTGACATTATCTCACCGCTCTGCATCGCTGAGACGACCTCAGAATTCTGTAAGGCTTTCTCCAGCATCTCGATGCGCCCGGTTTGATAACGGAAACCTGGCTGTTCCGTCTGCGCAATGGTCCGACTCCATTCCGCACGTGTGAATTCGTTATAGACTTCTTGCACTTGCATGAGGGCCGCACGAGCTTCGGTCAACAGTTTGGCATTTTCCAAAGCGATGGATACCTGATTGGCAAGGGCCGTTAAAACTTGTAGGTCTTCACTTGAGAAGGCACCGGCTTCCGTGCTTTGAACGTCCAGCACTCCGATCGTTTCTGTTCTCACTTTCATGGGCAGAGCAGCTTCGGAGCGAGTGTCCGGCAGGTCAGGGTTATTAAAGAAAACGGCATCCGTCCCCACATCTAAAGCGATGCGGGGTTGTCCCGTTTGCGCAGAAAAGCCGACCACACCAACCCCCAGCCTCAAGCGGTGATTCCGTTCCAGCATTCGTTTTCCACCGGCACTATTGGCGGCTTGAAGGATTGCAAATTCACGGTTTTGATCCACGAGAAAGATGCCTACATGATAGAAACCAAAACGTTCACTGATCAACCTTGTTGTGGCAGGGAAAATTTCGTTCAGATCTTGAAGCTGTGCAATTGATTCTGAAAGTTCGGTAACTGCCTTAAGTTGAGCAGCACGACGGATAGTTTGTTGATTAACGATTTCGATTTCTTCAGTGCGTTCGTTCACCCGTTGTTCAAGTGTCGTATTTAGGTCTTCTAGGGCTCGGTTAGCCTGATTCATCTCTTTTAGGCGTTCTCTTTCGACCAAGGTACGAAATAAATTTGCTCCCAGAAGGATAAAGCCCATGAATACAGTGACTCCCATATCACGTAAGAAATCAGTGTTGATTGCGATGGGCACATGCGAATACTGTGGAGCTGTAGCTGACGCAATGCCTACGAATAATATCAGGGCCGCCAAGCTTCGGAAGGAAAGGAGGATACTGGCAACAACCAGAGAAATGTGAACCGTTGTGGTGATCGCAGATGTATAGTTGCTCGCAGTTCCAAGATAAAGAGTAATGTACGCGAATGCTGTAAAGCCAAAACAGAAGAAATAGGTCCCAATTTCGTAATAACGTGTTCTGCTTAATCCATAGGCAATCGCAGTGAATAGAATGAGGGCAACGAACTCACTATACGAGTTTGGTCGTGAAATCATCGCCAATATGTAAGCGACGGTAAGGATAAGCGTTATGATCGCTAAAAGCTGCGCTTGCCTTTTTTCTCCAAATTCCTGAACCGAAGGATGCGGATTGACCAGGAATCCCCAAAGGCGCGCAAACCAGTTGACAGGATTTTGATTTGTTTCTTGGTTATCGTTCAATATCATGACTTACTCCGGTTTGGCACCATTTGATCTCTGTAGCTCAGGCGACACGGGAGGTACGGAGGGATTGACCAGTTGGAAAGTAACCGTTGAATTCTTCAATGTGTCTCCAAGTTCTTGTACTGTGTCGCGCAGAATGGAATCCAACTGGAAGGAGGTGCTCAGTTTTGCGGCAACCTCAGAAAGGAAGGCTTCGCGTGTGGCACGTTTTTGTGCTTCATCGAGCAGGCGAGCTCCCTCCAACGCCAGCGCGACCCGTTCAGCAGTTGCGGATATCATGATGAGTTCATCGTCCGTCCACTGGCGGGAGGGATCAGATGCGCTTAATTTCAAGCGTCCAATGGTTTGTCCGCGTAATTGAACTGGGATCAACAAGGAATCATTCTCAGCCCTTGATGACTGCGCTTCTTTCAAAGGCTCAGATTTGATGCCGTCATATCGATAACCTCTTGCCTGAACGGTTTTCGTGTAATCCTGCCAGGCTCTTCTGGAGGCTTGCAATGACTCAACATTTGCTTCCCGCAAAGCTCTCTGCGATTCATCAAAGAGTAGTGCATTCTGAAGAGCAATCGCGACTTGGTCGGCAAGAATGGATAAGATGGAGACATCTTCCTCTGTAAAGTCGTCTAGTCGGATCGATTGGATATCCAATACTCCTATGATCTCATCTCCAGACTTGAGGGGTAAGGCAAGCTCTGATTGGCTTCCTGCGAGATCAGGGTTATCAAAAAATATTTTATTTTCGACCGTATTAAGAGCAATACGTGGTTGACCCGTTTGTGCCACAGAACTGACGATTCCCAATTGACCTACAGGTACTCGAAATCCTCGCGCCAACATTTTTGAGCCTGCCTCTGTATTGGCAGAACGAAGGATCGCGTATTGTCTGTTTTCATCCAGCAAGAAGATCGCGACGTGGTAATACCCCAATTGATCGCTAATAATGCTTGTCGTCAATGAAATGAGACTTTCAAAATTCCTTAACGCAGCTGCCGTGCTGGTCACTTCAGCAACCGCACGAAGTTTTTTCGTGCTGTTTCCCAATTGTTTATTTGCAACCAGCAACTCTTCAGAACGATTTTTTAACTCGGTCTGCGTGAAATTTAGGCTGACATTTGCCGTTGCCAGTTCGTCCAAATTGGCTTTGGATTTTTTTAATGCGTTTTCTAAACCGTTTATAAGCAAATAGATAAGAACAGCATTCAAGCCAAATGTGAATGCCATATCTCGAGCAAACGATATAACAGGATAAGGTGCAATGCTGATCAGCCCATTCGCTTCCGCATACGCCAACCCAAGCCCTGAAAAAATGCTGATCATTGTCGTAACAAGCGATGCTTGCCAGCCCAGCAATAAGCCAGCCATGAGAATAATTGCAAAGTTCAGCATGTAGGAAGCATCTTTTACGCCAAAGCCGCTGGCTGCAATGCTGTTTGATGCAACCCAGATAATCACGACCAGTACGATAGATGTAAGTTTGACAAATCCTTTTCTCAACAGCACCACGCCCGTGCCGCAAATAATGGCTATTCCAATCACTATCAAGTCTATAACGGAAAACCCTGTATAGGCCAGAAAAATTCTTACGGGACCTTCATAAAAGATAATTACTCCCAAAAATGCAAGAGCAATCGCATTGGCATATTTGGCTTTGCGAGTCTTATCCTCATCTTCAGGGAAGACCGGGGGCTTAAAAAAAGTGCCTACTTGTTTGAACATGAAATTACCTGTTGTTCTCTCCATCATCACTGCTGATTTCGAGAGTGACCTCTGTCGCGCCGCCAATCTTACGTCCCAATTCCTCGACTGCTGTTTGCATAATAGACTCTAAATTGCTGAGCGCGCCAATTCTGGTTGAGATATCTCCGATGGCGCGTTCACGGGCAGCACGCCGCTGAGCGCTTTCCACCAGACGGGCATTTTCCAGAGCGAGAGCAGCACGTTCTGCAGCAGCTTCGAGCATGGCGATTTCATCTTGTTTCCAGAACCGTTGACCGTTTTTCGAGCGTACATCCAACACACCAATGGCTTGACCGCGAAATCGGATGGGAATGGAAATCATCGCAGATGCTTTTTCAAGGGAAAGACTACCCGTTTGAACGGTGGCTGGTTTGATGGGTTCACGCCTCAAATTGTGATCCAAGGGAAGCACCTGTTTTCCATCGAAAATAAATCCGTTGGGTCTCACTTGTCGCGCAAAATTGCTCCATTCCTGTTGTGTGTACTTATTGAACATGGCTTGTGATTCGTTCAGGGCTTTTCTGGCTTCCCCAAATAGGCGGGCGTTTTCAATGGCGATCGCAATCTGATCTGCCAGAGTGGCAAGCACATTAATATCTTCTTGAGAGAATGCGTTGGTTTCCGTGCTTTGCACGTCCAGTGCCCCTATCACTTGTCCAGCTACCCGGAGGGGGATAGCCATTTCAGAACGCGTATCTGGCAGATCTGAGTTGTTGAAATAAACAGAATCCGTCCCAACATCATGAACGAGGCGGGGCTCGCCGTGCGAGACTGAGTATCCAACAATGCTGTGCGAATCCAACGGCAAACGGTGCTGGCGATCAAGCATCCGAAGTCCTCCCGGGCTATTAGCCGCGCTTAGGACCGCGTTTCTGCGCTGCTGATCCAAGAGGAAGATTCCAACGTGATAAAAACCAAATTGCTGGCTGACCAATCTCGTGATATCGGGAAGAAGTGCGTCTATTTCCTGAACAGACGCGATCGTTCGCGCGACACTTGAAACTGCCTCCAGTTGCGTGGCGCGTTTCTGCAGCTCAGAGGTTCTTTCCTCGACTCGTTTTTCGAGATCAACTCTCAGTTCATTGAGTTCCTCATTGGAAAGAGATAGTTCCTGTGCAATCGATCGAGATTTATTTAATGCACTCCGAAGGCTGGTAATCGTTAGATAGATGATTAATCCAACTAGTGCGAAGACGCCAGTCATATCACGGGCAAAGTTGAGCGGTTCATCCAGAGTAGGGAAGAAGAGTTGATATGTTTCTGCATATGCCAGCGCCCAGCCAGAAAAAATGCTTAACACGGTGAAACTGAGCGCTCCCTGCCAGCCAAGAAGCAGACCTGCCATTAAGATTGGAATGGAATATCCAAAAAATGCAACATCCCGAATGCCATCAGCAACCCACGTCAGATAAGAAAGTCCCATCCAAACTGTAGTGACCAGGAGAAGCCCGGCCGTCTTGATATATCCTTGTCGCGATAAGAAGAGCATCAACGCAATGGCGATCAGTGTGAGAGTCAACACTAAATTGACTTCGACCATGTTGACATCCCGACCCTGAATAATGCGGATTATAAGCAGGATCACCACAATGAACATGGTGCTCCAACCGATAATGTTCAGAATTGCCGCGGATCGTGTTTTGTCTTCATCTTCCGGGAAGACCGGAGAAGCAAAGAATTTGCGAAAAGCGTTTTGCATCTTATTGCTCTCTCCGTTCCATGCGCTTGATACCTGTAGGGTCCTCGAGAATTTGAATGGCAACTTCAGTGTCATTTAACAAGTTGCCGATCTCTCTGACTGTTGTTTGCAGAATCTGTTCATATTCTGTGGATGCACTAATCGCCGTCGTAACCCGTGAAATCGATAGTTCGCGATCTGCACGCATACGCGCTTCTTCATAAAGGCGGGCGCTTTCAAGCGATGCGGCCAAGCGCTCGATGGCTGCCTCAAGCGTGGATATGGTTGTCTGGCTATAGCCTTCTTTTAGTTGAACGGTCACCACTCCAATTGTTTTCCCGCGCAAATTGATGGGTATCGCGATCAGGCTTTTCTCGGAGGGCTTCATAGCATTGTTATAGAATACTGATTTTCCCGTTCGAATAGCCTCATTACCGTGTATGGGAATTTCTTTAATTGGCTGAATACGAACATTGTCAAAACGATAACCTGTCGATCCTAGCGTCCGATCTTCGAATGTTCTCCAGCTTTCCCGCGTGAATTGACCGTATGCCTGTTCGAGTTCACGTAGATTCTGTTCAACGCGATCCAGAAGAAGAGTGCGTTCGATGGCTGTTGCCAATTGATCAGCCAGGATCTGCATGATAGCTACGTCATCCTGAGTAAATGCCTGAGGCTTGTCGCTTTGCACATCAAGCACGCCTATCAGATTGGCTTCTACCTTGAGCGGCAGTGCCATTTCAGAACGTGTATTCGGGAGGAGAGGGTGATGAATGTGAGTATTCGCAAGCACAGTTACGGCTTCCCCAGTTGCAGCAACTTCTGCGATAACATCCTGTGCACCTACAGACAGTTTATAGTTTTCTGCTATCATCTGTCGCCCTGCTTCCGTGGGGGAGGCTGTTAATACTACATATTCTCTTTGTGAATCCAGCAAAAAGATAGCGGTGTGATAAAGGTTGAAGCGCTCAAGAATAAGGGCCGTGGCTTGATTTAGCAGGCTATTCACATCTCTTACAGAAGCAGCATCGCGGGCAATTTGGGCGGTAAGGCGCAATCTGTTTGTTTGGCTTTCCAATTCACGCGTTCGTTGATAGACACGTTTTTCAAGGATTTGGGCGTTCGTTCTTAATTGGTCAGATGCAAGGCTTAGCTCATACACAAGTCGCGAATTCTCACGTATTGTAATGACTTGCCTTATTATTACCAACAATACAGTGAGGATAGTGCCAGTCCAAAGGCCAATTTTCTCTAATCCTGTCCCCTGTCCACTACGGACGGAATACAACAATACGATTACGTTTGCCAATACTATTAGAAATGGCAGTATGGATGATCGCCAACTGGTTTGCCACGCCTTATTTGTTTGGTGATCCTCCAGGTAAGGAGTGGCCTGTCGCAATGCCGCCAATCCAATGATGAAATAACTGATTGTCCAGATGATATCCACTAAAGCGCCTGAGTAATATGCATTATGCAATACGAGCCATGCGTAGGCAATATCAGCAATTACATAACTCAGTAATCCTAATCCCAGAATATATAAAGATCTGCGAGTGTTGATCTCACTCCTGCGAAAAAGTAGGCTTGCAATGCTTGCCAGAAGTATCATGTCCATTGCCGGATAGGCACCTGCGACAAAACGTGCGAACCACCATTCACCGCCCGAAGCAGCAGTCGGCGCAATAATGAAATACCAAAGAATAGTAGTGAAGCCTGTGATGATGATCGCGAGGTCAAGTTTCCATGTCTTCTTTTGCGCTGGGTCAGAGAGATAGGTTGGGATTGTTATCAGACCTATAAATACTAATGGATAAAATGCCAAGTAAAAGAAATCAGGGACATCTGGGAAGCTAATGCCTGTGCTAAGCTCCAAAACCAGATAGATAATATCTCCGATGACAGAAAAAATGAGACCGAGCGCAATGAACTGCCAGGCACGGCGAGTGCGTTGATCAATTTGATTTTGATTTGCAGCATATATAGCGCTGATAGCAGAAAAGAAGCTAAGCGGAAGATAACCCAGATTTGCAATCAGTTGTTCGTAAGCCGGATCTGTCCACTTAAAGTAAATCCAGGCTGAATACAGGATCGCGTATACTGCCATGCTAAAGACCCAGATGCTTTTTCGCCCCTTCAGCCAGACTGGAATTATGTTTAAGGTGTTGGAGTGTAGTTCATTCGATGGCATATTGTTTGATCTAAAACCCATTAGCTTATTGCTCGTTTCGAGAGCGGCTTTTTGGATGTCTCTTCGGATAACTCGCCGATGAAAACCGAAACCTCAGAAACATCAGGGACCTGTCCCAGTTCCCGAGCGGCAGTCTGAAGCAGTGTATCCAAATCAAGTGATTGACTAAAACGGGATGCAAGCTTTCCAATCGCTTCTTCCTGCCTGGCGCGTTGGGTGGCCTCTTCCAGCAGACGGATATTATCAACAGCTAGACCCACCTGGCTGGCGACCTCATCCAGCAAACTCTCATCCAATTTACTCCATTTTCCTTCACCTTTTTTGGCAATCGAAATATTTCCAATTTTTTGACCGCGCAGGAGAATAGAAGCACTGATCGTGTTTTCGTTGGTTTGGGATAACTTTTCAGCACGCAATCCCAAAGGAGTGTAAGTGAAGACGCGGTTGCTGTCGAGAAGTTTTTGGCTCCATACTTCGCGTGTCCGGCGACTTGTCAGCGCTTCAAGCTGTATAATCGCGGCCTGCGTTTCATCTAACAAACGAGCGTTCTCGATGGCGATCGCAATCTGATCGGAAAGAGTTTGCAGGACATCGATATCCTCAGAACCGAATGCCTGCGGCTTGTCAGATTGAATATCCAGGACACCAAGAACCTTATTTCGGATCAACAATGGCAGGGCTACCTCGGAACGCGTCATTGGCAGATCGGGGTTGTTGAAGAAAATCGCATCCTCTCCCACATCCAGCGCGATGCGGGGTTTCTTCTGGGCAGCCACATATCCTACAATGCCCTGCGTTCCAACGGACAAGGAGTGCCCCCTTTCGATCATTCTTTGACCACCATCAGATGATGCGGCCTGTAACGTCACATGATCGCCGGGCTCATTGAGTAGGAATACACCTGTGTGGTAAAACCCGAATTGATCAGTGACTAATCTTGCTACTGTACTTAAAAGAGAAGCTAAGTCCTGCACTTCGGCTGTCTTACGCGCGATATAGGATGTTGCGCGGAGTTGCTCCGTTTTGCGAGCTAGCCCGGCTGTTCGTTCTTCTACCCGTTGTTCCAATGTTAAGCGTTCATTCCGCAGAGTATCCAACGTTTGGCGAGCGGTAGCCTGTGTCTTCGTAAATTCTTCCTGAAAGGTGTGCAGCCCAATTGTAATAATTGTGGCAACCACCAAAAGAATCGCCGTTAATCTGGCTGAGTCTGCCAAGGTCGCGCTTGACCAGCCAAAGAGCACAATTGTTAAAAATGTCAATCCAATGGAGAAGTAGCTACTGGCCTGAAGTGAAAATAGCAGGTTGGTCATCACAATGAAGCCCAGAAAGAGAAGAGATGCATCTGCAATGCCATGATCGACCAGTGAACTGAAACCTGCAAAGTATAAAAGGAAAAGGAAAACACTGGCTCTAAGGCGATATGGCACTTTGGTAAACAATGTCACCAAGACCAATATTCCATATGTCATCACTGCCAGAACTTTATAGAGTGCTGTCGATGGGCTAAAAAGATAAAGACTGATCGCGATGAAGCCCAGAAGGCAAGAACCTCTCAGCACAACCCGAAGGAAGCGTTCCCGCCATTGTTCATAGGAGAAAAATTCATCCATGTAGGTTTGCGGTGAAGGAGGAAGATTGCTCATGCTTCCTCCTGGGTGGTATGGTCAATACTGAGTTCTATGGTTGCGCTGGACGCATCCAGCCGCCGACCCAGTTCTTTGACAACCGTTTGAAGAACCCCGTCGATCGTTGCGGAGGACCAAATCTTTGAGTTGATCTCGGTCGCCATGCGTTCACGTAAAGCGATGTGGCGGCTTTCACTCACTAGACGCGCATTTTCCAATGCAATGGCGGCCTGGGTTGCGACTGCATCCACAAGACTTTGCTGGTCTGGAGTCCATTCTGCCTGACTCTCCAGCATGATCTGGCCCAAAATTTGATCGCGCAGGCTGATGGAGACTTCAAGCTTGCTGGAATTTTCGTCTTCTTCATCGCCGATACCATATTCAAGTTTTTCGTTTTCTTCTGATAATCCCTGCCAGCCTTGGAGTAAATATTGTTGCTGAACGGCGCGCATTTCTTTAATGATCTGTTGAGCTTCCTGGAAGAGACGGGCATTTTCCAGCGCAATAGCAACCTGTCCAGCCATATTTTGCATTGTCTCGATCACCTGCGGACCAAAATCCGATTCGCGTGTGGATTGGACATCCAGCGCGCCCAGTGCCCGATCACCCACCATCAATGGGAGCGCAATTTCGGAACGTGTGTAGGGCAGGAGTGGATTTTCAAATCTCTGCTTTTCTTCTGAAGCGACCTGAGCAATCCGTGGGGCCAGGTCACGAATTGCTGTGCCAACCATGTTTTTTCCTGCAATTTCCAGGCGATGATGATTTTGCTTAAGCACCCTGCCGGCTTCACCAGTGGCTTCCTTGAGCTCAGCCCATTTGCCACTTGGATCCACCAAATAGAGTGCGGCAAAGTAATACCCAAATTGTTCAGGAATAAGAGGAATCACTCTGGCTAAAAGTTGCTCCGGATCAAGGCTGGATGCGGCTACTCTTCCTACCTCATTCGTCGCTGCGAGTTGTTTGGTGCGTTCGATCACCTGTTGTTCAAGCGAATTTTGCAGAGTTTCAAGACGGGAAACCATGCGGTTAAACTGCACGGTCACAATGCCCAGCTCATCTGTGCCACTGACCGTCGCGCGCTGCGTCAGATCGCCCTGTTCGATCTTGGTGAAAGTTTTGATCAAATCGTAAATAGGATCTGAAACTGCTTTGGCCACATAATAGGAAAAGCCCGCCCCAAGGAGAAGAGCAAGCACACTAAAAAGCACAGATTGAAATTGCAAGCCTCGAAAAATCTCAAACGAACTGATTTCAGAATAAAGGACGCGAACTGTATGTTGATAGCCGATGGGAGCGATCAAAAGAACCGCGATCACAGTCACCGCAAGGGTCAAGGCAAGGAACTTTCCATTGAGCAAAAGTCCGGAACGACCTTTCAGCTGCGTTTCAAAGTCTCTTGGAAGCAGGATGACCCTGATGGGAAGTGTGAATCGTTCAATCAATAACATGACTAGAATGACTGAGCCGAATAAAGAAACAGCTCCACCAATCAGGATGTAAATAGGGTCAGTCGAATTAAGAGTAGTCGGCTGGAACGCCGAAGTGATCACTTCGCCTTTTGAGAAGGAGATAAGAAATGTTGGCAGGATATCAATAAAGAAAATCACAAAGACAGCAGCAATTCCATAGCGCCAATTGAGGCTTGTTATCTCGATCCACGCCAGGAGTTCATCTTCGGCTTTGGGCTTGGTCGACTCATTTGCCCAGCTATCGAGTCGTTTACGGGCAGTGGGGAGCGCAATGATTTGAGACGCTGCAAGGATGATGATCAAAGACCAGCCGCCATAGCGCCGTACCAGTGGGTCGAATGAAAATCTCTTAATCATGGTTTTCCGGGCCCTTGTGACCTGTGCTGGACGGAACGCCAATCTTAATCCAGGCTCTATTCGCACCGACTGCACGTGTCAATTCGCTGACCGTTGTGGTCAAGATGGTTTCCATGTCTGTGGTACGTCTGATCTTATCTGAAATCTCGAACAGAATCCGTTCCCGTTCCGCCTGGGCGCGGATTTGCTCAAGTAGTCTGGCATTGGCGATGATCGCAGCTAGACTGCCTCCCAAGGTGCCCAACAATTCTTCATCATTCTCTGCGTAAGCGGCAACCTGTTCACTTTCTACGTTTAGAACTCCAAGAAGTTCACTGCGGTAAACCAGCGGGATTGCCATTTCAGAACGGGTATTAGGGCTGCCTTCTATATACCGGGTATCCTGCAGAACATTGTTGATGCGTAACGTGCGACGGTGGGCGGCAGCCCAGCCAGTGATTCCGCTTCCCATCGGGATGCGTAGGTCGAATACGCCACTCGCATAACCTACCGCGGCTCGGACTTCCAGCGCTTTCTTCTCACGATCGGCCAACAAAATGGAAACACGATCACCACCCAGTGTGACCTGTAATCCATTGACGGCCGACTGCAAGGCTTCATCCAGCGTTGTCCCTGAAGCAGCTGTAGTGGTGATGTGGTGCAGCAGTCTGTGCTGGGCAAGATGTTCCTGCGTTTCGGCGAAAAGCTCTGTGTTTACTACGGCAATTGCCAATTGGTCAGCCAGGATTTGCAGCGTGCGGAGGTTCTCTTCAGAAAAGGCATAGGTCTGCTTGCTCTGGACATCCAGGACGCCCACGATTCGGTCACCGACTTTCAAGGGCAGGGAAGCCTCTGCGCGCGTTTCAGGTAATAACGGATGGGGTTGATACGTCGCATCGCGTGAGGTGTCGTTGACGATCAGTGGTTCGCCTTTCCCAGCGACAAACCCCACGACGGACTTTGACCCAATACCCAGCTTATGACCGGCTCGCTTCAATTGCGCGCCGGCTTCGCCCGTCGCTTCCCGGATGACAACAAATTCACCGGGCAGGTCTTTGAGAAAAATGGAGGCATGATAAAAATCGAAGCGCGATCGGATCAATTCAACCGCTTTCTCCAGAAGTTCATCAAGCTCAAGTGAACTGCTGATATCTCTGGCAATTTCTGCCGCGGTTTCGAATTGCAACGCACTCTTTTTGCTCTCGTTGATCAAGACAACGTTATGAATAGCGCCTGAAACCTGATTTGCAACCGAGATCATAAAACGCAAGTCGTTAGCATCAAAACTATTCTCGCGTTCAAGGTCCTGGATAATGATCGCGCCAATGGCTTCGCCTCGAGCCAGTAATGGAACTCCCAACCACGATAGGGCAGGTTTACCGGTAATTTTTGCCCCCATGGCGATGGCACGCTTTTCAGTGTCTTCAACGAGCATAAGCGGCTCGCGTGTGCGGATCAGGATGGAGGTTAAGCCTTCGCCCAATGGGAATGAGTCTATGGAAGAAAAGGCATTGTCTTCATAAAGATAAGGGATGCTAATAGAGTTGGTGCGTTGATCGTAGAGGGCGATCACAAATCCATATTGTCCAATCACCAAACGAATTTGATCATGAATGAGTTTATAGAATGCGCGCAAGTCATCGACATTGGTCGTATTCGATGCAAGGGTGCTCAGGGCTCTGATTTCCGCAGCTTGCCGTTCGTTAAGCGATTCAATGTCTGAATGACTATCCAGAGCATTTGTGGTTAACTCAATCGTTTTCGCAAAAGCCTCAACAACATCTTCTGTTAATTGCTGGCCGTCGCGCGCACCTATTAATACAAGACCGCGCAGTTGTCCTTTTTGAAGGATGGGAACATACGCGGCTGTCTTACATCCTAGCTGACGGGGATACGCCGTCAGAGGCGGAGGCAGGGACGAAGCCTCTCGCAGATCCACCAAAACAGAACCAGCGCTAAAGGTGGTCTCTATTTCAGTGAGAGATAAGGAAAGCTCAATCCCGCGCGGGATCGTCGCATGAACCTGTTGCCCTTGTGGATCGGAATACTGGACAAGGTGCAAACGGTTTCCGCTCGCGATAAAGTAAACAGTGAGAAAGAATTGGCTGTTCAGAGGATTGGATCCCATCGGACGATTTGTGATTAGCTAAATTCCCAAACGGCTTCTCCGTTCAGGATGCGGCGAATCTGGTCAGGGAATTTGTCTGGATCCAGTGGTTTGCCCAGGAAGCCGTCGAAGCCTGAATTTTTCGCCTTGTTCATTTGATCTGTGCTGGCTTCTGCAGTTACGGCAATGATCGGGATTGACTTGAGCCGATTGGAAGCCCGGATCTTTTTGAGAGCGCCATACCCGTCTTCGTAAGGCAGACGAATATCCATCAGGATCAAATCCAGGCGTTGTAACGTATCGGCATATTCCACGACTTCATAACCAGAAGTTTTCCACTCACAGTGGATGCCCAGGTATCCGAGCATTCGGGCGATCAAGACAAAGTTTGCAACATTGTCTTCAACGACTAAAACCGTTGCATCCTTTGGAATTGTTGGTTTCTTGATGGGTTGGGTATCAGTAATATTTTCAGGCATTGGATCTCCTTGAAAGAAATTTTTCGATTTCCCGGGTCAGTTGATCGATATCAAGTGGCTTTTGAATGTAACCATCACACCCGGCCTCCAGTGTTTTTTCTTTATCACCACGCATGACGTTTGCGGTGAGGGCCAAGATGGGAATGCGTTCAAATCCCGGCAGGGATTTGATCCTTGCGGTCAGAGTATAGCCGTCCATGTCAGGCATATTAATATCCATCAAGATCAGGTCTGGACGCGCCGTCTTTAAAACATCGAGAGCATCCTTTCCATCGATGGCTTCCAGCAACGAATAATCCTCTGCGAGCAGAATGCGCTTGACAAGCAGGCGATTATCAGGGTTATCTTCCACGTACAAAATTGTTCCTTTATTTTCTGATGACACCATTCTGAGGGAACCTCCAACATGATTCTACATAGGACTGTTGGGGGAAGACATGACAGGTACCTTACAAATTACCAAACAAAAATGTCGAGGGAGCCTCTCCTCGACATTCACGCAGCCAGCCTGCGGTTCAAAGCGGGTGATGGGACTCGAACCCACGATATCTTGCTTGGGAAGCAAGCGTTCTACCACTGAACTACACCCGCGTATTACACAGTTATTCTATGGTTGAATTTGAGATAGGCAAGGGTTCATCTTGCCACGGTAGGACAATTTTACCGCCTCCACAAGGAGCGTCAAGGGATTATCGTTACAGGTTTTTGAAGCATGTGATGATTTCTGCTTTCACCGAGCTTTTTTTGCTTAACGCTTTGTGCCTGAGGGTCATTGATTCCGTCTGAGCAGCTTATTTGCCAGCTCAAATAGTGCCTCGCCAGCCTCCCCTTGAGGATCAGCCTCCCTCAGACTCATTATGGCGAGGTCTGTCATTTGTTGTACCGCATCGTTGGCTTTTTCATATCCACCCTCGCTGGCAAGCACTCGTGCAAGTTCCTGAACTTCTGTTGTTTGGATTGGTCCTTGTTTCCAGCGCGCTGCGAATTTGCCATTAGCACTGAGTCCAGCCAACACCGGGAGAGAATTCTTTCCTTCGACCAAATCACTGGCAGCGGATTTGCCGGTCAAGGCTTCATCGCCCCAGATGCCAAGGATGTCATCCTGCACTTGGAAGGCAAGCCCAAGATAATGCCCAAATGAGCGATAAGCATCCTGCTTCGAATCCTCGGCTCCGCCAAGCAGCGCGCCGACATGACAACATGCGGATAGCAAGGCTGCTGTTTTACCTGCGACCATCGGCCAGTAATCGTTAACGCCAAGATCAATCTTTTCTTCATAGGACATATCGAGGAATTGGCCACGCGTGAGTTCGAGGCAAGTAAGATGCAAAATCTCTGCAGCTTTCACAACAACTTCAGCGGAATAATTTTCTTTTAAATCAATGATAGCTTGATTTGAAATGACGAACAGCGCATCGCCCGCATTGATCGCCATGGGCATACCCCATTTCACCCAGGTGGTTGGACGCCCGCGACGCTTCTCGGAGTTATCTTGAATGTCATCGTGGACTAGCGAGAAGTTGTGGACAAGTTCCACGGCTGCGGCTGCCGGTAAGGCGGATTGCCAATCCGCCCCACAGGCGGCAGTACACAGTAGCACCATCAACGGACGGATCCGTTTGCCGGTGGCTTCGGGGCCCGCGCCTTCACCTGTCCAGCCCATGTGATAAGTAAGCATTTCGTAAAAAGCTTTCGTGCGCGGCGCGTCAACGCGGGAAATTTGTTTTTGCAGTTCGAGTTCAATCTGAGAGAGAAGTGTTTTCGTATCCATTGGTTAAGATCCTGTTCCCGTATAACTGTTCACGCCTTTTGTCCAAATCCAATAGGTGAGGGCGAAAAGTCCAATGCCGACCAGAGGAGAGAAGTAGACCAACGGGGAAACTTCATTGGGACGAAGAAAGAGCTGGGATGGGTAGAACGCGACAAAACCAATCGGGATGACATAGGTAAAAGCCACCCGGAACGCGCCATCGAAGACCGTCATGGGGTAGGGAGAGAACTCACGCAGTTTCCATGCCAGCCCAAGGACGGGATACGAATCTAATACCCAGAACGCTGCGCACGAAGCCGCGACAATGATGGAGATTTGAACAAGCGCGGCGCTGAAGAGAGTAATGAGCAGGAGTAAGACTCTCAGCACTGTCCAATCAATGTTTAATTTTGAGGAAGAATAAATAAGTAACGCAATGCCCACAAAAAGTTGTGTCAGTCCTTTGAGATCGAACATCTCGGACATATAGTAGAACATCATGTTTAGCGGGCGGAAATAATATTTTAGGAATGTGCCTTCTCTAACATCAAAGCGAATTCGCCAGGCCTGATCGAAAAGAATTTGCATGGGTGAAATGGCAATCATATAAAAGGCGTAGATGAACACCATTTCCATCAGTGACCAGCCCGCCAGGTCCGGCACGGATTTGAGAATCACCCAAAAAACGGCGAGCGTTGCAAGGCTTGAAAAGAACATTCCAATAGAACTAATGATGAAGTCAGCGCGATACTGCATACGCGCTTTGATGTATTGTGTTTCAATGATGAAATATAAACGGAGATATTCGCCAAGTGTGCGCATGGTTATCCACCTGCGATTCGGAGAACCTTAATAGCTTGGTTGTAAAATAAGCGAGTGAACGTAAATAGAATTACAGCCCAGAGGACCTGAATAAGAAGCATCGGAAGAAACACGTCCAACCCCTGATTGGCTTTTGTAATCATCATGATTGGGGTGTGATAAATCGCCTGAAAAGGCAGCCAGAATAATATTTTTTGAATCGCATCTGAGAAGAATTGCAAAGGAATGAGCGCGCCTGAAAATACAGTGACGATGATTTCTTTCGTGATGCTCAATCCCCAAATCGATTCGGAATAAAAGGCCATGACGCCGACAAAGTAATCTATCGAAAAGCTGATGAGAAACGCGAGCAGAAGACTGATAGGAAATAACAGTAAACCTATGCCGACAGCTACTTTGACCTTGAAGACAAAAGCCAGAATGAGAACCGTAGGAATGCTGACAGCAGTCAATCCCATCAATAATGAACCAAAGTTCGCTGATAGCGCATAGAGTTGAAAATCAATAGGTTTTGTCAGGTAGACTGCGATCATCCCCTCACGGATTTCATAGTGAATAATCCAGTCGGCGTATGTTTTCAAGAGGACAAAAATTGCGCTTCCGAGCCCGACATATAAAAAGGTTTCATTGAAGCTCAAGCCGCGGATCGTATCGGAATACCGATAGATACTTTTCCATAGATAATAAGCGACGCCCAAATAAACAATATTTCCCAAAATGGTAAACAAAAAACCGAACCGGTATACGAGCCCGATCATATAAGTACCGGGCGCAATGGGAAAATATTTTCTCATCCCAATGCTCCATCGTAGACTTTGCGGACAACGTTTTCCATGGAAATTTCCAGGATGCGAACATCATCCACTTGAAAGTTTCTCATCACGAAATTCAGCACATCCGTCCAGGACTCCTCGGTCTCAGCAACGGAGATTCCATTGTCTTCGCCAAATTGCTCACAAAGTTTTTCTTTGAGTATTTGAATCGTCTTAACGTTAAAGTCATCGATCTGAAGCTTCAGAGTGCGATACGCGCCGAATAGTGCGTTGACCTTTTTGATGTCACCATCATAAAGGATTTTGCCTTTATCAATGATGATAATGCGCTGACATAACGCTTCCACGTCGCCGAGATCATGCGTCGTCAAAATGATGGTCGTGTTGCGTTCGCGATTCAGCTCCTTGATCACCGAGCGGATCTTCGCCTTGATGGAAATGTCGAGACCGATGGTCGGTTCATCAAGAAAGACGACCTGCGGGTTATGGAGAAATGAGGCGGTGATGTCACAGAGCATGCGCTGTCCAAGGGAGAGAGTCCGCACCTGTTGGGTGTAGAGCGCGCTCAAACCAACCAGATCGTTGAACATACTCATGTGGCGGTCGAACGTCTTTTGATCAACCTTGTAAATTTCCTTCAAAATTTTGAACGACTCGATCACGGGTAAATCCCACCATAGCTGCGTACGCTGACCG